>OLSA01000845.1_pt1 | contig 26288 bp, 19 predicted proteins | sample 1672731 | NCBI WGS metagenome assembly OLSA01 (sample SAMEA3136718, study PRJEB25190) | human gut metagenome | biome: human gut; feature: human-associated habitat; material: faeces | place: Austria | collected 2013
GGCTAATCAGAACACAGACCGGACGGGGCGGCGGCGCAGGCCGCTGCCCCGCTTTGCATTTTTCAAGGAAGGAGGTGCCGGGTATGGCAACCTTGAAGAGCGTCATCGACATGGTGGACGAGATCAAGCCGAACGCCTTCTCCAACGAGGCCAAGACGCAGTGGCTCAACGAGTGCGAGGGGCTGGTGCAGACGGAGGTTCTGCTCTTCGCAAGCGAAGAGATCATCACCTACCACTATGACGCAGATAAGGACAAGGAGCTGCTGGCGCAGCCGCCGCACGACAAAATCTACTGGGCGTATTTGACGGCCATGATCGACTTTGCAAACGGCGAGTACAACAAGTACCAGAATACGATGCAGGTATTCAACAGCTTTTTCAGCGAGTTCATGCGCTGGTTCGCGCTCAACTACCATCCGGCGGACACCCACATGGAGGTGTATGTATGAGCTACACGAAGATCGGAACCGAGTGGCGCGGGTATTACATCACGGCATACGGCATAGCCGTGAAGCACGGCTTCATCGGAACCGAAGAAGAGTGGCTGGCCAGCCTGAAAGGCGACGGCGGCGAACCGGTCGTCATCCGCTACAGCGAGACCGACGGGCAGCTGCAGTGGAAGTATGAAAACGAAGACGACAGCGCGTGGCGTGAGATTCTGACGCTTGCAGATTTGCAGGGAGACCTGGTCTCTGCGACGATCTCACAGGCGCAGGCGGCCAAGACAGCGGCAGAAGCGGCGAAGACAGCCGCGCAGTCGGCAGCATCGAGCGCTCAGACCGACGCAAGCACTGCGCAGACGGCAGCAGCAACCGCCAGCACGAAGGCGGCAGCGGCAGCTGCTTCCGAGCAGACAGCTTCCGGGGCAGCGGACACGGCGCAGGAGGCCGCCACAAAGGCGGAGAACGCGCAGAAGGCCACGGCGACGAACGCCGCGCAGGCGGCACAGTCGGCCACGGACGCCCGCACGGCGAAGGCGGGCGCAGAGTCGGCAGCCAGCAATGCGGCAGAGTCTGAGGCGGCAGCAAAGACGGCGGAGACGAACGCCAAGAAAAGCGAGACATCCGTCGCAGCAGACAGCGCAGCGGCAACGAAAGCGGCCGGAGATGCAGAAAACGCGCAGGCAGCTGCGGAAGCGGCCAGAGATGAGGCAGTCGGCAGCAAGACGGCGGCAGCTGCATCCGCTGCAAGCGCAGGACAGGACAAGCAGGCGGCGCAGGCAGCTAAGACCGCAGCAGAGACCGCGAAGACGGAGGCCCAGGCAGCGGCCACATACGCGCAGGAAAGCGCGGAGCTTGCGCAGAGCAGCGCACAGGGCGTGGAAGCGAACGCGAAGGCCGCTGAGAGCTGGGCCGTAGGCGGCACAGGAACGCGAGAGGGCGAGAACACCAACAACGCGAAGTATTGGTGCGACAGCGCACAGGCCATTGCAGGCGGCGGCGTGACGAGCTTCAACGGGCGCGGCGGCGCAGTTGTTCCGAAGGCAGGAGACTATACCGCAGAGATGGTAGGCGCAGACGCAGCGGGAACCGCCGAGACCAAGGCAGGCACCGTGCAGGGCAATCTGGACGACCATGAGGCCGATACCACGAAGCACGTCACAGCAGCGGAGCGCACCAAGTGGAACGGCAAGCAGGACAAACTGACCTTCGACGCAGCCCCGACAGCGAACAGCACGAACCCCGTGACCAGCGGCGGCGTGAAGGCAGAGCTTGACAAGAAGGCCAACGCTACAAGCCTGGGCGCACATACTGGGAACACGGACAACCCGCACCAGGTAACGGCGGTGCAGACAGGCGCAGACCCGGCAGGAACCGGCAAGTCGGAAGCGGCCAGCGCGGTGTCGGCACACAACAGCTCCAGCGCGGCGCACAGCGACATCCGAACCGAACTTGCAGGGAAAGAAACAGCAGGCGCTGCGGCAACTGTGCAGGGAAACCTCGACGACCACGAGGCCGATACCACGAAGCACGTCACAGCAGCGGAGCGGACGGCCTGGAACGCAAAGAGCGGGAAGGCTGTTTCCTTCACGGTGACGCTGGCGGCTGCCAACTGGAGCAGCAAAGCGCAGACGGCAAGCAATGCGAACTTCCTGACAGGCGCGTATGCGTATGTGGTGGCGCCCGCACCGGCCAGCTTCGGCGCGTACAGCGAGGCGATCATCTACGCGGACAATGTGACGCAGGCGGGAAAGATGACCTTCCACTGCAGCGAGACGCCGACGGTAGCGCTGACAGTGAACATCACGAGAATCGAGGTGGGAACATGAACGGATTAGTCTTCAACATGGTAGGCGGCGGAGGCGGCGGGGTGAAGCTGGTGTCGATCGCCATCACAACGCCGCCTGCGAAAACGACCTACGTCTCCGGAGAGACTTTCAATCCGGCGGGCATGGTCGTCACAGCGACATACTCCAACGGCGCCACGCTCAAGGCGACAGGATACAGCTTCAGCCCGGACACGGCGCTGACGGACGGCACGACGAGCGTCACCATCGAGTACACGGAAGGCGGCGTGACGAAGACGGCGGAGCAGGCCATCACGGTGGTGCACCGGCTGGAATCGATCGCCATCACGACGCAGCCGACGAAGACTACATACGAGTACGGCGACAGCTTCCAGAGCGCGGGCATGGTGGTGAAGGCCACCTACTCCGACGGAGCAACCGCCAGTGTGACGGGATACAGCTGCAGCCCGACGACGCTTAATACGGTTGGCACGCAGACGATCACCGTGAGCTACACGGAAAACGGCGTGACGAAGACGGCCACCACCAGCGTGACGGTAAACCGGAAGACGATCTCTGCAGTGCCGAGCCAGAGCGGGACGCTGACCTACACGGGAAGCAGCCAGTCCCCAACATGGAGTAATTACAGCACGACGCAGCTGACCATCGGCGGCACGACGTCCGGCACGAACGCGGGAAGCTACACGGCAACCTTCACGCCGAAGAGCAATTACCGCTGGGCAGACGGCACGACGACGGCAAAGAGCGTGAGCTGGAGTATCGGGAAGGCGGCGGGGAGCCTGTCCATCTCCCCCACCAGCATGACGCTGGACACCACGACGAAGAGCAAGACCATCACGGTAACGCGCAGCGGCGACGGCAAGATCAGTGCTGTGAGCAACAACACAACAGCGGCGACGGTAAGCGTGAGCGGCAATGCGGTGACGGTGACGGGCAAAGCCAACGGCAGCGCGACAATCACCATCAGCGTGGCAGAAGGAACGAACCACACCGCACCGGCGAACAAGACCTGCGCGGTGACGGTGAGCTTCCTGAAGGACAATTTCGCGGACAACGACTGGGCGTCCATCATTGCAGCGTGTCATTCGGGCAGCGTGCCGTCGAGCTGGGTCGTGGGCAACAGCAAGACGATGACCATCAACGGAACGAGCTATCAGGTGGACATCATCGGCAAGAACCACGACACCTACGCCGCAGGCGGAACGGCGCCGCTGACGTTCCAGCTTCACGACTGCTACGCCGACACAAAGCAGATGAACAGCTCCAACACAAACAGCGGCGGCTGGACGAGCTGCGCCATGCGGCAGACGCACCTGCCCGCCATCCTTGCCCTGATGCCGACAGAAGTACAAAACGGCATCCGGGAAGTGAACAAGCTGACCTCGGCGGGCAGCCAGAGCAGCACCATCAACACCACGGCGGACAAGCTGTTCCTGCTGAGTGAGATCGAGATTTTCGGCAGCGTCAGCTATTCCAAGAGCGGAGAGGGCACGCAGTACGATTACTATAAGGCGGGCAACAGCAAGGTGAAGAACCGAAACGGCTCGGCAGCCGCCTGGTGGGAGCGCTCGCCGTTTGCCAGCGACTCCACGTATTTCTGCATGGTTCTCAGCAACGGCTTTGCGTACTTTGACCCCGCCAGCTATGCCTATGGCGTGGCCTTCGGCTTCTGCTTTTAATCCAGAATCCGGAAAGCCGAGATTCCAAAACGAAGAAAGCCCTGCCTCCAGCCAGCAGCCTGTGCGCTGCGGGCAGGAGGCGGCAAGAAAGGACGAGACGGTATGTCGGTCTACAAATCCAAACGGAGCGAAAGCAGCATGCAGTTCGTGGACACGGCGAAGAAGCTGGAAGCGTTCACGCTCAGCTGCTGCATGAAAGCACCGAAGCGGTACACGTTTTTCCTCACGTCGCGCATTATGCAGCTGGCGAGCGACGTGCACGAGCACGCGGCAGCGGCCAACAACATCTGGCCGACGAATCAGCACGAGGCGCAGATGCGCCGGGACGAGCTGACACGGGCAAACATTGCGCTGCAGAATCTCGACCCGAAGCTGCAGCTGCTCTATGAGGCAGCCCGGCAGAACCCGGAAGGGTGCAAATGGATTGGGAAGGCCATGGAGCAGTGGGGCGCGATGATCGCGGAGGAAGCGAAGCTGCTGGCAGCTGTCCGGAAGAAAGACCGGCAGCGGTACAAGGATTTGCCGGACGGGCCTGCCGGAGTTTCGGAAGAATAGACAACATGGGTTAAGCTCTGTTTTTGTTGCCGTCGGCTCTGCAGCCAACTGGTGGGAGCGCTCGCCGAATGCCAGCAACTCCACGAATTTCTGCATGGTAAACAGCAACGGCAATGCGAACAATGACAACGCCAGCAATGCCAATGGCGTGGCCTTCGGATTCTGCACAGCACGGTCTGACGCAGTAACCGCCGGAAGGCGGCGAAGCAGTACCTATGCAGAAGGAGAGTTTATTCCCGGCAAAAGCCAAAACAATCCGCCGGTGCAGACGGCTGGACGCTGCTTGCATGGCAGGCCGATGTGCGCGGGCCTGTTTCATAGCCGGACTGCCACGAGGGTAGAACGCGCACCCGACAATCATCCCTTACGGCGGGTGCCCGAACGGGCAAGGAGAAGAACCATACATGACAAGCGAAGAGCGAAAAGAGGGCCGGTATCAAAGACGCCGCGCCGGGCGGGAAGCAAAACGCCGGGCCAGGAGCGAAGCGTGCGGCAGCTTTGAGCAGGTATTCAGTTACGAGAACCTATACAAAGCGGGGATGGCGTGCTGCAAGGGCGTGCGCTGGAAGTGCTCGACGCAGCGGTATCTGGCGAGTTTGTCTGAGAACACGGCCAGGACGCGGAAGGCGCTGATGGACGGAACGTGGAAGACGATGGGGTTCCATGAGTTTGACATCATGGAGCGCGGAAAGCTGCGGCACATCCGGAGCGTCCACATCTCAGAGCGCGTGGTGCAGCGGTGCTTATGTGACAATGCGCTGGTGCCGCTGTTCTCATCGGCCTTCATATACGACAACGCAGCGAGTCTGAAGGGCAAGGGAATTGACTTTGCCATGGACAGAATGAACCGACACCTGCAGCGGCATTACCGGAAGCATGGGATGCAGGGCGGCATCCTGGTGTTCGACTTCACGGACTATTTCAACTCCGCACCGCAGGAACCCATCCACCGGGAGAACCGGCGCAGGCTCTACGACGAGCGAGTCCGGGAGCGGGCAGAGAGCTTCATGGCGGACTTCGGCGAGCGAGGCTTCGGACTGGGCAGCCAGGTGAGCCAGATCGACGCGCTGATGCTGGGAAACGGCCTTGACCATTTCATCAAAGAGCAGCTGCGCATCCGGGGCTACGGCCGGTATATGGACGACGGGTATCTCATCTGCGAGGACGTCCGGTATCTGGAGGAATGCGCCGCACGCATCCGGCAATACTGCGCCAGCGTCGGGCTGCAGCTGAGCGAGAAGAAAACGCGCATCCTGCCGATCAGGCAGGGCGTGCGGTTTCTGAAGACGAAGTTCAAGCTGACGAAGACCGGCGGCGTCATTCGGAAGGTGCAGCGCAAGAGCACCAGAAAGATGCGGCAGAAGCTGCGGAAGTTCCGGCGATGGGTAGATGACGGGCGCATGACGGAAGAAGACGTGCGCACGTCGTATGAAAGTTGGAAGGGCCACATGCGCAGGGCCAACAGCTGGAAGGTTCTGCGGAAGACGGACAAGCTGTATCGAAAGCTGTTCGGGGAGAAAGGAGACCATCAATGTACGAAATTCGGAAGGACGGGGGCGTGATTGCACTGACGGAAGCCCCTGATTATATCCGCAGGCATCCGGACGGGTTCTGGCTGCTATGCGGAGAGGATGAGGCCGAAGGCGTGGCCGTGGGCGGAACGCCCATGCTGCTGTCGCAGATCATCCTGGTAAAACGTGACACCGGAACATTCCTGCAGGAAAACCAGGCGGCAAGCGCCATCGCATTTGTCACACTGGCTGAGAACGGAAGTATCGACGGCGTGACGGCCGGTGAACACGCGGAGCTGTTCAGCCCATGGGAATACCCGGTGGCCTACACCGCAGGGCAGATCAGAAAGCGAGGCGGAAAGCTCTACAAATGCCTGCAGGCGCACACCTCGCAGGAAAGCTGGACGCCGGAGAACAGCCCGTCACTGTGGGTGGGCATCTCTGACCCGGCGGAGGAATGGCCGGAGTGGAGCCAGCCGGTGGGCAGCACGGATGCCTACGCCAAGGGCGCAAAGGTGAGCCACAACGGCAAGCACTGGACGAGCGATGTGGACGCGAACGTGTGGGAGCCGGGCGCGTATGGATGGACGGAGGTGACGGCATGACGGAGACCATCGTGGTGGCCGTGCTGAGCCTTGCCGGTACGCTCATCGGGACATACATGGCAAACCGGAAGAGCGCCGCGCTCATTGCATACCGGCTGGAGCAGCTGGAGCAGAAGGTGGCGAAGCACAACAGCTTGGTGGAGCGCACCTATCATCTGGAGGAATCCGCTGCCGTGTTCGAGGAAAAGCTGAAGGTGGCAAACCACCGCATCGACGATCTGGAGCACGGGACATGAAACAGCAGAAACGCACCAGCTTAAAGACGACCACAAAGCGAGCGCTTTGGTTCTGTCTGGGAAACGGCGTGGGCTGGGTGTGGTGCAGCTACATCCTGGCATATCTCGGAAAAGAGTCCATCGCCGAAAAGCTGAGCCAGACGGCCGTGACGGAGATCGTCGGTGTTGTCGCTCTGTACTGCCTGAAGAGTCTGTTTGAAAAACGGAAAGGCTTCGGGGCAGTCGGGAAAAAGGAAGCAGAAGAAACTGACCGGGAAATCTGAAAGGAGATCATCATGGACATTACACCAATCATTGAAGCGGTACTTGCACTCGCAGCGACGGTTGTTACCGTCATCGTTATCCCGTACATTCGCTCGAAGACCACGGCGCAGCAGCAGGCAGAGATCAACGGCTGGGTGCGCATTGCGGTTAGCGCAGCAGAGCAGATTTATGTCGGCTCTGGGCGCGGCCAGGAGAAAAAGGCATACGTCATCAACTGGCTGGCGGAACACGGCGTCACGATCGACGAGACGCGCCTGGACGCCATGATCGAAGCGGCAGTATATGACCTCAAAAAGGGGCTGCTTCCGGCGGGAGGTGACGCGCAGTGAGCATCCGTATCGGCCAGGCAAGCCTCGGAGAGACCGGCGGCCGCGGGCAGAAGCCTGGCAATCAGACGGGCCGGGAGCTGAACTTTTCGTACTGGTACAACGGAAGCTGGCTGGGGATTCTCCGGTTCAAAGACCCGGCTATGTCGGAGCGGGCGGCGCAGGCCTGCGAAGACGGCGTCCGGAACCGGAACATCGGCTATGACATGGACGGGCGCAACACGGCATACGCCGCTGCGGAAGCCGTGGGCTTCGCGCTCGGCAAGATCAACAAGCCGGTTGAGACAGACTGCTCGGCATTTATGATGCTGTGCGCGATCTCGGCAGGCGCGACGGAACTGAAGAAACTCTTCAAGCGCCAGGGCAACAGCTGCACGACCTACTGTATGCTGCACGACTGGCCGACAACCGGGCAGTTCGAGATGCTGAGCGGGAAGAAGTTTTTGACGGGAGACCGCTGGCTGCGGCGCGGCGACATCCTGGTATCCCAGGGACACACGGTAATGGCATTGGACGACGGAGAAATGGAGGACGAGAACATGGACAAGGACAGATTCGCAGAACTTTTCGGACAGATGCGTAAAGACCTGCAGGACAACGATTGCAGCCAGTACAGCGAAGAGGCCCGGCAGTGGGCTACGGAAAAGGGCATCGTGCTCGGCGGCGGCACACTGGAAGACGGTGAGCCGAACTATATGTGGCAGGACATGATGACGCGAGAACAGTTTGTGACGGTACTGTTCCGGTTCGCAAAGCTCGCGGGCCTGGCGTGAGACACGCGGGGAAGGGCCGAAGACGGCCCTTCCCCAGAACGCTATAAGGAGGCGATACGGTGCCATCCAATATTTTGAGCGCGGACACAGGCTTCCCGCAGTTCACGAAAGAAACGTCCGACAAGGACAAGATCGAGCAGATCACGAGCTATCTCTATATGCTGCTGGAGCAGCTGCGGTATTCGTTCTGCAATCTGGACAAAGACAACTTCAATGAGACAGGCTTTGATGAGATCGTGAACATCATCACGGAGCCGGTATATGTGCAGCTAGAAAATGACGAGAAGCAGATTCTTGCGCTGCAGGTCACGGCAGAGGGCCTGGGTGCGAGGCTGGAAGATGCAGAAGGAAACATCACGTCTCTAACTGCGACGGCCAACAGCCTGACGACGCGCATCACGAACGCAGAAGGAGATGTTTCGTCGCTGCAGCAGACGGCGACAGCGCTGCAGAGCAGAATCACGACGCTGGACGGCAGCGTATCGTCTCTGACACAGACGGTCAACAGCATCACGCTGTCGGTCTCCAACGGAGAAAGCAGCAGCACGATCAAGCTCATGCGCGACGGCGTGGTGGTGTCCAGCAAGTCGATCAGCTTCAGCGGCATGGTCACGTTCTCAGACCTGTCCACCGCAGGACAGACAACGATCAACGGCAGCAACATCACGACCGGCACGATCGACGCCATCGACATCTACGGCTGCACCATCGAAGGCAGCACCTTCCGAAGCATCCTGCAGTCGAACGGCATCTGGGGCGGCGAGATCGAGTTCTGCTATATGAACAGCAGCTACACCGCAGGCGGCATCCGACTGGATGCCAACGGAGCAGGCAGCCAGTATGAAAACCGTTACAGAATGTTCATCTACACGAACTACATTCGCGGCGTGTCGTTCGCCATGAAGCTGCAGTCGGCGGGCGGCATCTCCATCGAGGCGGACGACAATATTTACATCTACGGCAACAGCGGCGTGACGATCTCGTCGGGCGGGAATATCAAATTCTACGGCACGGTCTACATCAACGATTCGCCGCTGAGCACGAGCTGAAAGGAGCACAGCATGAAAACAACACTCATCCGATGCGTCAACGCCTGCATGGCGGTGAACTATCTTTCGCAGATGGAATGGGACTACAAGACGGCCTTCACGCTGGCAAGACTGCGGCGGGCCTTGCAGCCATCTGTGGACTTCTATATCCGCGAAGAGAATAAGCTGACGCAGGAGTTCGGGCAGCTCGACGAGAAAGGAAACGTTGCCTTCACGGAGCGCGGCACCTTCCTCTTCAAAGACCCGGCAGACGCACCAGCGTACAACACGCGAAGGTCTGAGCTGGCCAACGTCGAGACGGAGATCGACTGGGAACCGGCAGCGCTTCCGGAACCGCAGAAGATCAAGCCCATCCATCTGGAAGCGCTGGAGGGGTTCATCCGGTTCGGAGGTGACGGCGCATGATCGGCCTGCCGCCAATGGCAAACCAGGACGGTATCCAGAAATACAAGCAGACAAAGTTCGGCGGGTACAACCACACGCTTGGCGCAGACAACGGCGACATCTGGGACATGAAGAATATGACGAGCGACTTCTATCCCCTGCTCGCGCCAAGGCGCCCGCGCTGGAAGGTACGCACGCTCACAAAACCGAACGGGTTCTACGCACATGACGGGCTGTACTGGGTGGACGGAACGGGGTTCTACGCAGGCGGAACGCTCAAGGGAACCGTCACGAACGGGAGAAAGAAGTTCGCGAGCCTGGGAGCGTACATCATCATCCTGCCGGACAAGAAGTATTATAACCGCCTGACGGACGAGTTCGGCGCGCTGGAAGCGAGCTTCACCGGCAGCGCAAAGATTCAGGACGGAACCTACGCAGGAGAGGACGCGAAGGCCAACACGATCTATGCGTCCGGTGCGGCATGGGATTCCATCTTCAAGGTCGGAGACGCGGTGACGATCTCCGGCGCAGTGAAGCATGAGAGCAACAACAAAACGCCGGTCATCCGGGAAATCGACGGCGACTACCTCCGCTTCTACGAAAATACCTTCACGATCGGAAGCGGCGGGGACGCGGAGACATTGACCATCAAGAGAACTGTGCCGGATATGGACTTTCTATGTGAGAACGAGAACAGGCTCTGGGGCTGCAAGGAAGACACGATCTACGCCAGCAAACTCGGAGACATCTTCAACTGGAACGTATTTGACGGCGTGGCCACGGACAGCTACAGCGTAAATGTCGGCAGCGCGGGCGACTTCACGGCGTGCTGCAGCTACCTGGGCTATCCGTGCTTTTTCAAAGAAGAGCACATCTACAAGGTCTACGGAGACAAGCCGTCGAACTTCCAAGTGATGGGCAGCGCTTCATTGGGCGTGGAGGCTGGAAGCGATGCGTCCATCGCCATTGCCGGAGAGACGCTTTTCTATCTGGCCCGCACGGGCATTGTCGCCTACTCCGGCGGCATCCCGCAGCAGGTGGGCGCAGCGTTCGGCACGCAGCGGTTCCGAAACGCCGTGGGCGGCAGCGACGGGACGAAGTATTACGTCTCGATGAAGGACACAGATGACGCCTGGCATCTTTTTGTGTATGACACATTGCGGGGCCTGTGGCACCAGGAAGACGCGCTGGAGGTTGTCGGCTGGGGCTGGAACGCGGAACTGTATTTCCTGGCTGCAGACGGAAGGCTCTTACTGAACGGCAATGCCAGGACGGCGCCTGACACGGCAGTTCGGGAGACAGAGGTCTCCTGGATGACAGAGTGGGCGGACTTCTACGAGTACACAACGTATTCCTCGGCATCGGTGCCGATTCCGCAGAAGAAGGGCATCGGAAAGCTGCTGGTGCGGCTGGAGCTGGACGAAGGGGCCAGCGTGAAGATTGAGATGCAGTTCGACTCAGATGGTGTGTGGCGCGAGGTGAAGACGCTGCAGGCAGAAAAGAAACGCAGCTTCTATCTGCCGATCGTGCCGCGCCGGTGCGATCACTTCCGCATCCGGATGACAGGCAGCGGCGGGTGCAGGCTGTACTCGCTGGTACGTGAGGTCTACACAGGGAGCGAACTGTAACCATGAAAGGAGACGACAATGGCACAGAGATTTACATACGATGAGTTTCAGCGGGAGCTGACGAACTCCGGACTTGGCAGCGAGTTCTCGGCGGCCGATCTGAAGCTGGCACAGCAGAATCCGGATGCGGGAATGAGCATCCTGAAATACAAGCGCGACTACCACAACGCCACGACGCCGGAGCAGCGGGCACTGGCAAACTTGGGTGCGGAAGGCATCCGCAGCAGCTACGGAAACTACACCGGCGGCGGAGCGGGCTCACAGTTCTACCTTGACCCACTTTCCCCGAACAGCTTCCAGCAGGATGCAAAGCCGACGTACTCTTCGAGCCGCACGGGGCTGGTGGATGATCTTCTGAACAAGCAGCTGAACTATGGCAACTATTCTTATGACGTCGCACAGCCGGAATACACGAACCGGTATGACGAGACCATTCAGGATTTACTGAAGCAGATTTTGAATCGTGAAGAGTTCAGCTATGACCCGGAGACAGACCAGCTCTACAGCCAGTACCGCAAGCAGTACACCCGTGAAGGAGACCGTGCGCAGCAGAACGCCATCGGCGCGGCAGCAGCAGCGTCCGGCGGCATCCCGTCGAGCTATGCGGCGACGGCAGCGGCGCAGGCCGGAGACTACTACGCGGCGCAGATGACAGACAAGATTCCGGAACTGTATCAGCTGGCCTATAACAAATACATGAACGACTACAACATGAAGCTCAGCGATCTGGGGGCCGTGCAGGGCGCAGAGCAGTCGGATTATGACAAGTATCTCAACGAGCTGCAGCAGTACAACACGAACCGGAACTTCGATTACCAGAAATGGGCAGATGCTTACAGCCGGATTGCGAACGACGTGCAGACGGCGAGCGCACTGGAGCAGCTGGACTACACGAAGTATCTGAACGAGCTGAACCAGTACAACACAGACCGCAGTTTCAGCTACCAGAACCTGCTTGACGAGATCAACCAGCAGACGGGACTTCGCGGCGAGGCACTGGAGAAGGCACAGCTGGCTGCACAGTACGGCGACTATTCGTATCTCCGGAAGCTGGGCATCGACACATCTGCATACGAGGCAGCGCTGGCGGCCAAGGGCGCTAGAAGCAGTGGCGGCGGTTCCGGCTCCGGAAGCGCTGGCGGCTCGAAGATCAACGGCGGCGGAAGCTACAGCGGCAACGTGGCCATGGCGAGAGATTCGTATAACGGCGTACAGCGGACGATCTCGACACTGCTCGGCCAGGGCAACTATGACAGGGCCTATGATGTGGCCGTCGGCGCACGCGGGCAGATGTCGAAGCAGCAGTGGTCTGACGTGGCGAAACGGATTTACGAGGTGAGCGGAATCAAGATCGACGACTCCGTGAAGTACAAGTAAGGAGGAAAGCATGAGCGTTATTTCCAAGAAATCTTTCCTGAACAAAGCGAACAAGCAGCAGAGCAACTGGGAACAGACCACCGGCCAGGAGGCCGGTGGCGTCCTCAATAAGCAGGACTTCATCCGGCAGGCACAGAGCGCCGCACAGCAGCGCCGCCAGGCACAGGAACAGAAGGCTCCACAGCGCGAGAGAAGCGGCTTCGACCGGACGGCGACGCCTGCCAGCATTGCAGGACTCGGCGCACCGGCCCCAACTTCTCAGCGGCAGAAGGAGCGATACAACCAGGAGATCGGCCAGTATGGCGTGGGCAACATCGACCTTTACAACCGGCCGCAGTATCGGAACGCCGACGGCAGCATCTCGACCGTGGACAGCACGAGCTTCAACATTCAGGGCAAGGAGGTGCTGCTTCCGTCGGTCTGGATGAAAGACGGGAAGGCATACCGCAGCAGCGACGGAGACGAAATTCTGCAGCACTTCTACGACACCGGGGAGTTCCTGGGTGTATTCGACACAGTGGATGCTGCGAACAGCTACGCAGAAAAGCTGCATGATGCGCAGGATTATTACTACACCACGCAGCGCGAGAAGGCGCTGGACGAAGCGGTGGCGCACGATCAGCTGCAGGGTATGAAACGGACGCTCGCTATTCTGGAGAGCCAGAAGAAGCAGGAGCAGGCGCAGCAGCCCAGTATTCTTTCCATGCTGGGCAAAGCCAGCGATTCGACGCTGCCAACCTTCCAGGCGGAGTCTGCGCAGAGCGAAACAGACCGGCGCATCCAGGAGCTGCAGGACGAGATCGACCGCCAGGAAAGCGAGAGCCAGATGCAGGGCACGAAGCGGCCGGAGACGTACACCGCGAAAAATGTGGGACGATATAAAGACCGGCTCATTGCGCTGGCAAGCGTTCCGGGAACCTGGACGAAACGCCAGAAGCAGGAGGCAGAAGAGATCATCGGCACGCAGAGCGGGTTCGGCGGGCTTCTAGGCTATGAGCAGAATGTGACGGCATTTGCGCCGTACCAGGAAGCAATGCGCAAGGGCGACACGGAGGCGGCCGCGCAGTGGCAGCAGATTTACGATGTTCTTTACACAAGACTGTACTCCAAGCAGACGGCGGTTGCGAGCGGGCTGCAGGAGGGGCTGGGTGTGACATCGGCTGCGGCTGCAGTCGGAAAAGCGCTCGGCGCGAACGAGGACGAGTATCACCGGCAGATGGAAAATGCACAGCGGGCGCAGGCGGAGCATCCGGTGCTCGCGGGCGGCGCGAAGATCGCGGGAAGCCTAGCGTTGATGTCCGGCATCGGAGAAGCGGCGGGCGCTGGGCTTGCGGCAGCAGGAATGAACACCGGCAGCCTCGGCTTCAAGGTGGCGGCGGGAGCGCTGAGCTTTGCCGGAGCTGATGCCGTACACAATGCAGGCGCAGCCGCCATGGGCGACATGAGCACGGAAGATTATCTCAAGCACATTGCCATCAGCGGCGCACAGGGCATGGCTGGCAATTTGGCAGGCGGACTGGTAGGAACAGGCCTTGCCAACGTGCTGCGCGACACACATATGATGACGCCGTTCATGGAATTTCTGCGGCAGACGGCAAGCGGCGTGACGAACGCGAGCGTGAACCAGGCAGTCGGCTATCTTGCGGCGGATGAAAAGCCGACGAAAGAAGAAATCGCCACGAATCTCGTGACGGCGTTTGCGTTCTCTGTACTCAATAGCGCTATCAGCAGCTACCAGACGACACAGCAGCAGAAGGCACAGATGAACCAGGCATACCAGGCCATTGAGCAGGGATACCGCGTAATGACGGCCGGAACGGAAAACATGACGCCGGAAGCAAAGGCACAGCGGGCACAGTTCATCATGCAGCAGACGCAGAGCCTGCGCGAAAGCGTCAACAGCTACTACATTGCAGGCCAGCAGAAGGCCGTGGACAACCTGAATGAAACGCTCGATCTCATCGACGAGGCGATGCGGGCGTATGTCAACGGGTACGCTGCGGCGTCCAGCGCCATGCAGACACCGAATGTCATGCTGCCGGGCGGCGGAAGCACGGGCCAGCTGCCGACGGCGGCAGACCTGCCAACGACACCGACAGACCCGCAGATGCAGAAGCAGGTGGAGCAGGAGCTGCAGACCGCCATCCAGCAGGGACTGCAGCAGGCACAGGCCGGAACGCAGAACACACAGCCGCCGGAGAGCGGGCAGGCTCTGCAAAATGGGAACGCAGCGGCAGCGGCTGCGCAGATTGCAGTGCAGGCAGCGGAACAAAACCAGCAGGCACAGCAGCCAAGTCTTCCGACGGCGGCGCAGGCCGCAGCCGTGCAGCCGCAGCAGTTGGAACAGAGCACGCAGCAGGAAGCTGGGCTGCCGACGCCGCAGCAGGTGCAGACCGAACAGACTGCCACACCGCTGGAACGCCTGGAGACCATGGGCGTGAGCGGAAAACGCGCACAGTCGATGGCACGCGGCATTGAGGCGTTCTATCGCGGGCAGATCACAGATGGCGAAGTTCTCAGCAAGCTGCTTTCTTTCCCGGAAGTGCAGAACGTCATGCGGCAGATGACGGACGCGGACATCGAAGCGGTCGTGTCCGGAAACGTGCAGGCACAAAATCAGCAGCCGGTCAATGCTGCCGTGCAGCAGGTGCCAGGGAGCCAGCAGCCCGGCGTACAGAATGAAGCCACAACACCTGAAGGAGGAATGAACAATGGCACAGAACAGCTTCCAGCCGGGCAGCAGCCAGGCGCAGAACAGCAGAGCGAGCAGCTACCTGATGGAGACGGCGGACGGATTCTCAGTGAGAGTACCGGCGGACAGAGTGGAATCCTGGCAGAAGGCAGACCACAACGCGCCTTTAACCAGGGCAGAACAGCTGTTGAAAGAGAGAATCTTGGACGAACTCTACGGCTCGAAAAAGTAAGCAGCCAGAGCCTGGGCCTGCCGAACGGAACGGAGGAACGCGAGATTCAGGTCATGCCGGAATCCCACTGGGATGCGCAGATGCAGCAGACGGCGCAGCGCATTTCCTATGAGACCGGGAAACCGGTGACGTATGTGCTCGGTTCCATCCGCATCCGACAGGCGGATGGCTCGGTGAGCGCAGCACGCGGCGTCTACACGGAAAACGGCATCATCGTTCAGGCAGATCATCGATATCTGAACATTGACCAGATCGCAGACCACGAGGCCTTCCATGACATTGCTGCCAACAATCCGGGGCTTGTGCGGCAGATCGAGCGGGCCATCGTAGAACAGTACAGCCGGGAAGAATTTGACGCAGTGGTCGAGAAGTATCTGAAGAACCTGCGCGGCGTATATGATCTGCCGGAGTACGCATCCGGACAGGAAGTAGACGAGGTTTACGGCATCGTCAAAGAGGAAATCTGTGCGGACGCTTACGCGGGAATCAACTTCTTCGGCGCACACGCCGAAAAGTACCGCAGCGAGGAGCAGGCGGTTCTGCAGGAGCGGAAGATCACCACGCCGGGCAGCGAGACGGCAGCGGCGACACAGCGCAGGACTGGGCCGCCAGAGCGCTACAGCGTAGAAGAGACAGATGAGGGACGCGCCGTGGCAGTGGTGGAAAACGACATCTTGAGCCACATCGATACGTCTACCTGGGACAATACGAAAAAAGCGCAGGCAAAGGCTGCAGCGAAGGCAGCATTGCTTGCGTTCAAGGACGGTATTCAGGTAAACGGCATCACATACAAAGTCAACAAAACTGCACGAGACGAGTTCACACGCTCGAATGACACAGAGCGGTTATACAGACGGGAGCCGGAAACGTTTGCAGACAAGATGCGTGCGGCAGATGCTGCGGATGATGTCATCACAGCAACAACGTCCTGGGCGAACGATGGGAAACTGAAACACCCGAGAACGGATAATTTTGTAGACTTCGCGCATGGAGATGTGCTGATTCAGGCAGGCGGCAATCAGTATGATGCAAAAACTGTAGTTGGCATCACAGCAAGCGGAGAGTATGTTTTCTATGATGTTGTGGACATGACGCCAACGGTCTTTCAAGTAAAAAAGGAACTTTCCACCGCCGCCGCAGGCAGAGATGCCGTAAGCGCCATACAGGAAAGTTCCTCTGAAGACAGAGTAGCACGGCCAGGTGCGGATGTCAAGCGCGAGGACGCGGAAGAAATGCCGAAGCCGCTGAACCTGCAGCGCTATTCGGACATTGCCGGGAGGCAGGAGCAGGCAGCGGAAATGACTAACGCAGAGCCTAACACCGTCGGGGCTATCACCAGCGGTAGTCAATCGCTGGGAGGGAGCGCACCGGCCATCAGCTCTGCGTCTGAAACCAGTGTAACAGAGAAGCGGCAATCCGTCAAGATTCCGTCCGCTTCGGACGAGTCGAGCGAAAACACAAATAAAGCACCTGCGCCTCCCCGTCAGTACCAGAATGGTACAGCTAAAGCGGAAAACCGCCCTGTTAGGGTGCCCACAGATGCTTCTGAGGCCAGTGTAGCAGAGAAGCGGCTGCCTGTCAAGGCCCGGTTCTCTATGGACGAGCCGGTTGAACAGACGCAAGACTTGATGGCCATTCACAACCTGGACGGCAAGAAGATGGACAGTATGCTGCAGCTCGGCGCTATCCCGTCGCCGTCGGTCGCTATTGTGAAGGCGAGCCAGGGGCATACGCAATACGGAGACTATACGCTGGTCTTCCCACGCCAGAGCATCGACCCGAAGGCAGACCGGCGCAACAAGGTCTACGGCGCAGATGCCTGGACGCCGACGGCAGCAAACGCAATCGTCGAGCGGGAGGTGAACTACGAGGCCAGCAGCGCAGCAGAGCAGAAGATCGCGCAGCTGGCAAATCAGGTGGCGGGTGGTATCTTCTCCCGTGGCAGCGTCATCAGCGGCCACGTGGGCGAAGTGTCCACGATGGACGAAGCGGAGCTTGCCAAGCGGATTTCCAGAGACGACACGGTGCGGGCTGCATATCTTGCAGAACAAGGGAAAGACATCGAGCCTGTACTGAAGGAAAAAGTCTGGGACAGCTTCGGCAACCTGGCGTTGCAGGACTATACAGAGAAAATCGGCGCGCAGGAGCTGGCACAGCTGTATGTGAAGCTAGAGACCGGCGAGCGGCTGACAGAGGCTGAACTGGAGACGGCGCGCGAGAGCATCATGGACGCCTGGATTGCAGACCATGAGTATGCGCTGAACCGCAGGCCGGAGCTGCGCGAGACGCGCGTTGCACGGCAGCGGGACAAGATCAGCGACGCACGTGTAGAGGATTTCATCCGGAACGCAGAAGCGCTTTATGAAGATGGCGGCCAGACACGCGACGGCGTAGACCGCTATGCCACGCAGGATAAGCTCCGCGAGGCAGTGGACGATGCAGATGTCGAGGCATGGGTACGCGGGCAGCTTCGCGGCGTGCTGGGCGAGCCGGGCATCTACAATGGGAAGGAACGCTTCACGGCTTCCGGTAGGCGCAGGAGCTTCCGGGAAACGCACGGCGCGTACACGGCAGAGAACATCGTAAAAGCAATGAACCAGGCAAGCGCCAGAGGCGAGAGCTACTGGGGTGTAGGCGCAAAGGGAATCTTATCTGTGGCGACGCCGCGATACAAAAGCGTGGACGCCATCCATGCAGACGAGGACCGTCTGCAGAATATGCCGGAAGAGGAATATAACCAGCTGCTGCAGGAGCTGGACAAGCGCATTGAGGGAATTGTCGCAGACGTACAGAAGACCTCCGGAAGCTACGACATGGATGAGATCGCGGGCCTGCTCATGGAGAACGCCGGGCAGGACGCCATGCGCATCCAGCAGGCCTTCAGCAGGCAGGGGTATGACATAGACGGCGGGCTTGCCACGGAGATCGCCGGTATGTACCGACAGGCGGCAGAAATGCCGACGCGATATTTCGAGGCAAAGCCGCAGCGCGTGGTCACATTCGACGAGCCGGTCTGCATTGCGCCGGATGATTGCCCGCCGGAACGGCTGGAGAAAATGAAGGCGGCGGGCTTGAACGTCATCGAGTACGAGGCCGGGAACGACGAGCAGCGCATGGAGATCGCCAGAAGTCTGAAGGGTATGCGTTTCTCCGTGGACGAACCGCAGGCAGAAACCGGCGGCGAGATCGAGCAGGCGCCGGAGAGCAAACCGGCAGAGCCTGAGCAGAAGGAGAAAAAGCCGCGCAAGAAGAACGAGACGAAGCCGGTAGCAGAAAGTCTGCCAATCATTGCAAAGCGGAATCTGCGGCAGGATATGCAGGGCATCTTCTCCATTCCGGAAGGACGGCGGGCAGAGATCAACCAGATCATCGACGGCCTGGCAGACCGGATGCTCAAGAACGGCGAACTGACGCAGGAAGACCGGGACGCCTTCTTCGACCGGATGTATGCAGAAGGCGTCATGGAAGTGGCAGCGGATGAGTATCTGCAGCAGGCACGGTCGGAGATTGCGGGGCGCCGCATCTATGTGCCGGAGAGCGTGAAGCATGAGTTCGGAGACGACTGGGGCTATTTCCGGAAGAAGGCATTTGCAGCAGGCGTCATGCTGGTGAACGACACGAGCGCAGCTGGTATCGACATGGTCAATGCAGAGCTTGCAGACACGCTGCCGGGGATGTTCCATGCGGACGATCTGGACAGCCGGGAGATTCTGGAGAACATCGTGCAGACGGCGGAAGAAGGCAAGAGCCAGAACATGAGCCTGGCACAGTACACCGCGCTTCTGGCCGGGCAGGAATATGTTTCGGAAGACGAAGTCCTGGACAATATCGAACGGCAGATGGACGAAGCGCTGCGCACGTTCACGCGGACAGCAAAGCTGGAGGTTCATCTGCGAGACAGAACCGGCGTGAAGATTGCGCAGGAGCGGGAGAAGTCGGCAGCCGCCCGGCAGCGCGAAGCACTCAGCCGCGCGAAGGAGCGGCAGCAGCGCAAGGAGATGAGCCAGCGGCAGCGGGAATACCGCGAGCTGAAGGAGCAGCAGAAGAAGACACTGAAGGCGCTGCAGTGGCTGGCCAAGAACCAGTACCGGGCACCGGAGGAACTGCAGGAAACCTGGGACGAGGTGCTCGGCGATCTGGACATCTACGCAGTGAGCGCAGCAAACGAGATGCGCTATTCCAAGAAATACGACGCGACGTGGAAAGACCTGGCCGAGATGTATAAGGACGCACAGGCAAACGACCCGAACTTCCTGCCGTCGAAAGAGCTGGAGAAGATCGTTCACCGCCTGGACAACAAGAAGATCGCGGACATGGATTTGAACGCGCTGCAGGATTTGTATAAGGCAGCCGTCGGACTGCGGACGGAGTTCTACAACCGGAACAACGTCATCAATGACGACATGAACCGGCTGTTCGCAGAGGTCTACACGGACAGCAAGAAAGAGCTGGACTTCGGCGCACAGACGAAGGCGGGCGAAGCAGCACGCCAGGGAAAGAAGCTGGACAGCCTGTTCAACCAGGAACAGCTCTCCCCGATGAACGTGATGCAGCGCATGGCAGGCTGGAACCCGAACAGCGCGTGGTACTCCATGGCCAAGCAGCTGGAGAAGGGCGAGCGGGACATCCGCGACTACACGGTAAGCGCCACAAAGCAGCTGCGCGAGTTCTTGACGGAGCATGAAGACTGGGCCAAGAAGGCAGACGGCCAGGGAGACGACGGCATCTGGTACGAGGTGAAGATTCCGCAGCTGGTCGGCGCACTGGAGGTCGGCAAGCCGCCGAAGTTTGGGGACACGATCACGGTATGGATGACGCCGACACAGAAGGTGCACATGTACCTAGAGAGCAAGAGCACGGAAAACCTGCGGCACATGGAAGGCGGCCGCACCTTCGCCGACAAAACGCTCTACAGCCAGGGCAAGCGGCGCGAGGCCTTCGCCCAGGGCAAGACTGTACGCATGGCGCCGGAGACCGTGAAGGCAATCGTCGGCAGCTTAACGCCGGAAGAACAGGAGCTGGCACAGGCACTGGAGCAATACTACAACGTGTTTGCCAAGAAGGAGATCAACCGCGTTTCCAACATTCTCTACGGGTACGACAAGGCCGTGAGCAAGAACTATACGCCGATCTATACCAACTCCAACTACACCAAGAGCGAGCTGGGTGTCTACGACGCAACGGCAGAAGGCGTCGGCAATCTGAAGAGCCGCCAGTTCTCCAAGAATCCGAGCTACAACATCGGCGCCTTCGACGCCTTTGAGCGCCATGTGGAGCAGACAGCACGGTTCGTGGGCATGGCAATTCCAGCCCGGAACTGGCAGACGCTGCTCAACTGGCGCGAGCGGGAAAACTCCATGTCGGATATCATCACCCACGACTGGGGCGACGAAAGCCTGAAGTACATCCAAGACCTGGTGCAGACGCTGCAGGGCGGGGCCGCCAGCACACGCGACAGCGTGAGCATGGGCGCAGAAAAAGTCTTCAGCAATTACATCGGCGCCGTGTTCGGGGCAAACCCATCCATCGTATTTAAGCAGCTGGGTTCGATTCCACTGGCGGGTGCGTGGCTGGACTTCAAGAACTTCCCGTCGCCGGGGCAGGTAAAGCGCATCGACCGGAGCCTGATTGAGAAGTACACGCAGGAGCTGGACTGGAGAACGCTGGGCTATTCCACGCCGGAGACCAAGCAGCTGAAGGAAAATCCGAACTGGACACAGACAAACAAGTTCACGAACTTTATCTTCGGCGGCGGAGCGATCACCGCCATGGACGGCTGGGCCGCGAGCGTGCTGTGGCCGTGGGCGGAAAACAAGGTACGAGCTGAGTTCCCGGAGCTGGAGACCGGAAGCCAGGAGCAGATCGACAGCGGAAGCAGCCCGTTCTATCAGAAGGTTGCAGAAGTATTCAACGAAGCGGTGGCGAGAAGTCAGTCCACCTCGGACGAGATGCACCAGGGCGCGCTGCGCAAGAGCAAGAATCCGGTGACGCGGGCGTTTACGATGTTCAAGTCGGACAGCTCGCAGACCTACAATGCGCTGCGGCAGCGTGCTGGTGAGGCGGAATACTACAAGCGAATCGGAGACACAGAGAATTACAACAAGGCCAAGCGCGGGCTGGGCGTTGCGTTCCTGGCAGCCGTCGGCGGCTACATCTGGGCGCAGGGCATCGAGTTCTTGATGAACCTCTGGAAGCGCAAGGGCAAGGCGTACCGCGACGAGGACGGGAATCTTACAGCAGGAAGCGTGGCAAAGGAAATGGCGCTGGGGCTGGTGGGAGACCTGGCTGGTATCGTCACCTACGGAGAAGAACTTGCGGACGTCATCGGCAACATCATTACGGGCGACAAGTGGTACGGCATCGACACGCCGGGCCTGGAGCAGCTGTCCGACGTTGTGGAGACCATCGTGGAGCAGGGGCAGAACGGTCTGGATGTGCTGAAGGACGCAGCGGACGTCGTGAAGAACGGCGGAAGCCTGGGCGAATACCTGCACCGGCACAGCGGAGATATTGTCGGCGGCATCAAAGACCTGGCGGCCGCAGCGGCAACATATCTGCCGGGCATCTCGGTCAACAATCTGGAGGCATATCTGATCGGCACGGTGCGCTGGGCATCGCCGGAGCTTGCGGCGGCATACGACGATGCGCTGGCCACGGCGAACAAAAACCAGATGAAGGGCCTGCGCGGTGCGGAACTGGAGCGCAAGATCAGCGACACCCTGCACAACCGGCGCGTGGAGACGGACGAGACGACGAACGAAACGCTTGCTTCTCTCTACGAAGGTGGATTCACAAAGGCGGTTCCGTCTGATACGCCGGGCAGCATCAGCGTTGACGGCGAAGACCGCAAGCTCTCGGCCTATCAGAAGCAGGTCTACGATAAGACGTGGAGCAGCGCCGTCGGAAGCAGGCTGGTGGCGCTGGCAGCAAGCGACGTGTTCCAGACGGCGGACGACGAGACGCGGGAGAAGATGCTGAGCGGGCTGTATGAATACGCCGGAGAGAAGGCAAAGGCGGCTGTCTTCGACGACTATGAGGTGAAGACCTCGACGCAGAAGGCGGACGACGTGCTGGCAACCGGCGCAGAGATGGCGGACTATCTGGAGCTGAAGCTGGCAGGAGCCGTGGACAAGTATCTGGACGCGATTGATGGCGGGCTGGACGCACAGAGCGCAAAGGACGTGGCGCTCGGTATGGCAGAGCTTGCGCCGGAAGAGGGAAAGAAAACCGTGTCCGACGTGCAGAAGTGGCGGGCAGCCATCGACGCAGTAGATGGAGCGGATGCGCAGCGCGACGCGCTGCTCGCAGTGATGAAGGACTCGACAAAGCAGAAATACGAGATCGCCGACAGCTACGGCATCGAGGCAAGAACGTGGGTGCAGCTGAAGGAAATCCTGCCGCAGTTCGACGAGGATGGGAACGGAAGCTACAAGGGCGAAGAGATTGAGAACGCCATCGATGCGCTGAACGGACACAGCGGCATTATGCTGCCGGGCGGCGACGGGCCGCAGCAGCTGACAAACGAGATGCGAGCCGTGCTCTGGCAGCTGTTTACCGGGAGCAAAAGCGCGAAGAACAATCCGTACAGCGAGCGCGTGGGCAGCCAGGTGATCGCAGAGCGCGAGAAGGCAAAGCAGGAAGACTAGCAGATGGACATAGAAAGAGCGCCGCCAGGGGAACCTGGTGGCGCTTGATCTAAAATTCATCGATGCCTATGGAGACTGTCTGCATATTTCCGTTGTAAACAGGATAGAGCGTGACAGTCCAGCCACTCACATATCCGTCTATTTCGCTGAAGTCAAAAAGGCTGGTAGATTTTGAACACACTGTAGCGTCGCCAAATAAACACTTCAAACCATACCATACGTCGCCGGAAGCATAGAAAAGATCGAAGTCGCCTAGCGGCACATCAACATCGACGGTGTCACCAGCATGGATAAAAACGCACAGCACATCAACACCAGAAATATGATCTTTCAATTTAACGACGTAGTACCCACTGCCGGACGTTTCGATGGTAAAAGGGGCAACACGATCTTGCTGATCGTGATACAACACCTCCCCGCTGTCCGGCACGGGAAAAGGCTTCATGGTAGAAGCTGGCGGCGAAGATGGCTGCGCAATCACTGGAGTATTGATTGCTTCAGCGGTCGCTACAGTCGTGGCTGAAGGTTTTCCTATATTGGAGGAAATGCAGATGAGAGCAAGACAACCGAACAATGTGGCTGCAATGATGGCGAGAGCAACAGCAGATCGCTTAAACCTGGAAGGCGCCCGCGAGGCGTGACGTGGTGGCTGAGTGGGCGGCGTGGGCGAAGTTGAAAAACTAGGAGACGCTTCGGCCTTTACCGGAGAAAGGAGTTTAGCGTCATATAGCCTTTTGGCATCGGGGTCTCTCAGCGTATCGTAGATCGCATTGAGCTCCTGCATTTTCTGGTGTGCGATTTCGGGAGTAACATTCCCTGCGTCCGGGTGAAAAAAACGAGCTTGCGCAAGGTATGCACGGCGTATTTCATCTTGCGAACTGCAGAATTTAGGGACACCTAGGAGAGCGTAATAATCGACAGACATAGCTACACCTCCACAAAATTTTCATTTTAATCATCTTTTTTATAAGATTACCACGAAGATATGTTAAATTCAAGCAAGATTATGCAAAAGATGATTATAGGGAGGCGGAGCGGTGCGGCTCTATACTCTGGACGGACGGTTCAATCTATGCGGCGAGCGGGTGCGCGCGGCACGGATAAAGGCTGGCATGAGCCAGGAGACGCTGGCGGCGAAGCTGCAGCTGGCCGGGCTTCAGATTGGGCAGATGGCAGTGAGCAGAATTGAAACTGGGAAGCGCGTGGTGCCAGACTTCGAACTGCCGGTCATCGCCGGTGTACTGGGTGTCAGCACGGACTGGCTGCTGGGAAAAGAATAGACCTCTCTGCTGCACAGCAGGGAGGTCTTTTTTGACGGCTTGACATTTCGGCTTAATCAGCTTTAGAATAAAAAGCAAGAAATGGCAATAGGAGGCCGGACAGATGGAACAGATGAAGCGGACGTTTAAGCACCTGCAGTACAGAGACAGAATCAAGATCGAGATGATGCTGCGCGAGAAGGCCAGCATCCAGCAGATTGCAGACCGGCTGCACGTCACCTATCAGACCATCTGGCGCGAGCTGCGCCGCGACGGGGTGTGGTATGAGCATACGCTGAGCAACTTAACGACAGAGCGGCGGTACTCGGCGGACATCGCGCAGGCGCAGTATGAGAAGAACAAGCGGGCGAAAGGCGGAATGATTAAGCTCGGCCACGACTTCGCACTGCATGATTTCATCGAGCAGAAGATTGGGCGGGAACACTATTCCCCGGCGGCAGTCATCATGGAGATCAAGCTGCGCGGGCTGAAGTTCGACGTGGACATCTGCGAGAAGACGATCTACAACTACATCAACAGCGGGGATGTTTTCTTTTCCATCACGAACAAAGACCTGCCGCAGCGCGGCGAGCACAAGCGGGAATACAAGAAGGTGCGCGAGGCCAAACGGCAGGCGCCAGGAGAAGGCATTGAGAACCGGCCGCCGGAGATCGATGAGCGGAAGGAAGAAGGACACTGGGAGATGGACACGGTGAAAGGAAAGAAGAATGGCCGCAAGTGTGCGCTCATGCTATCGGAACGCGCGATGCGGACAGAGCTGGTTCTGCCGATGGCGGCGTGCACAATGGAGTGCGTCGTGGAAAAGCTCGATCAGCTGGAGCGGCGCTGGGGCAACAAGTTCAGCCGCATCTTCAAGACGATCACGGTGGACAACGGCAGCGAGTTTATGGACTACGAGGGAATGATGACGAGCAAAGAGACCGGCGAGCGGCGCACGCAGGTCTTCTATTGCCATCCCTATCGCAGCAACGAGCGCGGCACCAACGAGAACCAGAACCGGATGTTCCGCCGGTTCTTCCCGAAAGGGACGGACTTGGACGCCGTTCCGGACGAAGACATCAGCGCCGTGCAGGACTGGATGAACAACTATCCGCGCAAGCTCCTGGGCGGAAAGACGGCGGGGATGCTGTTCGACGAGTTCGTGGCCTCACTGAGCTGAAAAATTTTTTCGGATTTTTTGAAATTAACTCTTGCAATTTACGAGAACGAAAAATTTATGAAAAAGTATTTGACTTCCCTGCGATTATTCGATATAATATCCATCGCACGATTATGGATTGGAGGGCGCTATGCTGCTGGATCTGAAGCCAATTCTTGTAACGCCCGGCGCAAGTCTTCCGTTTGAGACGCGCGAGGATCTGTCCGATCTTGTTTTCGGCAGCTGCAGGCCCGCGTCAGAGCCAGTTCTTGCCAGCGGCAAGGTTCGCAATACGGCAGGCGTTCTCGAACTGACCGGCGAACTCAGCACGACGCTGCACGGCGTATGCGACCGCTGCGCCGGTGAGTTTACGCGTGCGGTGCAGATCCCGGTCCACGCAGTTCTGGTTTCAGAAGAGGAGCTGGAGCAGACGGAGGATGAATGGGTGTTCGGCATCCACGACGGCTGCGCCGATCTGACCGACATCATCACGACCGCCTTTGTTCTCAATATGGCCAGCCAGCTTCTGTGCAGGCCCGACTGCAAGGGCGTTTGCTTCCGCTGCGGCAAAAACCTCAACGAAGGGCCGTGCGGCTGCAAAAAGGAACCCGATTCCCGTTTTGCTGTTTTACAGCAGTTACTGGATAAATAAGTAGATAATGTGC
>OLSA01000846.1_pt1 | contig 26280 bp, 25 predicted proteins | sample 1672731 | NCBI WGS metagenome assembly OLSA01 (sample SAMEA3136718, study PRJEB25190) | human gut metagenome | biome: human gut; feature: human-associated habitat; material: faeces | place: Austria | collected 2013
TAAAACGCATAGCTTTTGCGTCCGTTTCTTTGCAATCTGATTTTAGTTGCCATTTCTAAATAATGTTTTTATAATTAATGATTTGAATTAATGCTAATAACCCGTATTAGCGGGTGCAAAGGTAAGACTTTTCTTTTGAATCGCAAAGACTTGGATGAGATAAAATATAATTTTTATAAAAAGGTGAATGGACATAGTGTTAATCGCTAGAAAAATTATATATTTGCAACAGTTACAATTTAACTAAAAAATAAAAATTATGATTTCACAAAAATTACAAGACGCAATTAATGCTCAGATTGTAGCCGAAATGTGGTCGGCCAATCTTTATCTTTCCATGTCTTATTTCTTCGCTGCGAAAGGCTATGAAGGTTTTGCTTCATGGATGAAAGCGCAGGCTCATGAGGAGAGTGATCATGCTGATGTGTTGGCGCAATATGTGATGAAACGTGGCGGACAAGCCAAGGTGGGGGCTGTGGATGCTGTTCCTCAGGAATGGGCTTCTCCGCTGGATGTGTTCGAGCATGTATACAAGCATGAATGCCATGTTTCCGAATTGATTGACAAACTGGTAGATGTTGCTTCTGCTGAAAAGGACAAGGCTTCTCAGGATTTCTTGTGGGGATTTGTACGCGAGCAGGTAGAAGAGGAAGCTACCGTTCAGGGTATTTTGGACAAGATCAAGCTGGGTGGTGATGTGGCTTTGTATCATTTGGATATTCAACTTGGCGCAAGAAAATAAGCGAAAGAGAAACGAATGCCTGTTTTTTTGTCTTTTGCAGATAAAGATGCAGGTGTTTATCGGAAATAGAAAGTGGGTGTGTCCCAATTCAGTTTTTGGAAATATGAACTTATAATCTGAAATTTGAGCATCCTAAAAGACTAAAGAAAGGGTCGTATCATTACTCCATACAGAGCTTGATACGACCCTTTTAAGTGTTATAATTACTATCTGTAACTTTTAGGAGCAGTCATTTTTGTTTTGACACGCCTCCTTGCTTTTTTACAGTATTTCTCTCAGCCATTTTTCTAATTCTCCCGTCCATTGGCGCTTATAGGTAAAGCTGTCGCGGAAACCCCAGCCGTGGCCGCCGATAGGATAGGTGTGGAGGGAAGCAGGGACTTTATTCTTTACCAGCGCCAGGTAATAGCTCACGCTGTTGCTGACGGGTACAGCTCCGTCATCGCTGCTATGCATGATGAAGGCGGGAGGAGTGTCGCCTGTTACTTGCAGTTCATTGGAGTAAAGTCTCACTAGCTCTTCTGACGGGCTTTTCCCTAAAAGATTGTCACGTGAGCCCTTATGGCAGTTGGACAGATCCATGCTTATGACGGGATAAAACAGGATCTGAAAATCCGGACGCGTTCCGGCTGTATAGTGGGTGGCTGCCGTACTGGCCAGATGTCCGCCCGCAGAGGCCCCCATGATACCCACTTTTTGAATATGCCATTCGTTGGCGTGTTCTCTCATCAGCCGGATAGCCTGATGGGCGTCGCTCAACGGTACATCATGGTGTCCGTTTGGCATACGGTATTTCAATACGGCGTATGTGATGCCTTGTGCGTTGAACCAGTCTGCCATATCGTGCCCTTCGTGATTCATTGCCAGGCGTATGTATCCCCCTCCGGGACAAGCCACGACAGCCAGTCCGTTCGGTTTGGCTGCCGGATAAATGGTAAGGGTAGGCTCACTGACATTGGAAATCCGGTTGTTCTCTAATTTCTGCTCGGGAGTGGTGATGCCGTTGGAGTTGGGGGCGCCATCGGGCCATAATTCCAACTCTACAGGTTTCTGGGCAGATAATGCGGTAGAGATTGCAAGTAAACTCATTAGTAAGATTCGTTTCATATAGCTTTTATTTTCACGGTATTTGAAAAAGGGTTATTTTTTCTTTATATGCATACTGGCTTTAACCAGCCATATGATCAGGAGGATATAGGCGGCCATTGACAGCACTTCGCTCAACGGGTTGCTCAGCCATTCTTCGTTGATCAGATTGATACCGCCAAAGCGCATGGCGGCACTGACAACCCCCATCAATGCGCCTCCGGCTATGAATCCGGATGCCAGCAAAGTTCCCTTTTCGCCACGTTCGGCGTTCACCGCCTCGTCTTTGCTGCGGGTAGTGACATACCAGTTCACCGCTCCACCTACCAGCAACGGCAGGTTCAATTCCAGTGGAATGAACATACCCAGCGCAAAAGCCAGTGCGGGTACTTTGAAGTAGGTCAGCACCAATGCCAGCACAGCGCCTATTCCGTAAAGCAGCCAGGGAGCGCCTACACCGTTCATCAACGGGTCTATTACGGCTGCCATCGCGTTGGCCTGCGGAGCTGCCAATGCGCCGGTGGAGAAGCCGTAGGTCTTGTTCAGGATCATGATGACGCCGCCCACAGTTGCTGCCGATACTAGTGTGCCGAGGAATTTCCATGTTTCCTGTTTGGCAGGAGTACTGCCCAGCCAGTAACCTATTTTCAAGTCTGTGATGAATCCGCCTGCCATAGAGAGTGCCGTACAAACCACACCACCCATAACCAGTGCAGCAACCATGCCGGTAGCACCTTTCAGTCCAACGGCAACCATTACTACTGAGGCAAGTATCAGTGTCATCAGTGTCATTCCCGATACTGGGTTAGTGCCGACTATGGCGATAGCGTTGGCTGCTACGGTGGTGAACAGGAATGCAATGCCGGCTACGAGCAGGATGGCTACAATGCTGTGTAATACATTTCCATGCATCACATCAAAAAAGAAGAACAGTAAGATCAGCAGGATGGTGAAGATGGAACCGAAGGCGATCACTTTCATGGAAAGGTCTTTTTGCGTGCGGATGACGTTTGCTTCCACCTTCTTGCCGCCCATCTCTTTGGCGGCCAGTCCCACAGCACTCTTTATAATGCCCCATGAGCGCACGATACCGATCACACCGGCCATGGCGATACCACCGATACCGATACTTTTGGCATATTCTTTGAATATAAGTTCGGGTGACATTTCGCTAATGGTTTGTGTCAAGGCCGGATTCCATGCATTCAGCACTTGATCGCCGAACAACAGGGCCATACCCGGAACAATAACCAGCCATACCACTAATGAACCGGCACAAATGATAGCCGCGTATTTCAAGCCGACAATATAGCCTAAGCCTAATACTGCCGCACCGGTGTTTATTTTCATCACCAGTTTGGCTTTTTCGGCAACCATCTCACCCCAGCCGCATACGCGGGTGGTGAAGTTTTCATTCCACCAGCCGAATGTGGCTACAATGAAATCGTACAGACCTCCTATTAGTCCTGCAAAAAGCAATGGCTTTGCCTGGCTTCCGCCTTTCTCGCCGGAAACAAGCACTTGCGTACTGGCAGTGGCTTCGGGGAAGGGATATTCGCCATGTTTGTCGCTGACGAAATATTTACGGAAGGGGATGAGGAACAGGATCCCCAAAATACCTCCCAGCAGTGAGCTGACAAACATCTGAAAGAAGTTGACTGTCATTTCGGGGTATTTGTCCTGCAATATATAAAGGGCGGGCAATGTGAAGATGGCTCCTGCCACTATGACTCCCGAACAGGCACCGATGGATTGGATGATGACATTCTCACCTAACGCGTTTTTACGCTTGGCGGCTCCCGATACACCTACGGCGATGATGGCGATAGGGATGGCGGCTTCAAAAACCTGTCCCACTTTTAATCCCAGGTAAGCTGCGGCCGCCGAGAATAATACCGCCATGGCGATACCCCATAGCACAGACCATAGGTTTACTTCGGGATATTTTTTGTTTGGTGACATGATGGGGTGATATTGTTCCCCCGGTTTCAGAGGTCGGAACGCGTTATCGGGCAATCCAACCGATTTTTCTTCTTCTTGTTTCATGTTTCTCTATGTTGTTATTTTTGAAATTTATCATAATAAATGCCCAAAAATAGTGAAAAAATAGAGAAACATCCTCATGATTTGATTAGAATATCTGAAATTTCAATCCAAATGATAGTCTCAGATAGTCATCGGGTTTCAAATAACTGTTGTTGAACGCACTGACAACGTATAAATCGCATGTGCTGATTTCGTAGAATGCGGTGATGCTTTTAGAGAACTTCCGGTACTTTTCGGGCACATCGAAACGGACGCGTTGTCCCAGAAAGATATGGGTGCGGATACGGGTGGAAAATCCGTAGTATCCACGGGGATAGCGCTCAGGTTCGCTTGTCCAGAAATCATCGCTGAATACGGTGTTGAAATAGATTCCGGTAGTCAGCGGTTCCAGCGAGAAGTCTTTGCCCAGCCAGATACTCCACGGGATATAATTCTGTTTCAAGGTCATGGTCATCTTGAAATGTTTGGATGAGTAGCGGGGGATGAAGCCCAAAAGAAGATCGGTTTCCCATTGGCCTCTTTTTCCATAATCCCAGCCTATGCCCCAGGATAACAGGCCCATTCCACCGGCGTACTGTAATTTGGTGTGGGTGGGGATCAAAGCTTCCCACGCACGCCTGTAACGGTGTACGCGCTTGTCGTATTTATGGTGCCGGTTTGGCATTTGGGTTACAATATCTTCCTCTTGGTTTTGAACGGAAGGAGAGGAGACAAGTATGCTGTCTTTGGATAAGATGGAGTAAAGTGTATTATTTTCTTGGGCTTGTGCCGTAAAAGGCAATAGTGGCCACAATAGGTTCAGAAATATCTTTTTAAAATTCAACTGTTTCATAATCGTAGGTTCCATCTTCTTTAATGGTGAATAATAAGTAGATGCGTTTGTCTATGCAGGGGCATTGGAAATACAGAACTCCGTCGTTGAATAGATCATCTACTGCGAATTTGTGTTCATGGCCGTAAAGACAGAACTGGACTTTGGGGAACTGGTTGACGTATAGTTGGAAGATTTTTGCTACATTGTTGTTGAATACAAATTCAAAAGGTTTTACGTGCATTGCGAATACCGTTTTTTCTATTTCAGGCGACAGGTTGTTCAGTTCATTTTCTATAAAATTGAAATCGGGAACCGGTTCCGAATAATCATATTCCATCGCATTGGTATTGAGGCAGATAAAGCGTACATTTCCGGCTGTGAAGGCGAAGTTGGGATCTCCATAAATGGCTCTGTATGCGTCTTCACCTGTACCCAGGCAGTCGTGGTTGCCTAAAAGGCATACGTAGGGCATCTGGAATTTGTTAAATATGTCCCGCATCCATATGAATTCTTTTGTGACGCCGAAATCGGACTGGTCTCCTCCGTGAATGACAAAGTCTATGTCACCACGGGCATTGAGGGCTTTTACAACATCCTCGGTAGAGTTGTACCATCGTTGGGTATCACTGATCATGGCAAAGCGGATTGTTTTTTTGCCTTGCATTTTGTTTTCTATCAACTGGATGTTTTTGTTGGTCAGTTCTCTTTCTCCTGTAATATGTACATCGTATGGATGGGTTTCCAGCATGTCACAGCCACTGAAACAGAGGGCCAGTAGGACAAGGAATAATAGCTTGTTTGTCATTGTTCTCTTAAATTTGCTGCAAAGTACGTTATTTTAATCAGAATAAGAGTGGCTTATTATTGGGGAAAAATGTTCTTTTTTTCTTATTTTTTTGTCTTTACTTGGATACAGGCAGGCGGGGCAGTGTTTTCCGGATATAAAAAGAGGATGTATCAAACTCGAATCTTCTTTTGTTTTGATACATCCTCTCTCTTATGATGTGAGAATTCTATTCGGCAGCTGTGTCTTTCGGGGTCATGTCACCTTCTATATAAAGACGTGTCATCTCATTTTTCCCGTTTGTGCGGATAGTGATTGATTTCTTGAAATGTCCCGGAAATTTGCCGGCTCCATTATAAGTCACTGTTATCTGTCCACTTTCACCCGGTTTGATGGGCTCTTTAGGATATTGGGGAACAGTACATCCGCAAGATGCGATCGCTTGATGGATGACCAAGGGACCGTCTCCCGAATTTTTGAATTTGAAAACACAGGTAACTTTCGGGCTTGACTCGGGAAATGAACCGAAATTATGTGTTGTTTTCTCAAAGGTTATTTCTGCTTCTCCTTGAGATTGCCATACGGCTGCGTATGTGGTTAACCCTATAATCAACAATAATGTTGAAAGCAAAATTTTCTTCATTAGTTCCACTTTTTAAAAATTATCGGGGCTAAATTACTGTTTTTTTTATAAAAGGTCTTTAACTGTTAGTGAAATAAATGGTAAATTAACACCTTTAAAAATAAGGGACAAAGATTATCAACCCTATAATGGCGGCAAATATGGCGCAAATCAGTACGGCTCCTGCTGCTATGTCCTTTACGTCTCCGGCCACAGGATGGTAGTCCGGGGATACCAGGTTTACCAGGCGTTCTATGGCTGTGTTGAATGCTTCGGCAGCCAGTACCATTGCAAAGCACAGGAGGATGACAAGCCATTCGGTGCGTGTTATTTCAAACCGGATGCCTGCAATGGTTACGGCGATGATGGCTGCGCAATGTATCCAGGCATTGTGTTCCTTGCTTAAAAAACTACATACGCCTTTCCAGGCGTATGTAAAGCTTTTTAGTCGTTTATGCAGTTCATTCATTTTTTTTAAGCTTGGGATGGGTTTATCCTCTGTTTACCTGTTTTACTCCTTTTACTGTCTTTATCTTTTTTACTAATGATTCCAGCTTTGAAGTATCATCTACCATTACGGTCATCATGCCGCTGAACAGCCCGTCGTGCGAGTCGATGCTGATGGAACGGAGCAGGATATCGTTTTCCTTATTGATAATGGAGGTGATATTTGTCACAATTCCTATATCATCATGGCCAACGATGCGCAGCGTGATGGGGTATTGTTTGCCGTGGCTTTTTCCAGCCCAACGCGCCTTTACGATACGGTAGGCAAAACGTGATTGCAATTCTCGTGCGTTAGGGCAGTCGGTACGGTGTATTTTGATTCCTCCGCTGATGGTTACAAACCCGAATACATCATCGCCATAGATAGGGTTACAGCATTTGGCTAATTTGAAGTCCAGTCCTTTCAAATTCTGATCAATGACCAGTACGTCCTCTTTGAAGGTCTTGTCGTCCTGTGCTGTCTGCATGCTGAAATTCTCGGCGCTGCGATAGACAATATCTTCCCGGTTTTCCGTTTCCTTTTTCTTCAGTTCCAGGTATTTTTCGATGATGTCGTTCGCATCTCTTGTCTCGTTGGCTATGTCCTGATAGAACTCGGTTACGGTTTTGTATCCCAGCTTTTTTATCAGGCGCATCATCACTGCTTCATCGTATTCCAGTTTGCGGTTCTTGAATTTACGTTCTATGGTCTCTTTGGCGAACTCTGTCTGGCGGGCTTCTATCTCTTTGATGGCCTGGCGTATTTTGGTTCTTGCCTTCGAAGTGGTGACGATGTTCAGCCAGTCGCGTTTGGGTGTCTGGGTGTTTGAAGTCATGACTTCTACCTGGTCACCGCTGTTCAGCGTTTGCTTTAATTGTGCGTTCTTTCCGTTCACCTTTGCTCCGATACACTTGGACCCCAGTTTGCTGTGGATGGCGAAAGCAAAGTCCAGTACGGTCGCTCCTTTCGGCATCTTGTACAAGTCACCTTTGGGGGTGAATACGAATACTTCGTCTTCGTATAATTCCAGTTTGAACTGGTCCATCACTTCCAGGTCACTGTCGGCGTTCTCCAGTGTTTCCCGGATGGAGGTCAGCCATTCATCTAAACCGCTTTCTCCTTTTACGCCTTTGTAACGCCAGTGGGCTGCCAGACCACGTTCCGCTATCTCGTCCATGCGTTCGGTGCGTATCTGTACTTCCACCCATTTGCCTTCAGGCCCCATAACAGTGGTGTGTAAGGATTCGTATCCGTTACTTTTGGGTACGGAGAGCCAGTCGCGCAGACGTTTGGGATTGGGCATATACATATCGGTCACAATGGAATATACCTGCCAGCATTCTTGTTTTTCCTTGTCGACGGGAGAGTCCAGAATGATTCGGATGGCAAACAAGTCATATACTCCTTCGAAGGGACATTTCTGTTTCTTCATTTTCTGATAGATGGAATGGATGGACTTGGTACGCCCTTTCATGTGGAACTTTAATCCTGCTTCTTCCAGCTTGTGCTGTATCGGTTCGATAAAGGCGGCTATGTATTTGTCACGGGAGGCTTTCGTTTCGTTCAGTTTGTCTTTTATATGATAATATACGTCGTGTTCGGTATATTTCAAGGAAAGGTCTTCCAGTTCCGATTTCAGTTTGTATAGCCCCAGCTTATGTGCCAGCGGTGCGTACAGATAGGCAGCTTCGTTGGCTACTTGGGTGCGTGCTTCTATATTGGGAGTCTCCTTTATCTGTCTCATCAGGTTCACGCGGTCTGCAATGATGATCAGAATAACACGCATGTCTTCGGCAAAGGAGAGCAGCAGGTTGCGGAAATTTTCCGATTCTATGGTAGGGCTTTTGGAGTATAGCTCATTGATTTTCACAAGACCGCGTATGATCCCCGCTACATCCTCTCCATATTCCTGTTGTACAGATGCTAAGGTGCATAAATGGTTCTTTACCGATTCGTGCAGCATGATCCCCAGGATGGAAGCCCGTTTCATCCCAATTTCCTCGGCCACGATGACAGCGGTCTGCATATCTTTGATGATAGGATTCATTCCGAAACAATTTCGTGGCAGGTTACCTTCGGCAACTGCTTTTATGAGGTGTATTTTTAACTTATGGCAATCACCCTTCTGCAAGGTGTCGCCGGATAATTGCAGCAATCGTTTATAGAGGGCGAACAGTTGCTCACGCTCTTTGGCTGTGAAAAATGCTTTTTCTTCCATAACACGTGAAATCTTTTCGAGGGTAAAGGTAGTTTTTTTCTTTATTTATTAGGTAGTGTTCTCGCATTTTTTCGTATATTTGTGATAGTTTGTAGTATTTTATTTGACTATCAGTGAATTATATCAGACTCGCATGAGGATGGGCAGCGGATAAGAAAATTGTAAACTGCTTGGAATCACCATATTCTTCATGCTTTCAAATAACTCTTTAACTGTATGCAAAGGTAGTGTTTTTCCCTGAATTATTGGAATTTTTCGGGCATTATCTCACTATATATACTGAAATTTTACAATATGAACCAACTACATCAAAATTTTATTCATCAAGAATTTCCTATGCATACATTAAATCAATTCGGTGTGCATATTAAAGTTTCAAGTGAATATTTCTAAACACTTTCTATAAAATAAATGTAATAATTGATTTCTTCTGATATTTATATTATATTAATAATAGATAAAGTTTTAAGAATATGAATGAAAAACGTATAAATTTAAAACATCCAGTACATGCTTTATTGGACGACTTTTTCTCACAAGCGGAGATTAGTAAAGTGATTACTGACTATCAGTACAAGAATTCAAGTTGTAGTAAATGGCTAATGTTCAGCGACTATTGTCTTGATGACAAGGGCAAGGCTAACGATGTGATGACTTTTGTGCTTATGCCATTTGAAAGTGAAGTGAAGTACTTAGAAATACAGCAGAGGATTCACAACATGCAACCATCAGACATCAAAAAAACGGATACAGTAAACAAAGCATTCCTGTCTTATCTGAAGAGCGAAAACGTTTTAACATTCTCGTTTGTGTTCGACGACAGAAAGCATTTCCTTGCTCCAACGCACAATCAATGTGTGCAGGGTGTTAAAGAGACTTTACAGATGATTCGTGACTGCTACGAAGGATGGAAAAAAACTGCCAACAATGAAGATGTCCTAAAGTATTATGACAATGTAGTGAGGACAATAAACCGGCAACTCGAATCAATTAATGGTAAAAGTCCAAACATCAAGTTGCTTAATGACATCTTGATTACAGCTTTTCTCGGGGCATATGTATCAGTTAAAGTTTTGGAGAAATTGCCGATAGAAATATTCGGATGGTTCAGCGACCGCGACAAAGTTATTTCGGGTAAGGATAATATTATTACTCCAATATTTAATTTCTATCAGCATAATATGCTTGATGGACGTCAATTTAAGTTCTGCACTTTCACACCAAATGATACAGTCAAACCATTTTTTGATGATTTCAACCGTATTGCAGATGTAATTACGGGGGCGATAGCCGATTACAACATGGAGGAGGAATACATCACTGCAGAAAAGTTCAATACTGTACTTATTGACTTCCTTGCCGATAACAAACAAGCCTTGATTTTCCGTCTCCACAAATTAGACGGTAACTATCATGTTGGTCAGATTATGATGCATCCGAAGTAAGCAGTTTTCATGTATTATCTCACTATGGATACATAAGCATATCGGACAGAACTGCCATACCGTAGCCGGGTCCACCGTAACTCACAGGCAAAGGTAGGCCGTGTTCTTATCGTACAAGCAAGGTCAGGTCCTTCGGATGTCGTGGAAAAATCATCCTCGCCCCGAAGGGCTTGCGGTATTTTTCCCGCCAACCTTGCATGTACGGAACACGACCTTTTCAAGCCTGTAGTTACGGGAACTCCGGCCCCGAAAAGCCGGACAAACAAAAATCAAAATGTCATGTTACAGGCAACAAAGAACAAGTACGGTATCGAAACTCTCAAGGAACTGAATGTTTTGTACGACCGTGAACATTGGCTGACACAGGAAGACGTGGATATGGCCAACCGTTATGTGGAACTCATAGAACGGACTCGCTCAGAAATCACACCGCAAATCGGTGACAGGCTGATATTTCTCAGCCGTCATGGAGATTATTACGCCAACGCGCTCATAGACAGTGCGGATGAGAAGAAAGGTCTGCTTTCAATCTGCGAACAGCCGTATGTGCCGTTCGTATGGCAGGCTGCTGACAATATCCGCTTGTGCGTCAGCGGTGGTGCGTTCCATCATATCAAAAAGGACGAACTGAAGTTCAATGGTTGGACGGAAGGAGCATTCAAGGACTGGGGGCATTGCGGAGCGTGTGCCAACGGCGCGGTAACATTCACGGCAAGAGTCCCACAATGGATTTACCGCGAACCGGAACCGCTCTATGGGGATTTCACCACAGAGACCTACCGCCGTTTCCATCTTCACAAAGACCCGGAAGCAAGAAACCTTTACCAATGTTTTGACATCGCTTTCCACACTGAAGAGGATTTCCAGCAATTCCTGCAAGACTACGAAGGAACGGTATTCAAGAGGAATTGGAAAGACCAGATTGTGGTATGGTGCTTCCGGCAGGAATATGTGTTCCTCTCGCCCGAAGAATGGGAGAATGTGGATGCTCCGACAACTGAGAGGATACTCAACTGTCATCCCGAGAAAGTCAAGCTCGTCAAAGACATGGAGCAACATATCACGTGCGTTTACCGCATCAACTCACAGAATTTCTAATCACTCAAAATCAAACAGATATGCAAACGACAGCATCAGCAAAGGTCGGCAACGCTCCCGACCTGCTTTCAGGCATCCTGAACATCGAAGTGAGAAACCTGGATAAAATCACCGAGCAAGACCGGTTGTATTGCGAGCAACAGCAAGATATGCTCTACAAGACTCTCGACCAGATTGACCGCTGGTATGCCGTCTTCAAGGAAGAGGCGGAGCAATACCGTGAAGAACGGAAATTCCATTATGAAGAGAACGGCAAGGTATCCATGCGCAATTTCTACTCTTACCACAACGACCGGGATGATTACTCGCACAATGAGTTCAAACCGTTCGACATCCTCAATGACATGGTAGACAAGAACCGCAACGCCAATGCGAATTTCGCCAACCGCATCATCGCCTACTTCAACAGGACCTACAACGTGTCGGTTCCGGAACAGACCATTGACGAGAAAACACTCCGCATGGGTTTCCGTCCGGTCTATGAGACATACGTGGATGCGGTCATCGAACACTTGGGCGGCAAGAGTTTCCGGGATACGGCGGTGGAAGAACTGCTTGCCCGATTCAGCAAGAACGTCCATCCTTCCTACTGGTGCAAGACCAAGATTGAACTGAAGAAAGACAAGATAGTCTTTCCGGAAGTCGTGCGTTTCGATGATTTCTACCTGCAATACGGCAAGTGCCAGATCTGTTACAACTATGGCGTAAACTTGGAAAACCTTTGCGCAGGCATCGCATACGGTTCGGACGATATACTATGCGGTAATTCAGACATGATTATCCGTTTCAACCACAACGACGTATCTGTTACCGACTGGTACGACCTCACGACCACCAACGCCGAACAGATGAAGTTCTACAAGAATGGCCGCATCGACATCAAATTTAAGGACAGCGCGGCGGCAGAACGATGTTTCAAACGGCTTCGGCTGGATGAAATCACGAAAGAGAACTAACTATGAGAAACCATATCACGACACCCCGTAAGGCAACACTTGCGGGGTGTCGTTATTTTCAACCGTAAACGATTAGAGATATGTATGCCATCATTCCCCAACAGATACCGCAGGACAGGCGGGCGGAAATCAACGAGAAAATCCTCTTTGCCATCAATTCGGGAAAAGACCTTGTCCCGGCGGAAAGCATTTACAACTGCTATACCGGCATCGGAGGACTGCACAATTTGAAGCAGTCCGACTTTGCCAACTACAATGAATACGCACAGGCCAAGAAGGAGTTTGAAATGGGACAGTTCTTCACTCCCCACGAGGTATGCCGGGAAATGGTGGATATGCTTATGCCGACCTCTTCGGAAATGATACTCGACATGTGTTGCGGCATGGGCAACTTCTTCAACCACCTGCCGAACCTGCACAACGCTTACGGATTTGATATTGACGGCAAGGCGATGGCTGTTGCCAAATATCTCTATCCTGAGGCCCATATAGAAAAGTGCGACATTCGGCAATACTATCCCGAGCAACGCTTCGACATTGTAATCGGCAATCCTCCCTTCAATCTGAAGTTTGACTACAAGCTGTCACAGGAATACTATATAGACAAGGCCTACGACGTACTTAATCCGGCAGGAATCCTGATGGTCATTGTGCCCTCCTCATTCTTGCAGAGCGAGTTCTGGGAAAAGAGCCGTGTGGCAAATGTCAATGACAATTTCTCCTTTGTCGGACAAGTACGGTTAAACCCTAACGCATTCGCTTCCACCGGAGTCCATAATTTCAACACGAAAGTAATGGTGTTCCTGCGCAAGTCGCTGCATATCGGGATGCAGGCCTACAATGCGGAGGAGTTCATTACCATGTCAGAATTGAAAGGGCGCATCCGTGAGGCAAAACAGATGAAGCACAAGATACGCTTCGACCTGATGCGCGAAACCAACAGGATCGACAAGGCGGAACTGGAAGCATTCGAGTACAGACTCGCCAAATACATGTACGAGCTGAAAGCCCATTCCAGACTGAACAGACACATCGACAAGGCGGAAGCGCTGGTCACGAAGTTCCGCAACCAGAAACCGCCGGAAAACGCCACCCGGGAACAGGTAAAACAATGGGAGAAAAACAAACTGACAACAGCCAAAGTCCTCGGTATCATCCGCAGGTATATCACCACGCAGAATGTCGTGCCACGCAAAGAAGTGGCTCTGGTAAAGACCTCCTACGGCTTCAAGCTGAAACAGTACGCTCCGCGACTGTTGGATAAGGTTCCGCACAAGGCAGCGTGCATCAACGACTTAGTGCTGGGACGCGCTGAACTTCCTTTACCGGCACAGCCGACAGAAAAGAACATACGTCAGATCCGTGCGGCGGAGAAACTGATACGCAGAAAACGCAGGCAATACGAAATCCAGAACCGGCAGTTTGCCGATATGCAGCCCGACCCATTTCTGCAAGAATATCTCGACCACACCACATTCAGAAACAAGGACGGCGAGACTTGTGAGTTAACATCGTTACAGAAACACGACCTGAACCTTGTCTTGCAGAAACGATACGCGCTGCTGAACTGGCAGCAAGGCTCCGGCAAGACGGCGGCTGTGTACCACCGGGCCAAATACCTGCTCAAGTTCAACAAGGTAAGAAACGTCATCATATTGGCTCCAGCCATCGCCACCAACATGACATGGGTACCGTTTCTGACCGTCAATCGGGAGAAATTCCGTCTGGTCAGAAGCAATGCCGATCTGGAAACAGTACCCGAAGGAGTGTTTCTTGTCCTTTCGACATCCATGCTCGGCAAACTGGAACGCGGACTGGCAAAATTCGTCAGACGCACATCAAGGAAACTTTGTCTTGTTTTTGATGAATCGGACGAGATAACCAATCCGTCATCGCAACGCACAAGGCTAATACTGAGTCTTTTCCGCCGTCTGAAATACAAGATACTTGATACAGGTACGACCACGCGCAACAATATCGCCGAGCTGTACAGTCAATTCGAACTGCTGTACAACAATTCCGCCAATATGATTTGCTGGAGCAGCCAAGTATATCATGAAAACAGAGACAAAGAGATTGAGGAAGAGAATAACACGCATTATGGCGAACCGTTTCCTGCATTCAGGGGGCATATCCTATTCAGAGCCTGTCATTGTCCCGGAAAGTCCACCGTGTTCGGCATAGAGAAACAGAATCAGGATGTATATAACAAGGACGAACTGGCGGAGCTTATCGGCAAGACCGTCATCACCCGCAAATTCAGGGACTTTGCAGGCGAGAAGTACAAGATACGCACTCATACCGTCAGCCCTTCGGAGGGCGAACATGAGGTTTACCGCGTCATCATCGAGGAGTTCTGTCGCATCTGCGAACTGTATTACAACAGCACGGGAGACACGAAGAAGGATGCCGGGCTCAGGCTGATGCGGCAGATCAAACTGCTCATCAAGGCCTGCTCCGTACCGCATCTGATAGAAGGCTATTTCGGTGACGGTATCCCCAACAAGACCAAATACATTGAACGGCTGATACGCAAAATCCCCGGCAAGATAGCAATCGGATGTACCTCCATAGCGGCGTTCGACCTTTATGAAAACCACCTCCGGGAATGCTTTCCCGAACGGAGAATATTCACGATCAAAGGAGACATCGCCTTCAAGAAACGGCAAAGCATCGTGACGGAGTTCGACTCCACCGTCAACGGCATACTGGTCTGTACCCAGCAGAGCCTGAGCAGTTCGGTGAACATCCCGACCTGTAACACGGTGATACTGGAATCACTCCAATGGAACATCCCGAAGATGGAACAGTTCTACTTCCGTTTCATACGCCTTGACTCCAAGGAACTGAAGGACGTGCATTATGTCACCTACAAGGATTCCGTGGAGCAGAACCTGATGGCACTTGTACTTACCAAGGAACGGTTGAACGAGTTCATCAAGACCGGAGAGGTGAAGGAACAGTCGGACATTTTTGAGGAGTTCGATGTCACCATGTCCGTCATAGAGAGTTTGCTGATTAGGGAACGCGACAAGGAAGGCAAGATACATATCAGCTGGGGAAGCCAGCGCATAACCGGCTAAAAATGAAAAACCATGAGTAACCGTAGATTCCATTCCACAGGCAAAGGTAACTCCGCACCCTTACCGACTGAGCAAGGTCACGCCGCAAGCGGTTTTCGGGAAAATCATCCTCGCCGGAGGCTCCGGTATTTTCCCGAAAAACCCTGCACAGCCGGGGTGCGGACCTTTTGAAGCCTGTGGAATGAAATCCCCGGTTCCGCATCAATAACTGTAATAAAAAAGATTATGGACTTGAATCAGGCAGAAGTGGCAGTGACCACGCAGCATCTCATCGACATCCGGCAGGAAAGGGACAGCCTGCTGCACATGTCCGATTTCGGCGACATGGGGGAATTCCTATGTACCTGCTCCGACCTCTTCCCCGAAGAGGAAGCACCGGAATACAGGTACACGAAATGGGAGGAAATCCCGGGCTCGCTTATCAACCGGGAATGGCTATGTCCCAACTTCTTCGAGATAAGGGAGGCGATGGAACAGTTGGAAGAACCCGACAAGGACTGTTTCTTCGACTGGTGCCACCGTTACGGGCACGATATCAGTACGGAAGACCCGCACCTGCTGGTAGCGCATTACCTGGAATTGTTCGGGAACACGACCTATATCGACGATGACCCCTGCCCGGACAGCGGGGATGACAGCCTGCTGTATTATCCGGGCATATCAGGCAACTATTTCGATACCTGTTTCCCTCGTTTTGAAGTATTCGATGACAATTACGATTAAAAGACAAACGCTTATGAACATCAATTTTCTCGGACCGGTCTTCCCGACAGACAGCTTCACGCAGATGGCTTTCGTGGAAATCCTGAACATCATCTTGACTTCCAACAATATCGTGGACGTGAACAGGATGCTTATCGGAAGAAACGTCAATCCCGTCTTCGGCTCGTTGTCGGGACATTTCCGCTGGTCATACGCAAACGACCATTTCACGTTGTGGCAACGTATGGAGTACAATTCGCCAGTCTGTTTCGGGCAGCGCATATTCAGCATCCATTTCGGTATGCTGGCAAGCCGCGACAGGAAAAGGGACAATATGGTAATGAACTAAAAAACTACATTATGAGTCACCAGATAATTACGAAAATGGCATACAATGCCCAAACCAAGCAGATTGAGACTTGGCAGCATTCCAACAACGTATGGCCGAAAACAGACCATTTTTATGCAATGGATGTAAAAACGGACAAACAGATGTTTGATTTCATAAAATTGGTAGCAGACGGTTCGTGGCAGGGACACAAATGGGAAAAAGAGTTCAACACCCTTTTTGCACAATATCCTGAACTGGTCATGTCATCATACATACACGAACTTGAAGGCAAGCCCTGGGAGGAATATTGTACCATTTGCCGAGAACATGAAAAACTTGCCGAAAGCAAGTGTAGCGAGATCGTTGCGCGGTTCAAACAACTGACCGGGATTGTCTGACCCAAACAGATGAATATATGGAAGAGTTGAAGATTTCAAACCGGCAAATAGCGATGATGGCTTTCGACAGGCTTCGCAAGGAAAACAAGAAAGATTCCGCGCTCCGGCTTGCCCGTTGTCTGTTGCAAGGTACAAGCATATCACTCGGCATCGGTGATATTGATTGGGACATTGACACGGCGATACGACAATGCGGCGGAGAGCCAAGGACCGGTTACAGGTACACTGCGTATTTCCACTTCAATCGGAATACGGAAATGGAAAAGGAGAAATACGACAAGATAGTCAAGGAACTATATGGTTGGAATTGAAGCGGCCGAAAGGTCGCTTCTGTCATTTATAACGATATGTACGGGAAAACGAATCCTGCCGTGCACAGGTAAATACAAATGGAAGAACAGAAGAAACTCACATTGGACTTCGTGAAATCGCTCATGGAGCGGTCATACACATTGGTATGGACCGATTACAGTGATAATCTGGATAACCATCATGGCATTATTCAGGATTGCTTGAACAAGCAAAGTTGTGAAAGTTTAGAGGAAAAGGTAATGGACTGGTACAGCGAATCAGAATGGGCTTCGGTATGCAAGGCTATCAATACGTTGAAAGAAAAATGTATCGAGCAATACGGTTTTGACGAAAACCTTGTTGAAGCCTTCTTCGATGAACACGAGGACGAAATCCGTAATGAGATTTACAGCCGTGACGATTCCGGCGTGCTGAAAGAACTGATACGCAACACCGACGATATACCTGTCCGTGTCGAGATGCTTTCAGATAACGACTGCATCAATTCAAACTGGTTTGAATCGCAAAGCGGTTTCAGCTATGAAAATTCTTATTTCGGAGATATAATAGACAGCCTGAGCCTTAATCCGGCAGAGGTGAAGAAACTCCTGACGGGACACGGCTACAAGGTGTATGGTCGTTTCCCGAACAAGAAATCACGGAACGGCAGGGAGCAGGTGTCCTACGAGCAGTTTTACGAAGAGATGCTCAATTCCTGTTGCAGCGCGAACCTGTTGGTCTATATCGGCAAGGTAAGCCTGAAGGACTTATACGACGCAAACTTCTCGGTCAGCGAAGTCATCATCCCCAAAGGGAACTGCTGCGGGTTGTTCAGTTCTGCATTTGGTGGCGGAAGCCTGATTGAAATGGAACTGAAGCAGGATGTGACATTGAAGCTGGAAGGAAAAAGAGGTTGCGGCTACCGTTTCAGACTGGATGCGGAATGCTCTAAATACGATTACTCCATACAGCATGTATATGGCGTTGACGACTCGTTTTTCAATAACGCAGTAAGAATAAATTAACTATCAATCATTTAATCATAAGAATTATGGCAAAGTATGATGTAAGAGTAAGGTACGCCTTCGAGGGCACTTACACGGTAGTGGCCGAAGACCACGACGAAGCGAAACAAATGGTATCGGAAGATTGCGGGCTGGTATTGGGTGGCAATATCCACACGACACGCGACAACGAGGAGGTGGTGGACTGGCATTTCGGGACTCATCCTGACATGCAGCTACTTTCTGTCACGCAAAGAAACGGAAGAGGTACTCCGGCATCCATCGACTTCAGCGGCAGAATCGAGGAACTACGCGAAGACATAATAAACGAGATACGACAGTTGCTCCATGCCCACTGTATGAACGAGATACGCTTCCCCGAAGAAGAGAGCGACCCGGTCTGGATAATATGGTTCGGCAAGAACGGCGACCCTTACGAATGCCGTGTGACCGGGCTTCGAGTGACAGACAGCAGCCTGACGGTCATTGCCGACGAGAAGGAAGGCGGTTATGAAGTGGAATGTTGCAGCCCGTTTGAACTCGGAGCCAGCAACATCGACTGGCTTCATGAGATGTACAATGCCGTATGGAAACAACTGGAAGGAGAAGATGATGTCGAACCTGAAACAGAAGAATCATGAAATACCAAGCGGAAAATGCGGTCTCCAGCTTCTTCTACTATATGTGGAACGCATGGAGCAAAGAAGAATGCAAAATTGTATTCGGCGGAATGCACAGGCATTTTTGGGAAAAATGGAACGCGCAGGCGGATAAGTCAATCTATGGCGCGGCGGAACGGTTCTACTCCGAATTGTCGGAGAACAACCAAAGACTGCTGGTAGAACGTGCCGTATCGCTCTACGATGGAAGAGCTTTACGCAAGAAACAATCAGACAACCATTCTTAAGAGACAAGTATATGAGAACAGACATCATCACCTTGATCTGCAACTCATGCAGTTGTGGCAAGACAGAAGCACAGGAATATCTGGATTCAGAACTTCAATACCTGCGTGAATTGCAGGATGTGGACGATTTGAGGGAAGGCGACATTGAAGCCGCTTGCGGCAATCTCGGTCTTGACCTTGATTTTCAGGAATATTTTATCAATCGCCTCGCAGGGGCATAAGAACTTATTGTTATGGCTTATTTTCAGAACATACACAATCTGGCGGACTTGAAGAAAGAGTACCGCCGACTGGCATTGCAGCACCACCCGGACAAGGGTGGTGACACTGCCGTCATGCAACAGGTGAACATAGAGTTTGAACGACTTTTCGAGAAGTGGAAGGACTGCACAAGCGCATCCGCAAATTCTACCGGGTATGAATACGACTATTCGGGAGCAACGGCCAAGGAATACACCGAATATGTGTATAACGAATATCGTTGGAAAGGCCGTAATTACAAGGGACAGCATACTCCCGAGGTCGTGGAACTGGTACGTGCATGGCTAAAGGAAACCTATCCAAAATACAAGTTCTCCGTCAGGCGGGAGAACTACAATTCTATTTACATCAAGCTGATGAGCGCGGACTTCGAGGCGTTCACCAAGGAGTCCGGCAAGATTCAGGATACAATCAATCATTACAATATCGGACGCAACTCAGACCTTACAGACCGTGCGAAAGAAGTAATGCTGAATGTTTGCGATTTCGTCATGTCATACAACTTCGACGACAGTGACGCAATGACGGACTATTTTCACACCAACTTTTACCTGACACTGGGCATAGGTAGTTACAAGAAGCCATACAAAGTGGAGCTGCCGAAACTGCAAACCAAGGAGAAACAGCCGGAAGTGTTCAAGCATCCCGAAGGAGCCACCCACAAAGCCATACGGCAGGCATTAGGCAAAACTCGGTTCGACTTTATTGAAAGCCGAAAGCATTCCGGTAAATTGATTCTCGGCGAGGATGCCTACGGGTCGCAAGGCGAACATTACTTTTGGCCGAAGCAATACTCCAGTGCCAAGACCGCCCAAAAGCGTATTGAGAAACTGAATGATGCAGGGATGCGGTGTAGGCTGACAGGTTACAACGGGGGCTGTATAGAATTTCTCGGTTACACTCCCGAAACCGAGGTAATGCTGGAACAAGAACGCGAGGAGTATATCATTGCCCACAAGCAATGGAAGGCAAGGCAATCGACAACTAAAATTTGAGAATATGACAAATCAAGAATTGATAAAGTTATTAAAAGCAAACGGTTACAAAAGAGTAACCGTTGAAACGGATAGCGGAGAACCAGGAACATTCTACGTCTATTGTTCCGGAATTTTCTCGATTGCGGGAATTTTTGCAAGGGGAAGCTAGTGAAGAAAATTCATGTAAAGTAAAAAGATACCATCTGCTGAAATTGCAGGTGGTATCTTTTTACTATAGACTCTTAATTTTTAGCTTCATTATTATCCTCTATTTTCTTTTTGTACGTTACTTTTAATACTCTATTTGCATTGTCAATCTCGATATTTCCCAAACGGTTAAGAATGGACTGCCCTAACAGCAGAGGGGCTTTTTGGTTATGTACGACTGAAGCGCGAACATTATCCAAGTCCAATCCACCGAAATTAACATTACGAAGATTTATAATTGTGCCCGCACTGATTTCTCCGTTGGCCATCATATAATTTTGCTTGCCTATTACGTCCGTTGGTTTCAAGTAGCCATTTTTCATCATGAATGTAGCCTCAACAGATGAAAGAGATACATCTGATGCTCCAGTGTCAAAAACAAAATATAGCGGCAGATTGTTGATTGCACACTTTACCTTGCAGACTCCGTCCTCCTTGGTAAAAGGTATTTCAACAGTCTTTTCTTCATACATGGAGAAATCTTGTGTTTTGCCTTCCATTTCTGATTCAAATTGTTTCTTATAATGCTCTATCAATTCCTTGAACTCCCGCAATTCTCTTATTGGATTCAGGTCGTCATCCATTTCAAGATGTGCAAAACGACGATAACCTTTTTCCAATGCAGTCTGCAAAAACTCAATAGCCTTTTCTGATTCACCCATTCTTGAATGTAAACAAGCTGCATCATAATAGTTACCGGCATTATCTGAATCGTTGTCAATCACCTTGTTCATGAATTCAATGGCTTTTTCTTTCTGACCTAATCCCCAATAAGCGTATTGAGCACAAGAATTATTGTTTGGAATAGTATCAAGCTCTATAACTTTTCTATAGTCAGCTTCTGCGGATTTTTTATCTTCTTTCAAGATATACATATCACCTCGCCCTAAATACGCATACGCATAATTCGGCTGCAAAACTATCGCCATCGTATAATCTTCAATGGCTCCATCGGTATCTTTGCTGTTGTCTTTATACCAACCACGCCTATAATACCCTCCATAGTATTCAGGATCGTAATTGATATATTTAGTCAACTCGCTTATGGCATCTTTCGTATTCCCGGATTCATACAAAATATCTGCTTTTTCCATCACATAATCATAGTCTGTAGAATCCAATGCAATCGCATTGTCAATATGTTCCAATGCAGAGGTGAAGTTCCCCATTTCACTATAACATTGAGATATGCGGTAAGATACTACATCCGATGGATCTTTTTCATAACAACTTGTATAATATTCTATAGCTTTTTTATAGGCATCGGCACGTTCATACACAACTCCTAAGCAATAAAGCCAATATTCATTATTATTTGAACTTTTGGCAGATCTTACCTTCAATTTTGCCGTCAATGAAACCATTGCAGAATCTGCGACTTCCTGCATTAGATGAAATGCTTTGTTGTCACCGTCAATATCCAATGCTTTAATGACATCGTCAATAGCTTTGTCGTATTGTTTTAGTCCTAAATAACTTTCGGCTCTAAATGAATATCCAGAAGCATAATCAGACGCCAATTTGATTACATAATTGAATTGCTCAATTGCATCATCATATCTTTTTTCCGCATTGGCATTACGACCGATTCCCATATACCCCATAACACTACCAGGATCAATAGATATGATTTTCTGATAATCTTTATCTGCCAAGTCATATTTTTCCATATAGTAATAGAGATTAGCTCGCTTTTCATACACATCAGCATCATCAGGTGTTTCCTTAATCGCTATGGAGAAATCGGCAAGTGCTTTTTCATTCTCGCCAAGTCCCACATAAACTTCAGCACGAACAATATGAGCAAAAGCCCTATATTGCTTGTCCTTTTTAGGAATATGCTTTATTGCTAAATCTACGGCAGACAAAGCACGGCCATACTCCTCTTGGTAGTTTCGCACAGTCGCAATCCAAACTAAAGCATATCCGTTATTAGGATTATCTTTCAGCTCTTTGTTCAGATATTCTAGTGCTTCTTCCGTATTGTTGTTTTGAATAGCCTCTACACCACGGTTGTAGTTGTAGGAGTCAGGGCGTTTGATGTTTTGGGCGGAAATAGAGCAAGTCATTCCTATAACAACAAACAATGTGATAATTATTCTTTTCATACACAATAAGTGAGATAATTCTATGGGTGAACTTGAATATCATTCACCCATAGAAATACGTATTATTTTCTTTTAAGCAATCTAAAAAGCTCTCCTATCCAAAGTACTAAAGAGGTTGATGCAATAATTATAATCCAGTCAACGAATTTTACACCGCCTTCTGCGACATTAAACATTTCCTGAATACCTGGGATTTCTGTCATAACAATTTGCCCTCCAAGGATAATCAAAACTATGATGATAAACCATTTAGTGTTTTTCCACGAAATACCTTTGAACGCAGATTCGTTTGTCATAAATGCTTTAGCATTGAAGAGGTTCCAGAATTGAAGCATTACAAAGATGGTAAAGAATAGCCCTAATTCGTAAGCCGACAATCCATTGTTTATTCCCCAACCAATATTACCATTAAAGAAGTCGGTCAAACAAGTAACTTCATTATGTTGGAAAAGAAGCAGTAAACCCAATAGAATAACTGTAAATATACAACCTACACCAAGTATTCCACCATACATACCTTTAAGTATATGTTCATTTACTGAACGCGGTTTCTCATCCATAACACGTTTAGTAGGAGGCAATGAGGCCAAGGCAAGGGCGGCAAATGTATCCATAATTAGATTAACCCAAAGCATTTGAGTCACCGTAAGAGGAGATTGTGCTCCTAAGAAAGCACCAATAAGCACAATTAAACAAGCTGCAACGTTAACAGTCATCTGGAACAAGATGAATCGTTTGATGTTTTTGTATAATGAGCGACCCCACATTACGGCATTAGCAATAGTGCTGAATGAGTTGTCAATAATTGTCATATCGCTGGCTTCTTTTGCAACGGCAGTACCATCACCCATCGAAAGACCTACATTAGCAGCATTAAGAGCCGGAGCATCATTTGTACCATCGCCAGTTACGGCAACCACGCAATCAAGTTTTTTTAATATACGTACTATGCGTTCTTTGTCGTTAGGACGTGCACGTGAAATGATTTTTACGCTAAGTAAGCGTTGTTTAAGTTCGTCATCTGTCATTGATGCTATGTCTGTACCAATAAGAAGGTTTTGGTCTGTGTCTTCATTTGACCACAAACCGAGCTGACGACCTATTTCTTTGGCAGTACCAGGAGCGTCACCTGTTACAATTTTTACTTGAATACCTGCTTTCAGGCAGTCCTTAATTGCAGCAGGTACGTCTTGACGGACTGGGTCTTCGATACCTACTATTCCCATCATATCCAAATCGTTGATGTTCAGGCGACCATCTGTAAAGATATTATCGTTATCTGCCAATTCTTTGTATGCAAATGCCAAAGTTCGGTTTGCGTGGCTCTGATATTCAGCAAGCTTAGCATTGTATGCTTTTTCTTCTTCTGTTGAAATTTTGCAGAGATCCATCAAAATATCAGGGGCACCTTTTACGTAAACAATACGTTTGCCGGTTACGTTTGAATTCACAATAGTAGCCATATATTTTAGTTCTGTTGTAAATTGCAAACGGTCTATTATTGACAAGTTCTCGCGAATATCAAGATAGTTTACATTATTGGCATGCAACCAAAGCAGAAGAGCACCTTCTGTCGGATTGCCGATTGCTTTGATTTTTAAAGCATCAGAAAAGTCAAGATTGGCGGTAGTATTGATAGCAATACATTCCTTAAGTAAAGCGGACATCTTATCTTCAGCCAAAACGCCGTCTTTGAGCATCGGGAATGTGGTATCTACAACTTTCATCTGGTTTTGAGTAAGAGTACCTGTTTTATCAGAGCAGATTACAGACACTGCACCCATAGTTTCACAAGCGTGCATAGTACGTGGCAGGGTATTTTGCTTCATAAGGCGCTTCATACTGAAAGCCAGGCTTAATGTTACTGCCATAGGCAGACCTTCCGGCACGGCCACAACAATGAGCGTAACGGCAATCATCAATGAGTCAAGCAAATATTTTACAAGTTCAGCCCAATCGGTCGAACCTATAACGCCAGTTGCAAAGTAGAGAATAATGCCAACGATTGGTAACAACATAAATGCTAACACCTGCCACAATTCCATACTTTCTTCATTTTCATCGGTTTTCTTTTTGTTGAGTATGAAGTAAGTGATTCCAGCCAAAACAAGAGCACTGCCAAGATATCCGGACAAATTAAGAAAATTTGCATTAGGTTGGATAACAGCGTGACGAACTAGACGTCCTAACACAATTAGTATTGCTAAAATGTAACTGGTTTTAGTAATAAGGCCTGCCAATTCATCTAACTTGTTGCTAAGTGGAGTAGCCTCCCCCTCTTTCACCTGAGCAGCCTCAAACACTTTTCCGCAAGCTGTAGCATCGCCCACGGCAAATACACGAGCTACACAATCACCTTCCATCACAGTACAACCTTTCATAATATGATTAGAAGGATATGTGGCATCTTTGTCAAATTCCTCAGAATTTATAGTTTTTGAACACTGAGGTTCACCGGTGAGTGACGATTCGTTCATCACCAGATTCATACACTCAAGCAATTCGGCATCTGCGGGAACCTCTTCGCCTGCTTCAAGCAGAATGATATCGCCAACTACTACATCTTTGCGAGCGATTTGACAAACATTATTATTGCGTATAACTTTTACAAGAGTATCATCGTTAACCTCATTCAAACTTTTGAAAGTCTTTTCGTTTTGTGCTTCAAGGATATGCGCCACGGTGGTTGCGAGCAGAACTGCCACGGCAATACCTATTGGTTCAAGGTATGGAGTCCATCCTGGTTCGCTACCAAACACACCTTGGTAAAACGAAATAGCTCCAGACAGTAAAAGGGCAAATAAAAGTATTGTAAAAAGAGAGTCTATTTCAAACGATTTCTCTTCCTCATTCCACTCACCGCCAAGATAGGCCACAAGGTAAGTCAGTAACAGGAGAACAACTGACAAAACCGGAGCAATCCATAGTCCTTCGTGTTGATAAATACCTGTTAAAGGCAAGATGATAGCAGCCAAAGCAGATAATACACAAATCGCAATATCTACTTTGATTAGCCAAAAGTGCATACAATCTTTTACTTTTTCCCATACAGACTCTTCTGCAGGAGGGGTTAAGACATTTGCCCCGTGCTTCTTTCGGCTTTCGAGCACTTGGGCATCGGTTAAGCCTGTGTAATGTTTCTTTTGTTCCATATTATGATTTGATTTAATGATTTATTTTCAATGTGCATTTATGCGTAATGTTATAGTGATAGCAAAACAACAAATTCTGCAACTCACATATAATAGAGTTTATAACCACTTTGCGACACCTCCATGATGAGAGCAAGTTCCTCTTCGGTTTTTGCTAAAACTATATGTGCCATCTCTGCAAATGGCCGTAGCTCCTGCCGGTACACTGCTGTAATATGTTGGTGATTGCACTCTATTACCATCTACGTTAGTGTAATACCGAGAACTTGAAGATCGTTTTGAATGATTGTATCTTGAACTATTTAAGACATCATTGTATCTTGAAGTATTGTTATTGATTTGATAATAACGAGATAGATACTTAGATGAAACATACCCTATCCTGCCACAATACTCTACTGCTATCCACTTGCAATTACAGTCTTCTTCTATAGTTACAGGAGTTCCTTGTGGAATTGTGGTAACTATGCCATAGTTTGTTCCAGGTCCTTGGCGAAGGTTCAAATTTGCAGTAGTATACCTTACACCAGCAAGGCTGCTTGTCCAATATAGAATGAAACT
>OLSA01000859.1_pt1 | contig 26083 bp, 23 predicted proteins | sample 1672731 | NCBI WGS metagenome assembly OLSA01 (sample SAMEA3136718, study PRJEB25190) | human gut metagenome | biome: human gut; feature: human-associated habitat; material: faeces | place: Austria | collected 2013
CTGGAGGTTTATGCGTTCTCGGGGACGCCGGTCGACTGCGTGAAGATGGCCTTCGACTACCTGTTGCGCGACCAGCGCGTCGACCTGTTTATCTCGAACTACGTGTACGAGAAGGTTTACGAGGGCACGCATACCGCTATTGGCTACAAATTTGCCCTGCCGCGCAAAAAGATCTTTTCCTGGGATCAGATCGGTCATTTCCGCCTGGACCAGAACCTACTCATGCACAGCCTGTGCTATCGCACGGATGTGCTGCGCGAGTCCAACCTTCCCATGCCGCCGCACACGTTCTATGTGGACAACATCTACGCCTACGTGCCGCTGCCGCGTTGCAAGACCATGTACTACGCCGACATCGACCTCTATCGCTACTTTATCGGTCGCGAGGGCCAGAGTGTCAACGAGGCCACGATGGTCAAGCGTCTGGACCAGCAGTTCCGTGTGACGCGCATCATGATGGAGTCGTACCACCTGTACAGCGATGTTGAGTCGTCGCGTCTGCGCTTGTACATGATGGGCTATTTCACCATGATGATGGCGATCTGCTCGGTGCTCACCAAGCTTTCCGAGGAAGATTGCGCCGACGAGCGCCTAAAGACGCTGTGGAATGATTTGAAGGCCTACGACGAGCGCATGTATCGTCGTGCCCGCTACGGTGTGGTCGGCTTCTTCACCAACCTGCGCGGACGGGCCGGAGACAAAACCACACTCGGCCTATACCGTCTTGCCTCAAAGATCTTCAAATTCAACTAGCTGCCGAGTAATCGCTGCTGATAGGTTGACTGGGCCCCTTGGCCTTTAGTTTGCTACTGCGAACAGTCCTGCTCGCACGGAAAGCACATTAAGTGCTTTCCGGCTCGTGCGGAATCTACGAAAAACTTACCCGCCTCGCCCGGCCAGGTCCTTGGGTGACTTGCTCGCCGTCTGGGTGGCGTCTTGGCGCCTAGATACTTGGCTGGTTTTTTGGAATGAAGGGGGCTCCTTGTTGGCAAGGAGCCCCCTTCTGGTTTGGTTACTTTAGGGTTGTGGGCACTTCCCTATTTGGCGTCGGCCCAGGTTATGCCGGTGCTGGCTTCGGCGATTAGGGGGACACGGAGGTCTACTACGTGTTCCATGACGTCGCGGACCATGGTGGTTAGGCGCTCGACTTCGTCGATGGGGCACTCAAAGTCCAGTTCGTCGTGCACTTGCAGGATCATGTGGGCGGCAAAGCCTTCCTCTTCCAGGCGGCGGCTTACGCGGGCCATGGCGATCTTGATGATGTCGGCGGCGGTTCCCTGCATGGGGTGGTTCATAGCCGTACGCTCGCCAAAGCCGCGGAGTTGCGGGTTTTTGGCCTTGAGCTCCGGAATATGACGACGGCGGCCGTACATGGTCTCGGCGTAGCCCGTCTGCTTGGCACGTGCTACCACGTTGTCGAGGAACGTGCGCACGCCCGGGTAGGCCTCGTAGTAGCGGTCGATCATGCCACGCGCCTCGGCCATCGAGATGTGCAGCGACTGCGACAGACCATAGGCCTGCTGACCGTACACGATGCCAAAGTTCACGGCCTTGGCGCGACTGCGCAGGTCGGGCGTTACCTCGGACACCGGCACACCAAACACGCGCGCCGCCGTCTCGGCATGGAAGTCCTCGCCCTCGTTAAAGGCGCGCACCAAGTGCTCGTCACCCGAGAGATGCGCCAGCAGACGCAGCTCGATCTGCGAGTAGTCCACCGCCAAAAAGACGCTGCCCTCGCCTGCCGAAAACGCCGTCTTGACGGTACGCCCCAGCTCCGAGCGCGTCGGGATGTTTTGCAGATTGGGGTCGCTCGAGGACAGACGCCCCGTTGCCGTGATGGTCTGGTTGTACGTAGTGTGTACGCGACCGTCACCACGGCGCAGCGGGCCCAGCGTGTCCAGATAGGTAGACTTGATCTTGGACTTCTCACGCCAGTCCAAGATCAGACGCACGATTTCGTGGTCACGGGCAAGGTCGCTCAGTACCTTGGCGTTGGTCGAATAATAGCCGCGCTTAGTCTTCTTGAGGCCCTTGGTCGGAAGCCCCATCACATCAAAGAGCACATGCGACAGCTGCATGGGACTGCCAATATTAAAGGTCTCGTCACCCGCCAGGTCGCGAATACTGCGCTCGACCTCGGCAATCTGGGTCGCCAGACCCTCGGACAGACTGTGCAGACGGTCGGGGTCCACGAGCATGCCCGCGCGCTCCATCTTAGCAAGTACCGGAACGAGCGGCATCTCGATGCCATCGAACACGTTGGCGGCATTCTCACGGACCATGCACTCGCGCAACGGCGCCACGAGCGCCAGCGTCAGAGCCGCAGTACGGGCGGCAGGCGCCGAAGCGTCCTCACCAGTACCCTCTGCGCCGCGCGCCGCAGGCAGCGCCATCTGTAGATAGGTATCGGCCAGATATGCTTCATCGAACTCGGAGCGATCGGAATCCAGCAGGTAGGCGGCAACCACGGTATCGAAGATGCGCGTGGAATCGACTGCCAGCGGATCCATGAGCTCGGGCTCGGAAGAATCGATGGGCGAAAGCTCATGCAGCAGCGCTTTCATATCCGGGCTCGCCACGCGGCCCTCCACAAACAGGCGCGCAAGCACGCCGGCAATCATGCCGTGGGCGAAGTTGAAGCCCTCAACCCCAGCCGCCGCACAGCCGTCGCCCTCCTCGAGCGCGAACAGGCCCTTGGACGTCGCCAACCACAGCGTGCGCGTCAGTCCAAAGAGCGCGCCCTCTTCCTTGTCGTCGTCCACCACGGCGGCGACCCACTCGCCGGCATCAATCGCGCGGGAGACCTCAGCCGCAACGGCACCAAGCGCGTCAGCATCGCCGGCGGCTGCGCGAACCATCGCAGGCATCTCAAACACACTGGAGGCAGCAGCAGCCCCGCCCTCGCCGCCAATCAGCGCCAAGAAACGGTTCTGCATGGCGGTGATACCAAGCGTACCCAGTGCCGCAGACACCTCGTCGGCAGAAAACGCCGGGAAGGACGTCGCCTCAAAATCGAGCTCAACGGGCGCATCGGTGCGGATGGTCGCGACCTTGCGGCTCAGCAGGGCATCGTCGATGTGCGCGCGCAGGTTTTCGCCCATCTTGCCCTTGACCTCGTCGGCATGTGCGATGACCTCGTCCAGGCTACCGTACTGTGCGATGAGCGCGCTCGCCTTTTTGGGGCCGATGCCCGGCACGCCGGGAATGTTGTCCGACGTGTCGCCCTTCAGACCGTAAAAATCGGGCACGAGCGCCGGCGTGATGCCGTGATACAAATCGTCCACGCTCTCGGGCGTCATAATCGCCACGTCGGACAGGCCCTTGCGGGTCGAGACCACATTGACATGCTCGGTCACGAGCTGATACATGTCGCGATCGCCGGTCACCAGCAGCATGTCGCAGCCGGCCTGCTCGCCCAGGCGCGCCATGGTACCCAGGATGTCATCGCCTTCCCAGCCCTCGGACTGCAAAATCGGCACGTTGAGCGCACCGAGCAGCTCCTTGATCATGGGGAACTGCGTATGCAGGTCGGGGTCCATGGGCGGGCGCTGCGCCTTATACTGCGGCAGCATCTCCATGCGCACGCGCGGCTTGCCCTTATCAAACGCCACGACCACGCCGTCGGGGTTAAAGGCATCGATCATCTTGAGAAACATGTTCAGAAAACCAAAGATTGCGTTGGTGGGGCGACCGTCCGGCGCGTTCATGGTCGGCGGCACGGCGTGGAAGGCGCGGTGCATGAGCGAGTTGCCGTCGATAACGGCAAAGGTACGGCGCTTGTCAGACATATTGAATACCTCGCTTTGGGCTGGGCACGGTTTGCTCACTCCAGTTTACACGCTCCCCGCCCCGCGGCCACCGCACATCAAGCTCCCCCGCCACCGTGAGCCCGCGCGTGATACGATGGCTCACGGTACATCAACCAGCACGATCGATCCGAAAGGAGCCTGCGTCATGGAGCGTCCCTGTGCATGGAAAAAGTACACGCCACAGCAAGTCGAGGAGCTCGAGGAGCTTTGCCGCGGCTATAAGCAGTTTTTGAGCGAGAACAAGACCGAGCGCTTGTGCGTCAAGACCGGCATCAAGATGGCCGAGGAGGCGGGCTATGTCGACCTGGAGACCGTAATCGCCGAAGGCCGCGAACTCAAGGCAGGCGACAAAGTGTACGCCGCCAACCACGGCAAAGACCTTATGCTCGTCAACCTGGGCACCGCCCCGCTCGAGCAGGGCTTTAACATCTTGGGCGCCCACGTGGACTCGCCGCGCCTGGATCTCAAGCAGAACCCCGCCTTCGAGGCCGGCGACATGGCCTACCTCGACACGCACTACTACGGCGGCGTCAAGAGCTACCACTGGGTGGCCTCCCCGCTTGCACTCGTTGGCGTCATCTGCAAAAAGGACGGCACCACCGTCGACATCAACATCGGCGACAAGGCAGACGATCCAGTCTTTACCATCTCCGACCTGCTGATCCACCTCTCGAGCGAGCAGATGTCCAAGCCCGCCAAGGACGCCGTCGACGCCGAGATCCTCGACGTGATCGTGGGCGGCCGTCCCGTCAAGTTCGATGAGGACGACAAGGACGCCCCCAAGGAGCCCGTCAAGCAGATGTTCCTGGACATCCTCAAGGAGCAGTACGACGTCGAGGAGGAGGACTTCCTCTCCGCCGAGATCGAGGTCGTGCCCGCCGGTCCCGCCCGCGACATGGGCCTCGACCGCTCCATGATTTTGGGCTATGGCCACGACGACCGCGTCTGCGCCTATCCGTCCATGCTCGCCCAGATCAATGTGGCCAATGTCGAGCGCACGAGCATCACGCTCATCGTCGACAAGGAGGAGATTGGCTCCGTGGGTGCCACCGGCATGACAAGTCGCTTCTTCGAGAACACCGTCGCCGAGATCATGACGCTCGCCGGCGAGGATAGCCCGCTGGCCCTGCGCCGTGCACTCGCCCACAGCCGTATGCTCTCCTCTGACGTGTCCGCCGGCTTCGACCCGGGCTATGCCGGCAAGTTCGAGACCAAGAACGCGGCCTTTATGGGTCGCGGCCTGTGCTTTAACAAGTACACGGGCAGCCGCGGCAAGGGCGGCTCCAACGACGCCGACGCCGAGTACGTGGCCCTCGTCCGCGACATCATGGACGAGGCCGGCGTGGACTTCCAGACCTGTGAGCTCGGTCGCGTCAACGCGGGCGGCGGCGGCACCATCGCCTACATCATGGCCAAGTACGGCATGAACGTCATCGATTCCGGTGTTGCCGTCCTGTCCATGCACGCCCTGTGGGAGGTCGCCAACAAGGCCGACATCTACGAGGCCTATCGCGGCTACAAGGCCTTCATCGAGCGAGCCTAACCAACCCTTCATCAGTTGCGGTGAAATACGGACTAAACTGGCCCATAAACGGCCAAAACAGACCGTATTCCACCGCAACTTCCTTTTTGGCAGAGGAGAGTCCATGCTGCAGGTCATCATTTCGCCCGCCAAGCAGATGCGCGCGGCCCAAGATGCTTTTGAAGTCCTGGGCATTCCACCTTTTGCGCACGAGACTTCTCGCCTCCACCGCGCACTGCTAGATATCGAGCGGAATGAAGGCAGCGGCGGCCTGCAGGCGCTGTGGAACGTGAGTGACAAACTGCTGGGGCCTTGCCTCAACACCCTGCATGAGTTCGGGCCCATCCTGAAAAACGGCGATCTTGACAATCCCGCACTCGCCCGTCACCTCTCCCCTGCTGTCATGTCCTATCACGGCATTCAATACCAGAGCATGGCACCCGAAGTGATGGATTCCGCGCAGCTCGCATGGCTGCAAGACCATCTGTGGATCCTCTCCGGCCTCTACGGGTGCGTTCGTCCCTTTCATGCCGTCGAACCGTATCGGCTGGAGATGGGCGCGAAGCTCGCCGTTGACGATGCCCGAGACCTCTACGCGTTTTGGAGCGACAAGCTCGCGCGGGCTATCGCCCCGGCGCGGACGTATACCTCGCGCTCGACGCCGCCGTTTCCGCGTGGTACGACGCAGGCTCTGACCGCTACCGGCTGCCAAAAAGCGGCAAAACACTTACGCGTGAGGAGCTGCTGACCTACTGGCAGGAGCTTGCGCGGCGCTATCCGCTCCTCTCGCTTGAGGACGGTATGGGCGAGGACGACGAAGCGGGCTGGCAGGCGCTGAGCGGTTCCCTTGGTGAAAGGGTGCAGCTCGTCGGCGACGATCTCTTTGTCACGAACCCCGCGCGCATCGCCCGCGGGGTGGAGCAAAAGCTCGCCAATGCCGTACTCATCAAGCCGAATCAGATCGGCACGCTCACGGAGACCGTCGAGGCCGTCCGCGCGGCGCAGGCCGCAGGCTGGTCCGCGATCCTATCCCACCGCTCCGGCGAAACGGAGGACAGCACCATCGCCGACCTCGCGGTCGCGCTCGGCTGCGCGCAGATCAAGGCCGGCGCTCCCTGCCGCGGCGAGCGCACGGCAAAGTACAACCGTCTGCTCGCCATTGAACAGGAACTCGGAGGAAACGCCCGCTATGCGGGCCGCGCGGCCTTCACGGTATTGCCTTAAAATTTCCCGAGAAATATGGTTTAGAAAAGGCTCCGACGGCGCACAATACCGTCAGAGCCTCTTCTATTTCGCAGCGCCCGCCACGCGGGCAGAAAGGACACGCTTATGAATGAACCGAAACGCCGCGCCGCGCGGCATTCCCTGACCGGGACGGGCTTATACATAGCCCTGTTCCTCGGATTGACGGCACTCGCCGTCGCGGGCTATTGGATGCTGCTTCCCTCTTCTGCTGACAAAACACCGACCAATTCGACCAAGCCGCCGGTCACGACTCCCATCACCGCGGAGCCGGTCACCCCGGACGTTCCCGAGGTCAAGCCGGAGGAACCGGCCGAGCCGGTGCAGTCCGTTGTGGAGGTCACGGTCCCGGAAAAGGAGTCGGAGGCCACCGAGCCGGTCACGCCCGTCGCGCCGCGGCTCATTGTCTCTCCCCTGAGCGGTGAGACCGTCGCCGCCTTCAGCATGGACGAGCTTGCTTACAGCGAAACGCTCGCCGACTGGCGCACGCACGACGGCATCGACATCAAGGCGGACGCCGGCACGCAGGTGCTCGCCGCCAGCTCCGGCACGGTGCTCTCCGTCGCGGACGACGACCTGATGGGCACCACCGTCGTCATCGCGCACGACGGCGGCTACGAGACCACCTACTCCAACCTTCAGAGTGTCCCGACCGTCGCGCCGGAGCAGTACGTCTCCGCCGGACAGGTCATCGGCGCGGTCGGCACGACCTCGCTCGCCGAGGCTTCCATGTCGCCGCACCTGCACTTCTCCGTCACAAAGGACGGCGAGATCATCGACCCGCAGGAATTTCTCAAATCCTGACAAAAGAGCCGATCCAACGGATCGGCTCTTTTCTTATATTCGCTTATCGGTACGCCGTCAGCTGATCGCTTCACTCAGTCCGCGTCGGGCTTCGTAGCCTCCTCAAAGATCGCAACAGCCTCCGCGTTCGGGGCCTCGGTGAATCTCGCCACGAGATAGGCCGCGAGGAAGCTGACGATAAAGCCGGGAACGATCTCATACACACCCGTCGAGGCGGTGAGACCGCTCAGCAGCCAGCCGAGATCCACCACGAAGCCGGACACCACGCCCGTGACCGCGCCCTTGTAGTTGAAGCGCTTCCAGAAGAGGGAGAGCAGAATGGTGGGGCCGAAGGAGGAGCCGAAGGCGCCCCAGGCGTTCTCCACCATGTCCATGATGGCCTGCGCGCCGCTGCCCTTGGAGTTGGCGATGGCAAAGGCGATCAGGGAGAGGACAAGCACCAGCACGCGGCCGACGAGCAGCGTTTCTTTCTCGCTCGCACCCTTGCGGAAGAAGGGCTTATAGAGGTCCGCCGTGAAGGAGCTGGAGGCGACGAGCAGCTGAGAATCCGCCGTGGAGATGGACGCGGCGATGATGGCTGCGAGCAGCAGACCGCAGATGCCCGCCGGGAAGAACTTGCGGGACATGGCGATGAAAACGAGCTTCTGGTTGCCGTGGGTGAGCAGCTCCTCGCCCATGATCATGCGGCCGAAATAGGCGATCATAACGGCGGAGAAGAGGGAAATGACGACCCAGATGATAGCGACGATGGAGGACTTCTTGATCATCGAGGGCTTCTCGATGGACATGAAGCGCACAAGAATGTGCGGCATACCGAAGTAGCCGAGACCCCAACCGAGGCCGCTGACGATGTCCTGCCAGCTCGCGTTGAAGATACCGCCGCCGAAGGCGCACTGCGTCACCGCGCCGGTCGCAGCGTCGGTATACTCATAGACCGTCTCCAGCGCCGTGGGATCGAGCAGCTCGCTGTGGCCGAAATAGACGACGATAGGCACCAGCATCAGCGCCGCCATCATCAGAAGGCCCTGGAAGAAATCCGTCCAGCACACAGCGGCGAAGCCGCCGAAGAAGGTGTAGGCCACGATGATGAGCAGGAAGGCGAACATGGCGATCTTCGGGGAAATATCCGGGAAGAGCGTGGTGAACACGGAGGTGCCCGCCACCAGCGCGGAGGCCACATAGATCGTGTAGGCAAAGAGGAAGATGAGCGCGCACACGAGCTGCAGCGCACGGGAATCGACCGCGAAGCGGTTCGTCAGGTACTGCGGGAGCGTGATGGAATCGTTCGCCGCCTTGGAGAAGGTGCGAAGGCGCTTGGCGCACAGGATCCAGTTGGCCGCCGTACCGATGGCAAGGCCGATGCCGATCCACATCTGGCCGAAGCCGAAGGCGAGGATCGAGCCGGGCAGGCCCATCAGCAGCCACGCGGACATATCGGACGCCTGCGCGGACAAGGCGGTGACCCAGGGGCCCATGGAGCGCCCGCCGAGGAAGAAGTCCTCCGAATTTTTGTTCGTGCCGTTGAAGTAGAACACCAGCGCCACGCCGAGCAGGATAACAAAGTACGCGATAAATGTTGTGATCTCCCAGTTCATAAGCTTTTGTCCTTCCGTCTTTCTGTTTGAGGCAGATACCTTATGGAAAAGCCGCACGAGGCAAAATAAAGCAAGAGGGGCACAACGAATGTCGTGCCTCTCTTGTGCTCCCGGTCGGTCCATGATCCGTCCGCCGGCAGCCGCCGGCAGATAAACATACAGCTTTTCACGACAATATCAATTTAATATTAAATGCCAAATGATGAGATTTGTCAAGGGATGTTCCGGAAAATTGTTGCGTTTCTGCACACCAGGGCTAAAGCTGCACTCATCCAGCCGCAGTCCGAGCGTGAAGCGGTCCTGACGGGCCGTGAACCGCCGCAGGGCAATGGGGCGATCTGTGAGAGCCGCAGGGGTGTGAGGCTCCCGTGCAGGCGGTGCCAGCCATCGTCCAGTCTGTTCCTGAAACCACATCCGTATTTAGCGTTGGACGAAGCTGATGGCGTAACCGCCCTCGCGTTTGGAGTGGTCGAACCACTTGTTGCCGCGGATGGTGACGCTGGGGTCGTTGGGGGTACGATACTCTCGGCCGGAGCGAATGGGGCGCTCGCCCTGAGCGCGCAGCAGAGATACCAGGTCGGTATTCTGCGCCCGCGCCTTTTCCTCCGGCGTGAAATAGATAAATTTGGCCATTCTTTTTCTCCGTATGGATCGATGTAGTCCCTCTTGCCGCCCGAGGGACGCTGTGGTACAATTTCTCTCCGTGATATTCTGTGAGAGAAGGAAGAAGCAAATGAACCAGAAAGAACTCAACGAGATCCGCCGGCGCTTCCGGCTCGATAAAAATAACTTCAGCCGCATCTTCGGCTGCTATGTCAACTCCAACCGCGAGGTCATCTCGTGGATCGACGCCTCCCTCGGCCTCATGCGGCAGGAGGAGCAGGAGATGTATCTGGGGCTGCTCAAAAAGACGCTCTCCGGCACACTGGGGCGCAACCTCATCGACATTGAATTCTCGACCGCTCAGGTCGCCGACAGCGACGAGCACCGCCTGCTCCAAACCCTGCGCCAGACGGAGTGCAAGGATGCGAACGCCCGCGAAACGCTCTGCCGCAAAATTATTGAATCTCTCAATATGGGCGAGACGAACTGCCTCATTCTCCTCGCCGCCGACGCCTACGATGTTCCTTACCGCGGCAAGGATGACGAGCTGCAGGCAGACGCCTCCGGCGACGTCTACAAGTATTTTGTCTGCGCCATCTGCCCTGTGAAGGCACCGACGCTCGAGCTGCGCTACGACACCGACGAGAATTTCTTCCACCCCAGCTCCACCGGACATATTGCCCTTGCGCCCGAGCTTGGCTTCCTCTTCCCCGCCTTCGACGACCGCGCGGCGAACATCTACAACGCGCTTTTCTACAGCAAGAACGTCGAGCTCATTCACGAGGAGGTCATTGACGCGGTATTCCGTGTGGAGCCGCCGATGTCCGCCGTCGAGCAGAAAAATGTGTTTGATACCGCGCTCGCTGATACGCTTGAAAAGGATTGCAGCTACGATGTGGTGCAGTCCGTCCACGAACAGCTGCGCGGACGCATCTTGGAGCACAAGGAGAGCCGCGATCCCGCGCCGCTGGAGCTGACGGTCGGTGACGTCGGCGGCATCCTGTCCGAGAGTGGCGTGAGCGAGGAGAAGGTCGAGAGCTTCCGCCGCGAGTGCGAGAAGCAGTACGGCGAGAACGCCGCGCTGAATCCGAAGAACATTCTCGGCACGGGCAAGTTCGAGATCACCACGCCGGAGGTGAAGATCACCGTCGCGCCGGAGAACAGCTATCTCATCGAGGCCCGCATGATCGGCGGGCGCAGATACCTGCTCATTCCCGCCGACGATGGTGTGGAGGTCAACGGCGTGAGCGTGAACATCCCGAACGAGGAACATAACTGATCACAGAGCCGCAGCACCGGTCATCACCGATGCCGCGGCTCTGCACTATGTATGCGATATCTCCTCATGATCGTCGGGCTTGTGTCCCATGGCAAGGCGCTTGCGTTGGAACTCACGGCGGCGCTTGCGGTCGATCCGCAGGCCATAGAGCGTACCGTCAGCCTTGCTGTTATCCTCGAAGATCCTGCCCATGTGGTGCAGCATCTGCACGACCGAATCGCCAAGAGTAGGTGAGCGATACACCGCATCTCTTTTTGGCACCCTGCTGTCGGGCGGTACATCCGCCTCCTGTTCCGGCGTGTCGTTTGCTGGCTTTCCGTTATTCTCTTCCGCACCATCTGCTGCACTCGCCCTTTGCACAGGTTCGTGGTACACCGGCACGTCATTCCTTGGCCTCGGGTCAGGATCAATCGGTGCCGGGCTCTCCTGCACGGGCTGTTCTTTCGCTTGCCTATGGGACATTGGACACGCGCCAACGCGGAGATTTGCTTACTTGCTGTTAGGGGCCATCCGAAGCGACAAGCGAAGGACGTCCATCAGGTCATTATTTCTCATGCGGAAGAACACAGTAAAAAGCCAGATGAGGTAAGGGAACGAATCGAGAGACTTATGGGGGATGTGCCGCGCATTGAGTTATTTGCCCGTCAGAAAAGCTGATGGCTGGGACGTTTGGGGTAATGAGGTCATCAATGATGTGGAACTGACAACGTAACACATCTCACCATAGCAGGCATGAAGGAAGCATCCGAACGTGGATGTAAGCGAGACGTTCTAAAGTCTGCTTACTGATTTGTATGATGTGGCGTGGTAAAGGCAGGTGTGTAATGGGAGATGGAAGTGGTTTCAGGCTGTAGAAGAATAGAATCCAGTCTATACCCATCATAAGATACCGATCAAGGCGTAGACGACAGATGCTGCGATCCACGCGACACAGCACTGCATCAACACGATGCCTATTGTTTTTAGAGTTGAATCGAATTCCCGCCGGATCGTGGCCACTGCCGCGATGCACGGAGTATACAGCAGCGTAAAGACCAGAAAGCTTGCGGCGGAGCGGTTGGTGAACATTGTAAAAAGCGGGGTCCCTCCCAGCAAAACCTCCAGCGTGCTGACTACGGATTCCTTTGCGATGAAGCCGGAGATCAGGGAGGTCGCGCAGCGCCAATCCGCAAAGCCCAGCGGCGCGAACACCGGGGCGATCCATCGGCCGATGAGGGCCAAAAGACTGTCGGCACTGTCGGCCACCACGTTCAGCCTAATATCAAAGCTTTGCAGGAACCAGATGATGATCGTAGCCAAAAAAATCACCGTAAAGGCCCTCTGCAAAAAATCCTTGGCCTTTTCCCACAGCAGAAGCGCAACGCTCTTGAGGCTCGGCAAGCGGTAATTGGGAAGCTCCATGACAAACGGTACCGGCTTCCCGCGGAATGTGCTCCAGTTCATGATAAGCGCGGCAACGATCCCAATCAGAATGCCCAGCAGATACAGAGAGATCATCACGAGCGCGCGGTGCGTCGGGAAGAACGCCGCGGTAAAAAACGCGTAGATGGAGATCTTTGCCGAGCAGCTCATATAAGGCGTGAGCAGGATGGTCATCTTGCGGTCGCGGTCGCTCGATACCGTGCGCGTTGCCATGATGGCCGGCACGGAGCAGCCGAAGCCGATGAGCATGGGCACGATGCTGCGGCCGGACAGGCCGATCTTACGCAGGGGCTTGTCCATCACAAATGCGACGCGCGCCATGTAGCCGGTATCCTCCAGAATGGAGAGGAAGAAAAAGAGCGTCACGATGATGGGCAGAAACACCAGCACACTGCCGACGCCTGTAAAAATGCCGTCGATAATAAGGCTATGTACCACAGGGTTGATGCCGTAAGCGGTCAGGGCATGGTCCACCGCGGCGGTAAGGGCGCCAATGCCGACCGCAAGCCAGTCGGACAGCCGCTGCCCGATCACATGAAAGGTGAGGTAGAATATCAGCAGCATAACGGCAAGAAAAGCAGGGAGCGCCGTATACCGGCCGGTAAGAAACCGGTCGATCTTCATCGAGCGGGCGTGCTCCCGGCTCTCGTGGCACTTTACCACCGACGATGCCACAACGCCTTCAATGAAGGTGTAGCGCATATCGGCAAGCGCTGCGTTGCGATCGAGCCCCGCTTCGCTCTCCATCTGCACGATGCAATGCTCAAGCAGCTCGCGCTCGTTCCGATCGAGCGCCAGACGGTCGGCGAGGTCATCGCCGCCTTCGATCAGCTTTGTTGCGCAGAAGCGTGCCGGCACACCGATGCGGTCGGCGTGGTCGGCGATCAGGTGTGTGACGGCGTGGATGCAGCGGTGGACGGCGGAATCATCCGCGCAGAAGTCCGTCACCTTGGGCAGAGTTTTGCTCCGAGCCACGGCGATCGCCTGATCCACCAGCTCGCTCACGCCCTCGCCCTTTGCGGCTGCGATCGGTATGACAGGGATGCCGAGCGCGGCGCTCATCTTCTGCACGTCGATAGAGCCGCCGTTGGAACGGACCTCATCCATCATGTTCAGCGCCAGCACCATCGGTATCCGCAGCTCGAGCAGCTGAAGCGTCAGGTACAAATTGCGCTCGATGTTGGTGGCGTCCACAATGTTGATCATGCCGTCCGGCTTCTGATTGAGGATAAAATCGCGGGAGACGATCTCCTCCTGCGTATAGGGCCGCAGGGAGTAGATGCCGGGCAGATCCACCACGGCGCAGCCTTTTTCATCTGTGATCTCGCCCATCTTCTGATCTACCGTGACACCGGGAAAGTTGCCGACATGCTGGTTGGAGCCGGTGAGGGCGTTGAAGAGAGTCGTTTTGCCGCAGTTCTGATTTCCGACGAGTGCAAAGATCATTTCAGCTCACCCTCCACTTCGATCTTCTGAGCCTCCTCTACGCGCAGCGTCAGCTCGTAGCCGCGCACGCGGATCTCGATGGGATCGCCCATCGGCGCGACCTTCTGTAATGTCACGCGGGTGTGCGGGATCAGCCCCATATCCAACAGGCGGCAGCGCAAGGCTCCGTCTCCGCCCACGGCGGTAATGACGGCGGACGTACCGACCTTCAATTGATCAAGTGTCATCTATTTTTCTCTCCCAATGATTTTGATGTGCTTATGGTAACATTCCCGCCGCAGCCTGTCAATACAGCTGCGGATGAGAGACCTTTCATTATATGAGGTGATTTATATAACGGCATCAACTGGACGCTGATTGTGGATGTAATCTTCGATGACATGCATTGGATGGTGGTCTCAAGCTCTTCGGTGAAGTTATCGGGATAGGTCACGAGGGTGACGTTCTCCTCACCGTAGAGCTGCTGGAAGGCCTCGGCGCCGCGGCGGTCGTCCTCAGACTGGGAGACGGAACCGGTCACGATACCGATGTGGATGGTCTCCTCCTGCTTGTCAGGAGTGTCGGGGGTGTCAGGGGTAGTCTTGTTGCCGCAGGCCACGAGCAAAAGCACCATGGCCAGAGCGAGCAGGATACTCAGGAATCTTTTCATACGAAACCTCCAATTTCATTTTTCGCTCAACGGAAGTGTTCGTCAGGCTCTGGAGTGTGTGGCAGGGAAGAAGCATTTGGAAGCATGAAGAAGGTTCACCATGACCTGAATTAGGTCGTGGTGAACCTTCTATTCTGGACTAAAAACAGTGGGATTTGAGCTGCATTGAAATGATGGGCAAGCCGCCGCCCGTTCCGAGCGACAGCCTGCCTTTTGTCAGATCATGTTGAGGTGCTATCGTACAATTATCTTTCTAAGTCTCTCTAAATCATTCCCATCCGGATGGGAGAGCGCTCGGTCAAAGTTCTCAATCAGCGCATCGATATTTTCCGGATGCTCCGGCTGTACCTTCATTTTCATGTAGCGTTCCCGTACAGACGGCGGCATTTTGCCCTGACACATATATTCTCCGACTACGGAATTGCTCGAATCGATAGACTGCTTGACATGATTGAGAATCTTCTGGAAATATGCCTCGCTGCCGCCAAAGCCCGCCGTTCCAAATAGAAATATCTTTTTGTTCTTCAGCGTTGACAGTAATGTCAGGGTGGACTTATCCGCATTTCCCTTGTCCGTCCAAAACCCAATATAGAGCATCTCGGAGTATAGCCCTCCCTCTTTAGGCACTCCGAAATAGTCACAGTTTTCTTTGGCGAGCACTGCGTAAATTGTATCGGCAAGCTTCTTTGTGTTGCCCGTCGAACTGCTGTATACAATTGAATATCTTTCTTTGCCCATATCAAAGCCTCCCATTTCGTCAAAGCGGCATCGGAATCCGGGCGATCTCAATAACTGCTACGATGGCAATGATAAAGGCTGCAATCCCGATAACTACTGTGCTCTTCTTGCTGAGCTTCTTCTTTTTTGCTCTGCATATCAGCATAGCACCTACCACACAAACAACCGCCGCCATAAGTGCAATGCCCAGCGTTTCCCATAGCCACGAAAGTTCATATATGATCTTCATTTGTTCACCCATCCTTAACGGTCTTATTTGTAAATTTGGATTATCAAGCAGGATAGCGGTTGCGCTCCCTTTTTCCGCGCTCTTTGACGCAGCAGGGTGTATTGTCTTCCTCCGCAATCGTGTTTGTCCCTATATTTTTGCTCATGCTCACACAGCTCAATTTGCCAGCCATACGATCATGGCCTATTTCAGCAGCTCCGACAATACCTGAAACAACTTTTGAATATCCAGAGGTTTAGCAATGTGGCCGTTCATTCCGACATTCAACGCATTCTTTTGATCCTCTTCAAATGCATTGGCGGTCATGGCCACAATGGGGATCGCCGCCTTCTTTTTATCCGGGAGCGCACGAATCCGCCGAGTCGCTTCATAACCGTCCATCTCCGGCATCTGGACATCCATCAAGATCAGGTCATACCGGCCGGCAGAAGCCGCTTCGATCTTTTCAACGGCAATCTTTCCGTTTCCCGCAGTATCCACCTCAAAGCCCGCTTCTTCAAGAAGCGTCGATGCGATCTCCAGATTCAGTTCGTTATCCTCGACTACCAGAAGCTTCTTTCCAGTAAAAGCAGAAGCTTTTGAAACGGGTATCATCTGCCCCGCTTTTGCCTCGCCGACGGGGAATCGCAGAGAAATGGTAAATTCCGAGCCCCTTCCCGGTTCGCTCTCCACTGTGATCCTGCCGCCCATCATATCCACCAGGCTTTTCGTGATGGCCAGGCCGAGCCCCGTACCCTGTATCTTGCTGACGGTGGAGGTCCTCTCTCTGGCAAACTGCTCAAAAATGTGCTTTTGGAACTCCTCGCTCATGCCGATGCCGTTATCCTTGATGTGGAATTCAAAATCGGCATAGTCTGCCGAAGCCGTATCCTTCTGTACAATCCGCAGGCTGATCTGCCCACCGTCCGGCGTGAACTTCACGGCGTTTGCCAAAACATTGATCAGGATTTGTTCAAGCCGCAGCGGGTCGGCGATCACATCCTCGTTTTTCATGCCAGCAGTATCGACGGTAAAGGAGATGTGCTTTTTGTCGGCGCCGACCTGTATGGCGTCCCCAATATCCCCCACCAATTCCGGCAGATGCACCGGCTTTGTCTCCAGCGCGACCTTTCCATTCTCAATGCGGCTCATATCCAACACATCGTTGATAAGGGACAGAAGATGCTGGCTGGAAACGGATATCTTTTTCAGATAGTCCTCTACCTGGTCACGGTCGTCGATGTGCGTCTGCGCCAGAGCGGTGAAACCGATGATGGCATTCATGGGCGTTCGGATGTCGTGAGACATATTAAACAGGAACTCCCGCTTGGCGAGATTGGCCTTGGTTTCACGCTGAACGGCAAGCTCGAGTGCGGCGTTTTTCTGTTCGAGCGACTTCTTGTATTCTTGCTCGGAGTTCTCCTGCTGCATAAAGAAATCCTTTGCGGAGTTCCAGCGGAATCCCTGCACAAACGCCAGAACCAAGATATACATGACCAGCGTGATCACCAGATTCATCGCGGTGAGGTCATAGACCTGACGAGCGGGAACATAGGCATAGAGGGAATAGTTCCGCCCATGGCTGTACATTCCATAGCATTGCTCAATGCCCTTCGGAGCGTACACGCGGATCAGTTTATCTGCCCGGTTGCTTCTCCGGATCGACATGAGCCGTTCACTCTCGAAAATGTTCATACCAATCAGAGTGGGGTCGTTGGAGGCCGATACCCGGTTCTCCTCCACCACCAGAAGAGTCCCCGTGGAGTTGACCCCATAGCTGTCTATCAGAGGCTGGATGGACAAAACGGACTTTTGGGAAAACTCCGCCCCGGTATAGCGGTAGGCCAGCACCGCACCCGCGCCGTCAGCGCAGCTGTGCACAGCAACATCGGCAAAACTGCCATCGTCCAGCTCCACATGCTTGACATAGGTCTTCTGCGGGTAGCCGATGACACTGAGGATCGGTTCCAATTTGATGCCAGACTGAAGCTGTGCGTAGCCGATGCCATCCTCCGTGTACTCACATACCAGCTCGCCCTGCGCGTCCAGCAGGCAGATGCCCGTAAGCCACAGCCCCTTGGCGCGCTCCGACAGCGCCGCCTCATCACAGTCGAGGGAGAGAGACTCCAGCGCGTGGACGGCGGCGGCCTCGCGCACAAGGCCCTTCGCGATGGCGGTTTCGTTGTACTTCGTATAGTCAGCGGCCTGCTCCTTGATAAACTCGATCGCTCCCGCCAGCCTCTGCTCGCAATTTTGCATATCCGCCTGTCTGGAAAGCGCGAAAACGATTCCGAGGAGGAAAATACCCACAGCAATACAAACGAGCCAGAATTTTTTGCTGAAAATGGTCTGCAAAGGATTACGGTTCAAGGCATTCCACCTCCAAATAGGTTTCGGGATGCTCCAGATACCTGCCGACGATCTCCTGCATGGTCCCGTCCTGACGCATCTGTGCAAAGGTGTCCATCAGCTCCTGTGCAAGACCGCGGTCATCATCGACGGAAAAGGCTGCACCGATTCCGGTGATCAGCAGCGGCTCGTCCAGAATGCGGAAGTCCGCGCCGTAATCCGTCATATACTGCAAAATGGCCGTTTCGTGGGCGGCAATGGCATCCACATAGCCGCAGTCCAGCGCCGCATACTGTACGCTCCGATCCTCCAGACTGATAATGTCCTCAAATTGGGGAATATCCGCTTGTCCGCTTTGCAAAAAGATCTCTTCCGGCTTACCGGTAGACTGAACGGCAATGGTCTTGCCGTTCAGGTCATCCATGGCGTAAATATCGCTTTTTGCATTGACGGCGATGATCTGCCGGCTGACCATGTAGGGGCCGGCCCATTGGTAATCCTGCTCACGCCCATCCATGGAGAAACAGCCCCAAATACAGTCGATCTCCCCATTGTCCACGAGCGTCCTTTTCTGCTCCCAGTCGATGGTTGTGAACACCGCCTGATAGCCCATCCGCCGGAACGCCTCAACTGCGATCTCCACGTCGATGCCGGTGGGGTCGCCGTTGTTGTCCAGATAGACAAAGGGAGGATAGGTATCGCTGCCGATGGTGATGTGCGGCAGCGATGATATACCCGGCTGCTCTCCTGTCTGCACCGCGCAGCCGCAGAGTACTCCGGCCACAAGCAGAACGGTCAAAATAAGTAAAACAAGTGTTTTGATACGCTTCATCAATATGGTTCCCTCAATTTCTGCTCCTCGATTATCTGTAATAGGTTATTATACATTGATTCCGGCAAATAGCAATATTCAGCATGCCAGTTACGCGACGCCGTTGCGGCCATCGCGGCAGTGTCCGGGCGGACATTCCCGCAAAATTTCTCCACAAATTTTTGCAGTTTCGGTTTTTCCTTCCGATGGGAACAGTTTATCAAATTCGTGAATTCTTGCATGGCAGAAAGGACCGCATTACCGAGCGTGAGTATTGGGTACAGTGCAAAGGACAGGCAAAGCAGAATAAAGAAGTCGCCTCCTTTCCAACCGTTGGACAATCTGCCAGGCCTCTATGGAGTTTGAAAAGGATCTGTTTTGAGAAAAGTGATCGTAAATATTTGAAAATCGCATACAATCATCTCGGCTTCCATAATAATCCAAAACTGAATGAATCAAAGGAGAAAATGATAATGAGTACGACCGCAAGAATGGTAATGAAGATTATTGGCGCAAGTCTGGCATTTGCTGCGTTTGTTTGTCTGCTGATTGGCGGTTGGCATGATATCGGTGCTGGCTATACTTGCGTGAAGAATCGGATGAATAAGAGATTCCGCTCCGAGTATGACGATTATGATGAGGAAGATTCGATAGGGACTCCTTCCACGTAATTTCAGGGAATTAAGCGGATTTGCCGCAGAATTTCCTCACCTGCAGAAGCCCCCCGCAATTCACACGCCAGATGCGTACAGAAAGCAAAAAGGACAACCGTAGATCTGGCTTCCTAAACCGCTACCCGTCAAGAGGACAGTGAAAAAATAAAATTTTCCCGACCAGCAGAGTAAACTGCTGGCCGCTTTTTATGCGGCAAGAGAGAGTCTGTGCTTTTCTAAGGGGTCATCACCCCTAAATTGCGCTGTACTCGTCTGGTGGGGTAATAACGGATATAACGCTCAATCATCTGAATGAGATCTTGCTTGCTGGTAAAGCGTCTTCCGTAATAACGTTCTCGCTTCAGGATATCCCAGAAGCCTTCCATGGGATCGTTGTCAATGCAACGCGCAACACGCGTGACATACTTTGAGTCATTCCTGCCTGCACCAACTTCTGACGGAACACTCTGCCGGTGTACTGGAATCCCCTACCGTTGGTGGTCAGCGTAAAGCAGAAATTTTTGCCCCGTTCCTTTTCCCCTGCGCAAAGGGCCTTCCTATTTTCGACAGCATAGCCGCTTTGCAACACACGCAGCGGAGCGAGCTCGAATCGCTTGCTCCGCTGCGTGCGTTTACTGTGTGTTATTCTCCCCGGTAGCTCACGTGCAGCAGCTCGTGGCAGCGCTCCTCGCCATACTCTGCCATCATGCGTACCACGATGGGATTGCGCTCGGCGCGCTTGAACATTGCCGCGTTGTCGGACTGGTGCAGACCGTCGCCGCGCTTTTCCTTCGTGGCCTTGAGCCCGTAGGGCTGTCCCGCGCCGCCGACGCAGCCGCCCTGGCAGGTCATGACCTCGATAAGATGGTAGAACGCCTCGCCCTCGTCGATTTTTTTGAGCAGCTTTCTTGCGTTGGCAAGACCGTTGACCACCGCGAGCTTCAGCTCGGTATCCCCGATGGTGACCGTTGTCTCCTTGATCGGCGCGTCGCCGCGCAGGCCGAGAATGCTGATCTCGCGCAGGGCGTTCTTGCTTTTATCCGGCAGGCAGTGACGAACCACCGCCTCGGCCACGCCGCCGGTCGTGCCGTAGATGACCGCCGCGCCGGAGCCGAGACCGAACGGCAGGTCGGGAGATTCCAGCTCCAATTCATTCAGCTGGATTCCCGTCTCCTGCATCATGTCAATGACCTCGTGCGTGGTGAGCACCAGATCGACGTCGGGGCGGCCGTCGTGAATGAATTCAGGACGCGCAGCCTCCATCTTCTTCGCCGTGCAGGGCATGATGGCAATGTGATAGGTCGTGCGGCCGTCCTGCGCGTCCTTTTCCGCGTACTTGTCGCGGAAGATCGCGCCTACCATCTCCATCGGCGACTTGCAGGTGGAGATGTTCTTGAGGTACTTGGGATTCTCGTTCTCAAGGTACTTCACCCACGCGGGACAGCAGGAGGTAAACATCGGGAACGGGCCTCCGTTTTTCAGCCGCTCCAGAAATTCCTCGGACTCCGCGATGGTCGTGAAGTCCGCGCCGAAGGTCGTGTCGTAGACCTCGTCCACGCCCATGAGCTTGAGCGCCGTGACGAGCTTATCGAGCACGTTTTCACCGGCGGGGATGCCAAAGGCCTCGCCCACGGCCACGCGGACAGCAGGCGCGATCTGGATGACCACGCGCTTTTTCGGGTCGTGGATGGCGCGCCACGCCTCGCCGATCTGGTTCTTCACCGTGATCGCACCGGTGGGGCACACGGCGGCGCACTGACCGCAGCTCACGCATTTGGTCTGCGCCATTTTGCGGTCGAACGCAGGCATGACCTGCGCGCTGCTGCCACGATAGGCAAAGTTCAGAATGCCCATGCCCTGCATCTCTTCGCACACGCGCACGCAGTCGCCGCAGAGGATGCACTTGTTCGGATCGCGCAGCACGGCGGGCGAGGTGTTGTCGATTTCATAGCGCTCGCGCGTATCCTCAAAGCGGATACGACGCACGCCGAACTGCTGCGCTAATGTCTGCAGATGGCAGTGACCGCTTTTCTCACAGGTCGTGCAGTTGCAGTTATGGGAGGCGAGCAGCAGCTCCAGGATCATGCGGCGATGCTTCAAAAGACGCGCGCTGTTTGTGCGGATGCGCATACCGTTGCGCGGCTCCATCGAGCAGGATGCGTCGATCTTGCCGGTCTCTTCATTCTCCACCACGCACATACGGCACGCACCGTAAACGGAAAGGTCGGAGTAATAGCAGAATGTCGGCATTTCGATGCCGGCCTTGCGGATCACGGAGAGCACGTTCTTTTCGCCGTCGAAGCTGACGCGCTGTCCGTCAATGATCATCATTCCCTTTGCCATGGCTCACTCCTCCTCAATAGCGTCGATCGCGCCGAACGGGCACGCGCCCCAGCACGCACCGCAGTGGATACACTTTTCGTTGTCGATCGTGTGCGGCATACGGATCTCGCCGGAAATGGCCTCCATCGGGCAGTTGCGCTTGCACTTGCCGCAGCCCTTGCACAGCTCCGGCTTGATGACAAGGCGGCGCTTACGCCCGTTGCAGATCGGACAGTGGTGGTCGACAACGTGTGCAAGGTATTCCTTGCGGAAGTATTTGAGCGTGCTCACCACTGGGTTGCACGCCGCCTGGCCGAGACCGCACAGCGCCGTCTCGGTAATGGTGCGGGAAAGCTCCTCGAGCAGATCGAGGTCCTCAAGGCTTCCCTCGTTGTTCACAATGCGCGTGAGGATCTCGAGCATCCGCTTCGTGCCCTCGCGGCAGGGCACGCACTTGCCGCAGCTTTCATTCTGCGTGAAGCTCATGAAAAAGCGCGCCGTTTCCACCATGCAGGTGCCCTCGTCCATGACGACGAGGCCGCCCGAACCGATGATGGCACCGACCTTCTTGAGCGAGTCAAAGTCCAGCGGCAGGTCGAGGTGCTCCTCGGTCAGGCAGCCGCCCGCGGGGCCGCCGATCTGCACCGCCTTGAATTTCTTGCCGTCCTTGATGCCGCCGCCGATGTCGAAGATGATCTCGCGCAGCGTCGCGCCCATCGGCACCTCGATCAATCCCGTGTTGACCACGTTGCCCGTCAGGGCGAAAGCCTTTGTGCCGGGGCTTTTCTCCGTGCCGATGCTGTGGAACCATGCGCTGCCGCGCAGGATGATCTGCGGAACATTCGCATAGGTCTCCACATTGTTGAGCACCGTGGGCCGCGCCCACAGACCCTGTTCGACCGTGCGCGGCGGCTTGACGCGCGGCATACCGCGCTTACCCTCGATGGATGCTGTCAGCGCGCTGCCCTCGCCGCAGACAAAGGCGCCCGCGCCGCGGTTGATGTGCAGATGGAAGGAAAAGTCCGTGCCCAGAATGTTGTCCCCGAGCAGGCCAAGCTCCTCATCCCTGGCGATGGCGATGCGCAGGCGCTCGACTGCCAGCGGATACTCCGCGCGGACGTAGATGTAGCCCTCGTCGCTGCCGGCGGCGAGCGCGGCGATCATCATGCCCTCGATGACCGAATGGGGGTTGCCCTCCATGATGGAGCGGTCCATGAACGCGCCGGGGTCGCCCTCGTCGCCGTTGCAGACCACATACTTCTTGCCCTTGGGCTGGCGGCGGACGCTGTCCCACTTTCTGCCCGCGGGAAAGCCCGCGCCGCCGCGGCCGCGCAGGCCGGAATCGAGGATCTCACGGCAGATGTCCTCGTCGGACATCTCAAAGAGCGCCTTTTCAAAGGCGGCGTAGCCGTCGTGGGCAAGGTATTCGTCAATGTCCTCGGCGTCCGTCGTGCCGCAGTTTTCCAGCACCACGCGCTGCTGCTTGGCGTAAAAGGGGATCTCGTTGTGCTTGGCATACCGCACGCCATTGAGCTCATAGAGCAGGCGCTCGACTGCCTCGCCGCCGAGGATGGTCCTTTCAATGATCTCATCGCAGTCCTCGAGCTTAACGTGCGTGTAAAGAAAGCCCTCCGGCTCGATCTGAAGCAGCGGCCCCATTTCGCAGAAGCCGTGGCAGCCGCTCTTTTTGAAGTGGATGGCGTCGTCTCCGCCCTCGTGGCGCAGCGCAACGCGCGTTTTCAGCCCGCGCTTTTCGCACTCGGACTTCAGGTAGTCGTAGATCTTCAGCGAGCCGCCCGCAATGCAGCCCGTGCCCGCGCAGACAAGGACCTCGCGCCGGTCCGCCGCGAGCAGCTCCTTGGCCTGTACGCGCAGAGCGCCGAGCCGTTCTCTCGTCAGTTCAGGCATTTGCAGCATCCTCCCTTGCACGAATGTCCTCAAGCAGCGCAAGCGCTGTTTCGGGGTCCATCTTCGCGTGTACCTCGCCGTCGATCGTCATGACCGGCGCAAGGCCGCACGCGCCGAGGCACGCCACGGTCTCCAGCGTGAACAGCCCGTCGTCCGAGGTCTTTTTCTTGCCGGAAAGACCCAGATACTCATACACCGCATCGTAGATCGGGCCGGATTTGCGCACATGGCAGGCTGTGCCGGCGCAGACCTTGATGATGTGCTTTCCCTTGGCTTCGAGCGAAAAGTTCTCGTAAAACGTCGCTACGCTGTAGACGCGGGATACGCTGATATCCAGCGTATCAGCGATGAGCGTCAGGTTTGCCTCGCTCAAGTAGTTGTACTCCGCCTGCACATCCTGCAAAATCGCGATGAGATTTGCCGCATTGTTCTCATGCACGGCAAGGATGCTCAGGACCTTCTCTGTGTCAGGTTTCATGGTTGCCCCTCCTATCTAATCCTGACAGCGATTATACCGTAAATATTTTAGCGTTTTCAACATATTGCTACAAAAACAGCGATTGATAATTTCTATGTATGAATCTACTTAATATTTTTTGATAGGCATTTTGTATTAGATAAGCTACGCTCCATGGGTAAGGAATCATCAGTACAAACGTGTTACCCTGAGCCAGAAGCCAAATGGCTTAGAGCAGCACTGATATTCAATGAAGTCTTATTGATCCAGCTAATGCAAAAGGCAACACAGCCCATGCATATTTTGCGCCGCTGTAAACCTGCTAAAAAGTCAAGCCCTAATTAAAAAAGTTATCGGCAGAAAAAGAGCATAGCAAAACAAAGACGGCAAAGCGGATCGCCTGGCCGCCTCAAATAAAGTATTGGAGATAAAGGCTTTGGAGCACCTCTCTCAGCTCTGATGTGCTCATCGAAGCCTGTGCTGTAATAAGAATGACACCTTGTCCGCAGATAAAATTTGTATGTCTGCGTCCGGCATAATACCGGCGTTTTCCATAAGCTCATCTGGAATAGCGATTGATTTTGGCGCACTATCAAGTTCTTGCAGCGAGGCAGACGCTATTAGTAATTCGCGGTAGACATTGGCTTCTTGATCATTGGAAATAAAGGAAACAAAGACATCATCCCCGATATCCAGGCCCATCTCATGAATAGCCTCCACAGGGATGATGAGCCTTCCGCTTTCATCAACAGAATCCTTATCTTCAACAATTGTGATAGAGATCGACCTCTCTTTCTTCCATAAAGGCGAGGCCGTTCTGCGTCGTTTGGCAGCGCATTACATTGCCTGAAATGCAGAACGGCCCCGCCGTTTCTGAAATTTGGTTATTGCTCAGTCCTATTCGACACTACTTCCCGGACTGCGGGCGGTTAAACGAACCGGCGCTTGGCAGCGCCCAGCAGGACTCTCACCTCCCGAGGATCTCTCGAGCTGCCCCCATTGCTTGAGACTGTGGCTGGACAGGTTGTTTCTTCCGGGCAGACGGGATCATTGCGAAACAGGCCGCCACGCCTGCTTTTGGCTGGATGATGATCGCTATGCACCTTTCTTGCCGTTTATTGACGCCGAAGCTGAGTCCGACGCAGGTGATCTTGGCGCATCTGCCGCATCGCTGCTCCCCCTCGTCAGGGGACCATCTGCCGTTGTTGTTCGTCACCGGATATAGCCGCATAAGCTTCGGCATTTTTCAAAGAGCGTGTTCCGCCTCGTGTTCAGGCAGGAAGCGGGGCCTGTATCCCCTCACTCTCTTAGGCGATGAGAATCACTCTTGCACCAAGTTTTTTCGTTTTCCAATATCTTTTTTAATTTGTGAAGTATGCTGACCTTACGGTTATGAATTGTCATATAGTGAATACTTTTCTTTTTCGCAAACTGTCGCTCTGTCATTCCCTGATAGTAGATTGCCTGCAACAATTCCATATCGGCCTGTGTCAGCAGTTGCATTGCTCTTTGTAGGCAACGAATGGATTCACGACGCAGAACCAGAGACTCCACATCTATGTCCTCACTTCCAAATTGCAGATGCCCCTCCTCCAGCAGTCGTTCATAGGAGTCCTCACGACCAGGCATAAAACGCGCGATACGCTTTTCATTATCAAATTCAAAATGTTCAGCTTTCATTTCTTCCTCAAAACGGCGCATTTGCCGGTCACTTTGTCTCAGCACAGCCAGCACAGCCGGTGTGAGTTTCACGTCTGGATAAATCTTTTCATAGTCCGGATAGTATTTATTTGTATACGACATATCGTCGCCTCCATTTCTGAAATTTTGAAAAACCAACTTTCAGAAGCGAAGGCGGCCCGCGACAGGGTGATAGTCTGTAGGTTTCACCTACGATACGCACGCAAAAATAGAACGATGCGACTACTTTGTAGTCGCATCGTTCTATTCGCTTTTCGTGACAAATCTGCGCAGTACAGAGCCTGCGCGTCGGTCCGCAACCCGGTCTGCGCCAAGTCAACTTGACCTTATTTAGCTATCCTCGCTTTCCAATCCTCTCATCATTTGTCCTCCTACATATAGTGTCTCGTGCAAGAAGCTTTCTTCTAATTACGCGAAGCCTATGTGTATTTATTGGAAGGCTCATCCCAATTACAATGAAGCAGGGTGATTGTATTGCAAGATATTCAGGTAGAGTTTGGACGGAGAGTTTGGAAATGTCAAGAAATGTGCAGTCGGGAAACACCCAAAATCTGAAAAGCTCGGC
>OLSA01000898.1_pt1 | contig 25484 bp, 17 predicted proteins | sample 1672731 | NCBI WGS metagenome assembly OLSA01 (sample SAMEA3136718, study PRJEB25190) | human gut metagenome | biome: human gut; feature: human-associated habitat; material: faeces | place: Austria | collected 2013
CATACATCCCCCTCACATAATAATACATAATATAGCAGTATTAATAACTATAATCAGAGGTATTCCTTTCCCTGAATTCTTTTTAAAAATGTGCCTTGAAGCGAATACTGTTTCAAGTCCGACTGCTACTGCGAATAGTATCTCCTCTGCCATGAGAATAAGCATATACTGGCTTATCGTTATATTTCTGAATACCTTTGCTGTATTCATATAAGTAAGGCTTATAAGTGGTGCATTAATATATGGCATACCATAAGCCTTATACATTATTATCATTTCGATTATATACAGTAAAAATGCACTTACCCCCACCAATATGCAGACAGCAGCAGCCTTAACTGTATGTTCCCATCTTCTTCCTCTCTTAGACGAGCCAATAAGCATATTCATTCCATTCTTATATTCCACTGAGCTTTCAGTCTCTGCAATAAGAACAACTCCAAATCCGAGTATAATATATATAAGCAGTTTTCTCGTTGCTCCTTTACTGCCAAATATCTGGTCGTATCCCCGTTGTGACATAACATACGCATCTATTCCGTACTGCTCTTTTATCTGTGAAACATATTCAATCTGCTGCATATATTCGCTCATGTTATCAAGCAGTCTCGTAGCATCCATGAGGTTGTACACATATCTGCTTACATCATCCTCACTAAGTTCTCCCCACTCATACTGTTCTCTTGCAGCATCTAACTTTGCCTGTGCCTCATAAACATCATTTTGTCTCTGCTCTATAAGACTGGTAAATCCACTGTAATCCCTGCCACCATACTGCTGATAATATTCATCACGCTTCTTTTCATCTTCAGAATATGCTATTTTCTGGTTATTACATATAAATATTGTTATAAACACAACAACACATATTACAATCCAGCCTCTTGCTGTTATTAAAAATTTGTACATTTCTTTCCAGAAATGCGGAAGTCTGGACAAAATCCTTTGAACCACATGTCCGATTTTTTCAATCATTTTTCCTATAAAGCCAGCGGTTCTTCCCGGACGGATAACCTTTCCAAGTAATACAAGAAATATTGCTGATATTACAGCTATAATAATACACACCATGCACAGCACATTTATCATACGCACAGGAACACCTGCTATCATGATATTATCATACTTCCTAAGTATATTGCTTACATTCATCACATTTATTATATTAATCTTCTTGAAAATCCTTAACCTGCCCTGCATTGATATATTCTGGTATGCAAATGCTTCCGCTCCGGCAATTATACCCACCAGCACAACTGAACTGTTTCCTGCATAACGAAAATACCAGTGATATAACAAGCACTATTGCAATAACTATCAAAGATATAATCATATATCTTATAAAAAGATATGTCATTACGCTTATCGGATAAGTGAAATTATTATACCCTTTCAGACACTGTACAGGTGCGGTAAGGAAATCCCAGCCACCATACACCACAAGCATAGAGACAAGACCGCATAACTGCATAATCAGTGATACAAATAAAGCACTCAATCCGACTGCAGCAGTATCCTTAACTGCAAGTCTCATTCTTCCATTGACAGCAGTATAGATAATCTGCCACATTCCATTATCCCTGTATTCGTAAATGTTATAAATAATATATATCATCAACGCAAGAACGATATAGATAGAAATATCATTCTTCAGAAACTGCTCAACTGCCCTGCTGTTTAATTCCCTAACCTGTACATTTTCAATCCTTTTATAATCATTTTCCGTTTTATTGATATTGGCTATTGATTCTGATGTACCGAACACACTGAATTTTTTCATATTCGAGGCATTTGTAATAACTGCTTTGACACTTTCTGTATATCCATCAATATAATCAGACTTTTCCTTGTATTCCTTTGCAAGTCTCTTAAATATTCTTCTATCATCCTGTGCCAGTTCGTCAGCATGCTGCTGTATCTGTTCATCTGTATGCCCATTAATCAGCCAGTTGTACTCTCTTACTTTAATCTTATAATTATCTATTCCGCATTCTGAAAAATCCTTTGCAAAAACAACCACAACACATATACATGCCGCAGCCAGAATTAGCAATATTGTTTTTCTATTAAGCAGTCTCCCCAGTTCCTTCATCTACCTAAGCTCCTTAATATCCCCTTTTTCAATGTTGCTCTTATCAATATATACAATTTTGTTGTTCACAAATGAAAACATAAACATTCTACTGCTATCCCCATGCATAATTGAAAATATCTTTTCCTCGTCTGGAATCGTTCTCTTTGCTGCGAGCTTTCCATCTCTGTCTAACTGATATAATGGCAATGTATTATAATGTATAATCAAGTGAACTGCTCTGTTTGTTAAAATACATTGCCATATTCTTATATCCTTCATCATCCATCCAGATATAATTTCCGTCAAATGTTATATAAAAATATCCTGTATCATTATCACTTTCATATATGCTTTCTGACTTACCGCTGCCAAGATCATATTCATATATTATTCCATCTCCAAGCCCGCTGTAATACAGCTTGTTATTGTCTGCATCTATACAGTAACTATACACATTCTTGTCAAGCAGACATTCAGTATCTTCCCCTGTAATTCTGAATATTCCTTTTCCTTCCAATGAATATAATCCCTTATCATCTTTTGAAACAGATGTCTTTAAAAAAAATGTGTCACTGCCATATGTTTTAAGTGAATTAATTCCTATACCATATCCCGTTTCTTCATATATTTTATCGCTCGAACCCGTATCAAGATTAAATCTGTATAGCCTTACTGTTACATTACCTTCTATATCTCCCGTTATCTCTTGAGATACATATGCATATCCATCATTGAAACACATTGACACACTATCCTGTCCACTCAGGACGCATATGCTTCCAAGGTATGTTCTCTGTGTTCCGTCAGCACTTATCCGTACAAGATTTCCCTTGGAACTTATCATATATATGTACGAATTATAGTAATACAACTCACTTTTAAACTCGCTTCCTGAAATATATGCCATGCACTCTTCTCCATCATGCCCACATTGTGGTTTATTACATAACACAATGCTTTCTTCCGACTTATCATCATAAAACATAAGATTATCATCTGATGCGCTGCATTTATCAAGATAATAATATCCTGTATCACATCTTGCCACCATATGCATGCTTTCAGAAAAGTATGACTGCGTATTATCAAGCTTGTCGCTTCCTACGGTTATCGTATTACCTGGTTTCCCCTTACACGACACAAGCAAAACTGACATTACAACCATTAATCCTGCTGCAATTCTTCTCATTGTAATCCCCCTTAAAGTTATGACATCTATAGTTAGTTTAATTAACTATAGATATCATGTCAAGCGTACACAACCAAACCAGACACTATTAATCATGGTCTTGGAACACGAAGCATTAAAAGAATTGTTGACAGTTACGATGGAATTATGAAATATTCGTACGATGAGAAAGACAATTATTTTAATACAGCACCCTGGCATCATGCAATAGTTTTGGCATATTCTGCAATATATGGCATATTCGGTAATATACGTCACATTAATATCGGGTAGTTTTGGCACATTCGGTAATATATGGCACATTCTGCACTTAACAATATAAAAAAACAGGGATTCCAGTTACATTTAATAACCGAAATCCCTGTTTTTATTATATTAATTCTGGAACTCATCGTTCGGACGGAGCGTCCAGATACCGCACGGGCAGACGCCGGCGCAGATGCCGCAGCCAATGCAGCGCTCCGGATCGGAAACGTATTCAAAGCTTCCGTCCTTGTGCTCCACGCGGCTGATAGCCTTTTCGGGGCAGGACATCTCGCAGGTCTTGCAGTCACGGCAGGTGCCGCAGCTCACACAGCGCGCGAAGTCATCTCTGGCACAGGGCAGGCCGCCCTTCTCATACTTGGCAAAGTAGGCAGTATGAAGCTTCTTCGCCGGGATTTCCTCTCTGGCCGGGGCCGTGTAAGGCTCTCCCTTAAAGTACGCTTCCACGGCATCGGCCGCGGAATTACCCGATGCGATGGCACTCACGAGGAGTCCGGGTTTGATGGTATCGCCAACGGCGAACACACCGTCCATAATGCTCTGGTCAGCCTTCGGAGCCAGCCAGGCGCGGAACTTTGCCACATCGCTCGGCAGGTAGGACAGATCCGGGCTTTCGCCGATAGTGATGATGACCTCGTCGCCCGGAATCAGGCGGCCGTCTTCGGCGATGATGCCTTTCTCGGTGATTTCCTTGGTCATGACAGGCCAGATAATCTCACCGCCGAGCCCCTTGATGTGATCAATTTCCTCCTGGAAAGCGGCGGGTTTCTGCACGTCGATGCAGATAACCTTCTTGGCGCCCATCTTGTAGGCACCGGCGGCGCAGTCCATGCCGGCATTGCCGCAGCCGATGATGATCACATTGTCCTTGACCTTGGGCTTGCGCCCGCGGTTGACGTCCTTCATGAAATCGATGCCGGCCACGATGCGCTCGTGCCCGGGCCAGTTGAAGATACGGGCAACATGACCGCCGGTCGCGCAGATCACAGCATCATTTTCCTTGCGCAGGGCTTCGAACTTTGCAGCATCCACGCGGCAGCCGTTCACGTACTTCACGCCCATGGCAGCGATGCGGTCGATTTCCTTCTTGAGGAGTTTGGGATTCAGGCGTTCCCTTGGGATAACCTGCTCCATTTTACCGCCCATGACAGGCTCGGCCTCGTAGACAGTCACGCTGTGGCCTCTGCGGGCGAGGCGCCAAGCAGCAGCGAGGCCGCCGGGGCCGCCGCCTATGACAGCGACTTTCTTTCCTGTCTTCACGGCAGGTTTGGGAAGCGTGATGTCCTGGGATTCAAGCCCAAGAGGACCAATCAGGACAGGGAAATCCAGTTTCCCGCGGGTACAGGCCTGCATGCAGAGGTTGGGGCAGACAGTGCCACAGACGCAGCCAGGGAACGGCGTGTAGTCGAGGACCTCACGGAACGCCTCCTCAGCCTTGCCGGAACGCAGCAGATTGTAGCGGGGCTGGGTCGGAATGCCTGCCGGACAGGCGTGCTCGCAGGGGGCCTCGAAGACGTGGTTCTTCCATTCAGGAACGCGCAGACGGTACTTGCCATGGGCCACGAGCCCCACATGCTCCCCGGCGTCCGGAAAAACGTCCGAGAAAATACCGCCGGGAACCCATTCGTTTTCATGAAACTCTTTCATGGAAAGACGGGTGAAAGCCGATCTCTCCTGGAATGTAAGAGGCACAATCTTGCGCCACTGCTTCCATACGGAGAGCTCAGGTCTGCGGCGGGGCTGCCCGATAGCGTTGAGGAATACATCCAGACCGCCATCGAGGAAAGCTATGTCATCGCTGTCAAGGTCGGCGATATGCACGTCCGGGGGAAGTTCTGACACGGGGCCGCGGAAGTAGACAACGCCGCCCACCATGCCGACACACGGACGATCGCCCATGATGGAAGGCAGTGTCTGGCTGTCGCAGCCACAGACAACGGCGCGGCCGCCGCCCATGAATTCAAAGGAAAAGCTGCCAGTGCTCTTAAGAATCCAGAGCTCCGGAGCCTCGTACAGCGGATCCTTCTTCATGAGGGATCCGGAACGGGTGCCTGCGCGGCCGCCTATGTAAATGGAACCGCAGGAGGCGCAGTGCCCGGCCGTGTCGCCTGCGTCACCGGTGACCGTGATGCGGCCGCCGGAGTTCAGCCAGCCCACGTCGGCAGGAGCCGATCCCTTGACGATTACCTCGGTATTGGGCAGGGCCATGCAGCCTACTCTCTGCCCCGGGTTGGTCACCGTAAAGGTCAGCTTCTTGCCCTCTTTGTTCCAGAGGGGGCCGCCGATGTCGTGCTGTCCGGACGCATCAACGTAGAAATCCGTCTCACCCTTGTTCACCGCTTTCTCGATGGAAAGCAGCAGATCCTGGGTGGACATACGTGTATGATCGTGCAGTGTATGGATGGTCAGCATAAAGAATCTCCTTGCAGCTCAGGCATCAGCACGCATACTGGATGCCGAGCTTGTCAGCCACAGCCCGATCAGTCGTGACGAGAGCATCAGAACGGCCCACAGGCAGAGAGCTGTTGCCAATGGGAGCCAGAAGCTTACGGATTTCGCTGTCGAAGGCGAGGACGTAATCAACAACGTTCTGAGCGCCCTTGTCGACGTCCAGGCGCTTCATCAGTCTGGCGTCCTGCGTGCAGATGCCCGTGGGGCATTTACCCGTATTGCATCTGTTGCAGCGGCCGTTTTCATTGCCGATGCAGCCGAGCAGCTGAATGAGAATCTTACCAACAAAAACTCCGTTGGCGCCTAGGCAGATCATCTTGAAAGCATCAGCCGCGGCGTTACCGGTCATGCCGATGCCGCCGCCGCACCACAGAGGAATCTGTCCCTGACGGCCCTGGGCCACTGCAGAGAGATAGCAGTCACGGAGCTTGGAGACGATGGGATGGCCGGTGTGGTCAAGGGAGACCTCATTGGCTGCACCCGTGCCGCCCTGCACGCCGTCGATAAAGAATCCGCCGCAGATATTGTAGGGATCGCGGAGGAGGTTGTTGTACACCGGAACGGACGTCGAGGAGGCCGCGCACTTGATGGCCACGGGCACACGGAAGCCAAAGGCTGCATTGAGGGAGAGATGCATTTTCTGCACGGACTCCTCAATGGAGTACAGGCCCTGATGGTTGGCCGGGGAATGCAGAGTCGCCTTGGGCACGCCGCGGATGGCCGAAATGTGCGGGCCAACCTTGGCAGCGGGCAGAAGGCCGCCGTCACCAGGCTTGGCGCCCTGGCCTATCTTGATGAGCACGGCGCAGGGATCTTCCTTCATGTGGGGCATGGCGCGGATGATGCGGTCCCATCCGAAGTGACCGGAGGCGATCTGGATGATCATGTACTTGAGCTGTTCGCTTTCAAGCAGGCGTATGGGCATACCGCCTTCGCCCGAACTCATACGGATCGGAATGTTGCACTTCTCGTTAAGATAGGCCACGGCCAGAGTCAGCGCTTCCCACGCTCTGGTAGAAAGAGCGCCAATGGACATGTCGGAGAAAATCAGAGGGTAAATCCAGCGCACCGGCGGAGTGTGCCCGCGCAGGACAAGGCTGTCCCCGTCAATGCCGAGCGGCAGGGAATCGACAGGCAGAACGCGCCCAAGAGGAGCTCGCACATCGAAGGTATGGCGCTCGCTGTCCAGAGCGGGGTCAGTCATCTGGGATATACGGCCCACGATGATGGAATCCAGGGTGCGCACAGCGTGCACATTCTTGCGGCCGCCGCGCTTTACAGGCCCCTTGCCGCGGGTAAGGAGCGGGGTGCGGGCGTCGGGGTTGCGGACGGGATGGATGGCCTTATTGGGGCAGATTTTCTCGCACATGCCGCAGCCGGAGCAGGAACTGGCGGTGCCGTTCTTCTGGCGGATGACGGCTCTGGCCACGTGCTCCTGTACAGGAGTGGGGCATCCCTCGCGGGATACGGTGCGATCCCTGCGCTCGACAGTCACCTCAATGGCGTCAAAGGTGCAGGCCGCCACGCAGGAGCCGCACATCGTGCATTTTTCAGGATCGTATTCGATTTTCCAGTTAAGGTCATTGAACGTAACGTCCTGCGTGCTCATTGCTTCCATCTGCGCACCTCCAGGTCATTATCTATCTCGATTAGCTCGCGCTCGTTCGGATAGATATCATTCGTGATGTCACGGTCGGGCATCACTTCATTGAGGCCGCAAACCTCGGAGGAGATAACGACCATGTTCTCATCCCTGCCGATCACCACAGGACGAAGTTTCTTGGAATCGCAGCAGGTAATCATCTTGCCGTCAGGCAGCATGCCAATGATGACGTTGGGGCCGTTGATCTCGAGATGGGCCAGAGACTGGCGGATAAGCCTGAGGACGTCGCGGTCCGGGCGCTTTTCGATTTCCTCGAAAGGCAGCGGAGTGATGACGTGCTTGTAGTAACGGATGGGCCAGTGCAGCTCATGCAGCACGTAGTGAAGAGTGTAGAGGAAGTTCTGGGAGTCCGACTCGAACCCGATGTAGCCGCGGTGAAGGGACTTCTGGAATTCCTTGTTCTTGGTGAAGAATGTGTTCTCGCCGTTGGCGCAGAGCGTGTAGCCCTGCAGGAAGAAAGGATGGGCGGCGTAACGCACGATAGCGTAGTTGGTGTTCTGGCGGCACTGGGCAACGATATTGCGGGCCAGAAGACGGCCGTCTTCCTTCCACAGCCTGAAGTACGTGGCGATATCGGCGGGATCGCCGATTTCCTTGAGGGTCAGGACATCCGGCCAGAAGGAATAGACATAGCCGTTATTCTCTTTGGCGAGCAGTTCGCGCAGGGCGAGGCGGGTATCGAGAAGAAGATCTTCCCTCTCTTCCTGGCTTCTGTACTGATAGACCTCGGGGTAATCGTAATTGCGGAAGACGTAACGGGGCATGGCCGCGATACGCAGGCCGGGCTTTTTATCGACGTCCGGAACCCACTGGGCCATCTGAACGAACCCGTGCTGTTCCATGTATTCGTTGACGAGCTGCACGCCGCGGGCGGTGCAGGCCATGGAAAGCAGGGGCTGTTTCTTATAATGCCTGAAGGCGCCGTCGAGATCCTGCATCACCATAGCAAAACCCGAATTGTCATGCCCCTCCTGCTGGGGGATCATGAGCTTCAGGGCGAGCGACGGAGGCACCGGCTCCCGACTCTTGATGGAACCGATTCTGCACATAAGCAAAAACCACCTTGAGTGTGTAATTTCTCTATTTGCGTAAGCGGGAAAAGATGCGACTCCATCTCTCCGGGGGGAATCCGCCTGCGGGGGTAACCAACCTACTTGCTATTTAAAGGGACTGCAACCTGCGAATGGCCTCGGCCGTGTCCTCGGGAGTTCCAAAGGCGGTCAGACGCACATAACCTTCGCCACTCTGGCCGAAGCCGGCGCCGGGAGTGCACACAAGGGAAGCCTTATGCAGAAGATGATCAAAGAAAGACCAGGAATCCATGCCGTCCGGCGTTGAAACCCAGATATAGGGGGCGTTCACGCCGCCATAGACCGAGAGACCGAGTCCCTTCATAGCGGAAACGAGCACCCTTGCGTTCTCCAGATAACCGTGCACCGTTTCCATGACCTGCTTTTTGCCCTCGGGAGTGTGCACGGCCTCGGCGGCACGCTGCACGATGTAGGGACAGCCGTTGTACTTCGTGCACTGACGCCTGTTCCACAGGCCGTTGAGCTGCACTGTTCCGCCCCTGCCGTCCGAAATCTTCAGATCGAGCGGCACGACAACGCTGGAGCAGCGCAGGCCTGTGAAGCCGGCAATCTTGGAATAGCTTCTGAACTCCACGGCTACTTCGCTGGCGCCGTCAATCTCATAAATGGAATGCGGAACGCCGGGCTCGGTGATGTAGGACTCATAGGCCGCGTCGTAAAGGATGAGCACGCCGTTTTTGCGGGCATACTCTACCCAGGCCCTGAGCTCGTCGGCCTTCAGGACCGTGCCCGTGGGGTTGTTGGGATAGCAGAGGTAGACAATATCAGGGGCCTTGTCGGGAAAGGCAGGAACGAAATTATTTGAGGCGGTACAGGGAAGATAGACAAGCCTGTCAAAACGGCCGCCTGCCACGGGATTACCGGCCCTTCCCGCCATAGCGTTGGAGTCAACGTAGACGGGATAAACCGGGTCTGTCACGGCCACAACGGCATCATTGGAAAGGAGCTCCTGGAAATTGCCCACATCGCTTTTGGCGCCGTCGCCTATGAAAATTTCTTCAGTATCAAGTTTCACGCCGAGGGCCGCGTACTCTCTGGCCACGGCCTCTCTGAGAAAGAGGTAGCCGTGCTCGGGACCGTAGCCGTGGAAGCCTTCCTTCGTGCCCATCTCGGCAACGGCTTTCTGCAGGGCGCTGATCACAGCGGGAGCAAGAGGACGGGTAACATCGCCGATGCCGAGGCTGATGACCCTGGCCTCGGGATGTTCATTTTTATAGGCAGCGACTTTGTGGGCGATGTCTGTGAAAAGGTAACTCTTCTGCAGCTTGAGATAGTTCTGATTGACAGAAATCATGAAGATATCCTCATGTTGGAGGGGGGGATCGCCGCCGGGAGAAGGCCGGCGGCAAAGGGACTAGAGATACAGTTTTCCTTCGAAAACAGGTTCAGCGGGACCGGTCATATACACGTGCCCGTCCTGTTCGTTGAAATTAATCTGGAGCGTTCCGCCCCTGAGCTTCACCTGCACGGTACGGTCTGTGAGCTTGTTCAGAAAACAGGCTACTGCCGTTGCGCAGGCTCCGGTGCCACAGGCAAGGGTTTCGCCTGTGCCGCGCTCCCAGACCCGCATGGATACGGTAGTGGGGGATTCAACGCGGACGAATTCGGTATTCACGCGCTCGGGGAAAAGAGGAAGATGCTCGAAAACAGGTCCTATGCGGGGAAGATCCATGCTCTCAAGGCTGGGATCGCCATCGCCGAGAAAAATGACGGCATGGGGGTTGCCCATGGACACGGCTGTGATGCTGACTTCCCTGTCAAGAACGGTGACCGGTCTCGCGATGAAGGGAGCTTTGGGATCTTCTCCTTCGCGCACGGCGACAGGGATCCTCTCCGCCTCCAGAATGGGAGCGCCCATATCGACAGTCGCTCCGGTGACGCGCCCCCCATCGATGAGCAGCCTGGCCACGCGGACACCGGCCCCGGTTTCCACTTTGACGACGCGATCGGCAACGAGGCCGTGCTCGAAGGCGTACCGGGCCACGCAGCGGGTGGCGTTGCCGCACATCTGGGCCTCGGAGCCGTCAGGATTGAACATGCGCATGCGAACGTCGGCCTTATTCGAGGGAAGAATCAGGACGAGGCCGTCGGAACCGATGCCGAAATGCCGGTCCGACACTCTTTTCGCCAAGCTTTCAGGGTCCGTGATATGCTCCTCAAAACCATTGACGTAAACGTAATCATTGCCGCAGCCCTGCATCTTGGTGAAAGAGAGCGTCTGTGCCATGTGACCTCCGTAAAAAGAAGGCCGCCTGCAGTGAAAACAGGCAAGCGGCCTGAAATAAGGAAATTTTTGTAGGTGCGCAAAAGATACCACAGTATCTGAAAACTGAAAGTCCTCCCAAAGGCGCCGAAGGCGGGCAGGGAATCGCTACCGTTCCCTGCCCGCTTTCTTGCCCAGCTCCGCCCAGAAGCGGAGCAACACCTTTCAGGCAGACAGCCTGAAAAGGTTGGGGATCCCGTGAGAATCACCTTCCCCCCCGGGATGTACTCTCCGGGCCCCCAACTTTGTGAGAAAGTATTAATGCACCCAGAGGAGTTCCGAGTACTTCGGGAGCTCCCAGAGCTTGTCGTCGACAATGGCCTCGAGAGCGTCGGAATCCTCGCGGATTTTGCCCATGAGAGGCAGAATCTGGTCGCGGGCACCCTTGGCCCTTTCGAGAGTGCCTTCAATACCCTTGACCTTGGCGATGGCCTCTTCAAGCTGTCCGACGGCCTTTTCCATGCTGGTAACATGACCGCGGATAGTCTGGAGATTCTTCATCTCCTCGTCGGGTTCGATGCCGGCTTTCTTCGTCTTGAGGACGAGGTCGCAGGCCTGGGCCTGGGCAGCGCGGCAGGGAGGCAGGACCTTGCCGCGGACGAGGTCGAGGAGCGTGGCACCTTCGATCTCGATGTCCTTGGCGTAGGTGTCGAGCAGAATCTCCTGGCGGGACAGAATCTCGCGTTCGCTGAGGATGCCGTGACGCAGGAAGACGTTCATGACATCGGGGTCGGAGTAATGCTCGAGGGCGTCAACGGTGTTGCTCAGATTGGGCAGACCGCGGCGTTCGGCTTCCTTGGGCCACGTGTTGGAATAGCCGTTGCCGTTGAAGACAACCGGCGAATGTTCCTTGAACTCGCGGGGCAGGAATTCCTGCAGAGCCTGGTTCAGGGGCGTGCCGGCAGAAACGGCGGCTTCAAGCTGTGTGGCGATGTCATCAAGGGCGCAGGCCACGGCGGCATTAAGAGCGATGTTGACAGGGGCGATGGACTGAGAAGAGCCCACGGCGCGGAACTCGAACTTATTGCCGGTGAAGGCAAACGGGCTCGTGCGGTTTCTGTCAGAGAGATCAACGGGCAGCGGAGGCAGGCTGGACACGCCGATTTCCATAACCGGTTTTTTACGGCTGCGGGCGGTCTTGCCTTCGATGATGCTGTCAATAACATCGGTAAGCTGTTCGCCGAGGAAGACGGAGATGATGGCCGGCGGAGCTTCGTTGGCTCCGAGACGGTGATCATTGCCAGCTCCGATGGTGCCAAGTCTGAGGGCAATGGAATATTTGTGCACAGCGCGGAGCACGCCGGCGAGGAAGACCAGGAACTGAGCGTTGTCCTGCGGCGTGGAGCCGGGGTTGAGCAGGTTGTGGCCTTCGGAATCAGCCATGGACCAGTTGTTGTGCTTGCCAGAGCCGTTCACGCCCTCAAAGGGCTTTTCGTGAAGGAGGCAGACAAAGCCGTGGCGCGCGGCGAGGTGGCGCATCATGTTCATGGTGAGCATGTTGTGGTCGCAGGCGATATTGGCTTCCTCGTACACGGGCGCGATTTCAAACTGGCCGGGGGCGACTTCGTTGTGCCTCGTCTTGGCAGGAATGCCGAGCTTGAGCAGTTCGTCCTCGACGTCTTCCATGAAGCTCATGACGCGGGACGGGATAGAACCAAAGTAATGGTCTTCGAGTTCCTGTCCCTTGGGCGACGGAGCGCCCACGAGGGTGCGGCCGCAGAGCATGAGGTCAGGACGAAGGGCGGCGAGGTTCTTGTCGACCAGGAAATATTCCTGTTCAGGACCGACCTGCGGACGAACGCTGGTGGCCGTCGTGTTTCCGAAGAGGCGCAGAATGCGCAGGGCCTGACGGGACAGGGCCGAAATGGAGCGCATGAGCGGAATCTTACGGTCCAGAGCCTCACCGGAATAGGAGTAGAAGAAGGTCGGGATATGCAGCGTGGAGGAATAGGGTCCGGGAATGATGAAGACCGGAACAGTGGGATCCCACGCCGTGTAGCCCCTGGCTTCGAAAGTGGAGCGGATGCCGCCGGACGGGAAGGAGGAGGCGTCAGGCTCGCCGCTGATAAGCGTCTTGCCCGAGAACTCGCTGATGGCCTTACCGGGGCCGGTGGGAGAGATGAAAGCATCATGCTTTTCAGCGGTGAGGCCGGTCATGGGCTGGAACCAGTGGGTGTAATGGGTGGCACCCATTTCGATGGCCCAGTCCTTCATGGCGCTGGCGACGACATCGGCGATTTCGGGATTGAGCCGGCCGCCTTTGTTAACAATGCTCTCAAGTTCCTTGTACACTTCCTTGGGCAGGCGCTTGCGCATCATGTCCAGCGTGAAGACATACTTTCCGTAGATGTCATCAGCGGACTCCCACGCTTCGCGGGGCTTGCTCACAGGGGAAGCATCCGTGGCCTTAAAAAGAGCTTCGTCTCTAGCTAAGCTCATAAGTATACTCCTTGGCCCTCAGTGGACCTTTTTTGCTGCCTTAAACAAACGGGGACTGCGTTTTGGGCGTATGGCGCCTAAACGGCATCGTCTCCGCGCTCGCCCGTGCGGATACGTATGGCGTCCTGCACGTCCGAGATGAAAATTTTTCCGTCTCCGACCCTTCCGGTTCTGGCCGCATCGAGAACGGCCTGGATAATGCGCTCCACGGAATCGTCCTTCGTGACCACCTCAAAGCGTACCTTGGGCAGGAAGTCCACGTTAATGGTAGTTCCGCGGTAGACTTCCACATGTCCGTGCTGCCGGCCGAATCCCTTGATTTCCTGGTAATTCATGCCGTTCACTCCGAGGGAGGACAACGCTTCGCGCACCTTGTCGAAAACACTGGGCCGGATGATGATTTCAATCTTTTTCATGACGCTGGGCTCCTGACCAATGGGGGGACTACAGGTTGTAGCCGCGTTCCTGATGTTCGTTCAAATCGAGGCCGGTGACTTCCTCGTCCGGAGTGACCCTGAGGGAGACCATCTTGCCGACCACATAAAGGATGGCGCGGCTCACGCCGTACACGTAAACCCAGGTGGCCACCACGGAAATGAACTGCCAGAGAAGCTGCTTCGGATTGCCGTAGAGAAGGCCGTCGACACCGTTGACCGAGGCACAGGCGAACACGCCGGTAAGCAGGGCGCCAATGGTTCCGCCGATTCCGTGAATGCCCACGACATCAAGGGCGTCGTCGTAGTGGAAACGGTATTTCAGCAGGATGCCGGCGTAGCAGCCCATGCCGCCCACAAGGCCCATGAACATGGCGGCTCCGAAGGGAACGTAGCCGGCTGCAGGAGTAATCACGACGAGGCCTGCCAGGGCACCGGAAACAGCGCCGAGAGAAGTGGGCTTGCCTGTGCGGATCCATTCCACGAGCAGCCATCCGGCCACACCAAAGGCGGTCGCAAGATGCGTGGTGGCGAAGGCGTGGGCGGCGAGGGAACCGGAGGACAGGGCCGAGCCGGCATTAAAGCCGAACCAGCCGAACCACAGGAGGCCGCCTCCAATGAGGGTCATAGGCAGATTATGAGGTCCTCTGCCGGTCAGGCCGCTCCTCAGCCTCGGTCCCACAGCCTGGGCGCAGGCCAGGGCTGCAGCCGCGGAAGCCATGTGCACGACAGCGCCGCCGGCAAAGTCAACCGCGCCCATCTGGGCCATCCAGCCGCCGCCCCAGACCCAGTGAGCCATAGGAGCATAGGCAAAGAGCACCCAGAAGCAGGGAAAAAGCAGCATGGCGGGGAAATGCATGCGTTCCGCGTAGCCGCCCGAAATCAGGGCGACAGTCAGGCAGGCAAACATGCACTGGAACATCATGAAGCAGGGATGGGGGAGGTTGGCGGCTGAAGGCGCCGCCGTTCCCTCAACGCCCTGGAGGAAGACATATTTGAGACTGCCGATGATGCCGTTGATGTCAGGACCAAAAGCCAGGGTGTACCCGACGAAGGCCCAGATAACCGTGACAAGCCCGAGACTCGCGTAACTGTGAAAACTGGTGGACAGGACATTGCGGGCGCTTACGAGGCCACCGTAAAAAAGGGCCACCGCGGGGGTCATGACGAAGACCATCGCCGCGCAGATAAGTATGAATCCAGTATCAGCCGCGTTCATAGTGTTTCTCCTCTCGAGCTCTCTTTCACGATTGGAGTTCCGTTGCCCCGGAACCGCCGCAGCGCCGTGCCGCAGACGCACAGAAAAAAGCATTTTCCGTGCCATACTCAGTGAGGCAAACCGGAAAAATTTTTTCACGTTGAATTTCAGCTGGTTATCATTACTATGACAGAAAAAGCCGAAAAAAACGCCGGCCTGGATATTCTCCGGGGCCGGCACATTCTACATTTTTGTTGTTTTTTAGCTGAAGAAACGCTCATCCGGCCGGGAATACGGCTGAAGTCGTCGTTTAATATCCTGAAATTTTGTTAGTTTTATTGTTTTTTATTAAATCTACATTTTTGTAACTTTTCAAAGAAAACCACGTGCAACACTTCTCAATTTTCTCTTCTGGCACAGGGAGACCCCCGTGCCAGATTTCATGCCCGACAGGCGTTATTACGGACTTTTCCGGCGCTCCGTACCTCAGGAGAGCCGTCTGTTTCAGTGCAGAACCTGCCTTTTTGTGATAAAAGTTACAAAACTGTCATTTTTTTGAAGGCAGACTTTCCGCACCCCCTCAGTGTGGCAGTTTCTTCCCCTGTCTGCGGCACAGGGAGCCGCGGTAAACGGTCCTGCCACCATGTCAGCTCAGGCTCCGGCAGAAACCCCGGATCATTTCTTCAGGCTGCAAAGGCGCGCCTTCTCCGCCCTTCTCTTCTTTTCCGGCCATGTTCCAGACATTCTCAAGGCCAAACACGGAAGCGTAGGGCAGAAGGCGCCGGTACTGCTCCTCCGTTGGCTCCTGTACTCCTTCCATAAAGCCGGAAAGCCCGCGCAGGCCGGTTCTCAGTTCCGCGAAACGGTCAGGCCTGGCGTCCAGGCAGGGGAAACAGGCAAAAGGCGCGAGCACGGCAGCAAAGACAAAAAGAGACTGAAGCGGGCTTATCATCCAGAAGGGGCTGTCCGGGCGCAGGAAAGCCCCGCTGCCCGCTTCTCCGAAGCCAATCCAGGTTCCGGCAAGACATAAAATAACCGCGAAGAGCGCTATCCACAGAATCCTGGACCAGCCCTTCCTGTTTTTTATAAAGAGCAGTGCCGCAGCGCAGTACGCTGTCAGGCAGAAGCCACAGAAAAGCGCGCCAGAGACGTCGGGCATCCAGATCCGGGGATCACCAAAGCGAAGGCAGAAGAGCACGAAGATTCCAGCAGACGCTGCCGCGCACTGCAGAATCCCCAGCATCAGGCGGAGCCCCCTGCCTCTGGGGAAGCGGGCCGAGAGGACATCCGCTGCGGCAGAAAGGGCGCTCCCCATGAGGCCGCGCGCTTCAGCGTCAGCCCTGAAAGACGCGGGCATGGCATCGAGAGCAGCCTGTTCCTCTGCGTGCTCCGCACTCCTGCCGGTTTTTTTCAGGACGGGGCCGTCCTTCTCTTCCACCACGAGGCAGCCCTGCCCCAGAAGGGAAAGCAGGAGCCCCGCAAGACCGGAAGAGGTGAGCCTGCCGCCGTGAAGCGCGTAATCCGCCATGACAGGCGACAATGTCTCCCCACTTCTGTCCAGAAAAGGCGGAAAGCCGGGATCCGCCGGGGGAACGCTTTTCCTCCCTCTCCGGAGAAGATACCCAGACAGGCTGCAGACAGCCAGAACGATGAGGAAAAAGACGGCAAGGCGCAGGGTGAACCCACACGCGTCAGCCGGATTCACGGCCGCCGGACGCTCCACAAGGCCGCTCGGCCATGAAACCGAGACAGTGAGGCTCTCGCCTTCTTTCAGGGAGGACGGCGTACGGAAAGCGTAGGCGTAGCGCCCCCTGACAGCCACGCTGGTGGCAGGCACACTCACGCTGCTTCCGCCGGCGGACGAAATCCTGCCTGAACTTGTAAAAGCTCCCGATCCCTCAGGCACGAGCACAGCGCAGAGCGCACTGCCCGCGCCCCCTTTCCAGAGCCCCGGCACGCTCCATGTGATGCTGTCCGATGTTTCTCCAAACTCAGCCTGCCGGGTCAGTCTGTACTTCAGAAGAAAGGTATGCCTTCCGGGGACAAGATATTTCGTCCTGTCGCGCAGATGGACACGGCAGACGCCGGATGCGCTCTCAGTGTCACTGACGCTGATTCTCCGGCCATCAAGAAGCGCCTCCAGAACGGTCAGACTAACGTTCCGCCGGGCGAGATCCTTCCAGCGCGGCCTGACGGAAATCCCTCGTGTTATGCCGTGACTCCGGATGCCGGGAAGCACTTCCACTTCCATTTTTTCTGTGACATCCACGGCGTCCGATTCCAGAACGTCCACAAGGGTCCGGATATCCAGCAGACGCACGCCGTCCGTACGGTCGGAGGCGCAGGAGGCAGACGGGAAGCCAAGACAGAAAACACAGCACAGCACACAGGCAAAAATGACGCGCATGATACCCTTCGTTGTCAGAACCCGGACGGCAGGCCCGGTCCGTTATTTCCCGGCCTGCTCCCTGCCGCTCCGCCGGTATTCCTTGTAACTGAGTCCGTATTTCTTGAGGCGCAGGGCCAGCACCCGCTGGGTCAGGCCGAGCTGCTGCGCGGCCCTGTTGATCTGCCCGCCCGTTGCTTCCATGGCGTCCACGATGCAGGCGCGTTCGAGTTCATCCATGCGCTGCTCGAGCGTGGCAGCCATATGCGGCATCTTCCGCTGCTTTTCGTCGGCCATGTTCACGCTTTCCGTGTGCATGGCCGGCGGCAGGTGCTGCGGCAGGATGAGATTCTGGGAGCCCACAAGGAGGACGGCCCGTTCCATGGCGTTCTCGAGTTCCCTGATATTGCCGGGCCAGCTGTAACGCTGGAGCATATCCATGGCAGCCAGGGAAATACGCACGTCCCCCTTCCCCGCCTGCCGGGCGAAATGCCCGACAAAGTGGCTGGCCAGGGGCAGGATGTCATCCTGGCGGTCCCGCAGAGGCGGAAGGACGATGGGAAAGACATTAAGCCTGTAAAAGAGATCACGCCTGAACGTACCCTCGGCCACCATCTTCTCGAGATTGCGGTTGGTGGCCGTAATCACGCGTACATCCACGCGTATGGTCTCCATACCCCCGAGACGCTCGAAAGAGCGCTCCTGAAGAACGCGGAGGAGCTTGGCCTGGGTCATCATGGAAAGCTCGCCTACCTCATCGAGGAACAGCGTGCCCCCGTCTGCCTGCTCAAAACGGCCCTTGCGCATGCTTGTGGCGCCGGTGAAGGCCCCCTTCTCATGTCCGAAAAGCTCGCTTTCAATGAGGCTTTCGGGAAGAGCCGCGCAGTTGAGCGACACAAAGGGACGTTCGGCCCTGGCGCTCGCGGCATGAATGGCGCGGGCGGCCAGTTCCTTGCCCGTGCCGGATTCGCCCTGCAGGAAAACCGTGGTAGGAGACTGGGCTACCTGCATAATCTGGGCGTAGACATGCTGCATGACGTCAGAATTGCCCACGAAGCCCTTGGGACGCTTCGAGGGCACGTTCTCCTCATCCATCTTGCGCTGCGTCTCCCAGGCTGCGTAGCCGAGCAGCGTAGCGATGATGGTCATAAGCTGCTGCTCTTCCTCCAGCTTGACCTGGTCAGTGAGCAGCCTGTCCACGGAAAGAGCGCCCACCACCTGCTGATTCAGCCGGATGGGTACGCAGATATAGGAAATATCGGAGTGGGAAAGATCCCTGGAGCGCGTTCTGTTGAGGAAAAGCGGCTCCTCGGAAACATTGGAAATATACATAGGCTGGCCGGTCTGCACGACTCGGCCGATGATGCCCTCGCCCTGCACATAGCGGCCGCGGGAACGTTCCGCGGGCTTAAGGCCGTAGGAAGATTCGATGCGTATCTCTCCGGTCTGAGGAGAAACCAGCGTAATTGTGCCCTGCATCATGTGCAGCCGCTCGGCAAGCAGCATGAGTACCTGATCCAGCGAGTTCTGCACATCTGCCGTCGAGGTCAGGATTTGCGCAAGGTCGTAGAGCAGGGACAGATAATTTTCTGCCTCCCTGCCTTCAGCAGCATTGACAGCAAACTTCATACCGCCGCGTCCTTTGCTGAAGATTCCGGTTCTTCCCGGAAGCGCATCCTCCCTGTCACCGGAAGAACGGCTCCGGCCCTCTTCTGTCTTTCTGCCATTAGCATGATCAGCGTTCATGTTCCCCCCGGAAAAAGACACGGGCGGCCTGTCAGGGACGCCCGTGTCACGTCAACGCAAATCAGGGAACCGCACCGCCTGCAAAACGGCGCGGCGTATTTTTCTAAAGTTCGATCCCGGACAGGGCTTCGTCGATGTCGTCCTCAGCGAGGGTGGCGACCATGACGGCCTTGATGGTATGCAGGCGGTTTTCCGCCTCGTGGAAGGCAGCGTTGCGGGGCGACTCGAAGACCTCGTCGTTCACTTCCATGCAGTCGATGCCGTATTTCTCGTAAATCTGCTCGCCGATGACTGTCTCCCTGTTGTGGAAGGCTGGCAGGCAGTGCAGGAAGCGGCAGTCCGGGTTGCCGGTCATATCCATGACCTTCCCCGTGATGCGGTAGGGAGTCAGCATTGCGATGCGCTCCTTCCACACGTCATCAGGCTCGCCCATGGACACCCACACGTCCGTATAAAGGAAATCACAGCCTTTCACGCCTTCCTCGATATCCTCGGTGCGCATGACGCTGGCACCGGATTTCGCGGCGTATTTCTGAGCCATGGAGAAAACCTCGTCGGAAGTCCACAGGGCCTTCGGAGCCACGGAACGGAAGTTCACGCCCAGCATGGCGGAACCAACCATGAGGGAATTGCCCATGTTGTAGCGGGCATCACCGAGATAAGCGAGCGTCAGCCCCTTGAGGGGCCGGCCCGTGCACTCACGCATGGTCAGCATGTCGGCGAGCAGCTGGGTGGGATGCCATTCATTGGTCAGGCCGTTCCACACCGGCACATCGGCGTACTTCGCAAGATTTTCCACAATATTCTGACCGAATCCCCGGTATTCAATGCCATCGAAGAAGCCGCTGAGCACACGGGCGGTGTCGGCCATGGATTCCTTCTTGCCTATCTGGGTTCCGGAAGGTCCGAGGTAGGTCACATGAGCGCCCTGGTCGTGGGCGGAACATTCAAAGGAGCAGCGGGTTCGTGTGGAGTTCTTCTCAAATATCAGGGCGATGTTACGGCCTTTGAGCAGCTGGGGTTCCCTGCGTTCCTTCTTGGCCTTCTTGAGTTTCGCCGCAAGGTCCAGCAGATAGCAGAGCTCTTCCGGCGTAAAGTCGGCTTCCTTCAGGAAGTCTCTCTTGTACAGTCTGTTCATATGTTTCCATTCCTCCACAAGACGCTTTGACAGGGCATCGGACAGAAAGAAAGGCTCCTGAAGGATCGTTTTCCGGGGGGAGGGGGAAAACGTCCGCCAGGCGCCGTCCTGTACGGATCACCGGAAAATCCGGCCTTCATGTCGTCTTTTTCATGAAAGTTTTCTTAGAACAAACATCCGCTCCTTAGTCAATACGCTCATCCCGTCAGGCGCAAAATAGTTCCTGATTTCAAGGGGAAAGGGCAGTCCGTTATGGAACGGATCAGCCCTGTCTGCGGCGCAGGCGTGCCTTGCGGTCCTCCATGAGATACCGCCCCGTGATGGAATCGGGATTGGCGGCTATGGCTTCCGGCGTGCCCGTGGCGATAATGCGGCCGCCGCTTTCGCCGCCGCCCGGCCCCATATCAATGATGTAGTCAGAAGACAGGATAAAGTCGGAGTTGTGCTCAATGACCACCACGCTGGCGCCCTTGTCTACGAGCCTGTGCAGAACGGCAATGAGCTTGCCGACTTCGTGCATGTGCAGGCCCGTGGTCGGCTCATCGAGAATGTACATGGTTCCGGGAAGGCTGCGCTTGCCGAGTTCACGGCTGATTTTGATGCGCTGCGCCTCGCCGCCCGACAGCGTCGTGGCGGACTGTCCGAGACGGATGTACCCGAGCCCCACGTCCTCGAGAATAGCCAGCTTGCGCGCCAGACTCGGGAAGTTAGAGAAGAACTCGCGGGCCTGGCTCACAGTGAGATCCAGGACCTCGAAAATGTTCAGGCCCTTGTAGCGCACCTCGAGCGTCTCGTGATTGTACCTTTTGCCATGGCACACGTCGCAGGTAACGAAGATGTCCGGCAGAAAATGCATCTCCACCTGGATCATGCCGTCTCCGTGGCAGGTTTCGCAGCGTCCGCCCTTCACATTGAAGCTGAAGCGCCCGGCCGTGAAGCCGCGCCGCTTCGCGTCCGGCGTCATAGCGAAAATCTGACGGATATCGTCAAAAATCTTGGTGTAGGTAGCCGGATTGGAACGCGGCGTCCTGCCAATGGGCGTCTGGTCAATATCCACAAGACGCTCTATGGCTTCGGCTCCCGTGATGCCGGAAATCGTCCCGGGATTATCCACGCGCAGCCCGAGTCCTATGGCCAGATGCTTATAGAGCGTATCCATGACAAGGGAACTCTTGCCGGACCCGGATACACCCGTCACGCAGGTAAGCACTCCCAGAGGGAAACTCACGTCCATGCCCTTGAGGTTGTTGGTGGTCACATTGTGCAGGACGATTTCACCGCGCGGCTCGCGCCTCTTTTCCGGCATGGGTACACTCATGTCGCCCGTCAGGTAGCGGGCCGTCAGCGTGCCGGACCTGAGAAGTCCCGGCACATCGCCCTCGTACACGATTTCGCCGCCCTGGATGCCGGAACCCGGACCGAGCTCAATGACCGTGTCCGCAGCGCATATGGTCGAGTCGTCGTGCTCCACCACAAGCACCGTGTTGCCCCTGGACTGGAGAGAGCGCAGCGTGGTGATGAGCTTCTGGTTGTCACGCGGATGCAGACCGATGGAGGGCTCGTCGAGCACGTAGGTCACGCCCACGAGGCCGGCACCGAGCTGGGAAGCCAGCCTGATGCGCTGTGCCTCACCGCCGGAGAGCGTGGTCATGCACCGCGCAAGGGTCAGGTAACCGAGCCCCACGTCAACAAGGAAAGAGAGCCTGTGCAGCAGTTCCTTCATGAGCGTCTGCGCAATAATGGCCCACCGTCCCTCAAAGGTACGGCTCTTCAGCCACTCCAGCTCCCGGTCTATGGGAAGGGCGCAGAAATCGGCTATGCTCAGGCCGTCAATGCGCACCGCGAGCGCTTCCCGGGAAAGACGCTGCCCGTGACAGGACGGGCAGGCCGTGGTCTGCATGTAACGGCCGAGCTCATCACGCCAGGCGTCGCCGTACTGCATGCCTTTTTCAAGAAGCGGAATGACGCCGGGCCAGCGGTCTTCCGTGACTTCCAGATTGACCTGGGCCTTCAGGCTCTCTGCGAAGTGCTCGTACTGGTAGTCGCCTTTGGCGTACACGGCCACACTGCCGCCCATCCAGTTGCGCCTGAGTCCTGCGGAGGTGTTGGCGGGCTTGTTCTCCCCATCCTCTCCGTAAAAGAGCGCGAGCCAGGCCCCGGAGCTGAAATCCTTGAGAGGCGTTGACAGGCTGAATCCATGGCGTTTGCCAAGTGCGCGCAGGGCTGGCGCGTATTTTTCCATGGCACGTTTTCCGTGCCATGGAAGCAGTGCGCCTTCCTGCAGGGAAAGACCGCGGTTCGGCGCGATAAGGCGGGGCTCGAAATAATCGACCGTGCCGAGGCCCACGCAGCGGGGGCAGGCACCCGAAGGCGTATTGAACGAAAAGAGCTGCGGCTTCGGCACCGGCATGGCGATATGGCAGTGAGGGCAGCTCGAAGACGTGGAATAGATGTGCTCCCTCTCCCCTTCAGGCCTGTCCGGCTGATAGAGGACAATCCGCCCGTCGGCTTCCTTCAGGGCCAGCTCAACTGACTCGGAAAGGCGCTGGCGCAGCCCCTCGCGGATGACGAGGCGATCGACCACCAGATCAAGGGAGTGCTTCCTGTTCTTGTCGAGCGGAGGCACCTCATCGATCCTGTAGAATTCCCCGTCGGCACGCACTCTGGAAAACCCCCTGGCCTTGAGCTTCGCCAGGCGGTCCTTCTGCGTTCCCTTCTGCATTTCCACGATGGGCGCGAGAATCATGAACTTCGTTTTCTCAGGAAGACTCAGGATATCCTCGAGAATCTCATCCGTGGACCGGGCTTCAATGGGCCTGCCGCACTTGGGGCAGGAAACCGTTCCCAGACGCGCGAAGAACACGCGCAGAAAATCGTAGATTTCTGTCACGGTGCCCACTGTGGAGCGGGGATTGTGGGACGTGGTCCCCTGTTCCAGGGATATGGCCGGCGTCAGACCCTCGATTTTTTCCACGTCGGGCTTGTCCATCTTGGGCAGAAACTGCCGCGCGTAGGCGGAAAGGGACTCAACGTAGCGGCGCTGTCCTTCTGCGTAAACGATATCGAACGCCAAAGTGGATTTACCAGATCCGGACGGACCGCAGACAACCACGAGCTGATCGCGGGGAATATCCAGGCTGATGTCGCGCAGATTGTGCTGGCGGGCATGTTCGATGTGGATGCACTTCTGTGCGGGCTGCATTTGACATCCTCCCCCGCCTAAAGACTGGGGATTCCTATCGGTAGCGGCTCTAACGAGCCACACCATAGGCGGGTTCCTGCTTCAACGAGGGCGCCTGAGCCCTTCCCGTTCCACAGGCTGACACGGCCTGCCCGGCCGCCAGAATGTTCAACGCCGCATTATGGTCGGCGTTGCATTCAAATCTACAGGCCACACATTTGAATTTCGCCTGCGTTGGCCTGTTTGCTCTGTCTACGCATCCGCAATGACTACATGTCTGGCTGGTATACTGCGGAGGAATGACAACCAGCTTTCCACCCAGCCATTTCAGCTTGTACTCAAGCTGCCGTCGGAACTCGAACCATCCCTGATCCAATATGGACTTGTTCAGGCCGGCCTTGGCGCGTACATTTTTACCCGGCAGTTCAGATGTACCGGAAGCCGAACGCGACATATTCCGCACTTTCAAATCTTCAATCACGACAAGAGCGTGGTTTTTGCTGATTATCGTGGTTGTCTTGTGCAGAAAATCGTTGCGTACATTGGCTATTGTACGGTGCAGACGCTGGATTTTGGCTTTGAGCTTCTGCCAGTTGGCGGAAAACTTCACTCGTTTTGCCAGCTTGCGCTGCAGCTTTGCCAGCTTCTTTTCATGTTTTCTGAAACTGTGCAGTGGTTTGATGCAGGAACCATCGGAGAGCGTTGCAAAACGCGCAACTCCCATATCTATGCCAACGGCGCTTTGCGAAGTGTGTACAGGTTCTGGAACTTCCCGTTCCGTCTGAACAGAAACAAACCATCTGCCAGCGGACAGGGAAACTGTTACCTGTTTCGGTGTTCCTTCTATCCTGCGGCTGTTGCGATAGCGGACATAGCCGATTTTGGGCAGAAATATGCGGCTGTTGTCTTCATCGAGCCTGAAACCCTGCGGATAGCGGAAGGCGTCATGAACCCCCTTTCTCTTGAAACGCGGGAAATCCGCACGCTTGGCAAAGAAGTTTTTGTAGGCCCTATCAAGATCTTTCAACGCTTGCTGCAGAATTTGAGAATGGGCTTCAGCAAGAAAAGATGTGTCGTTTTCCTTCTTCCAGTCCCGAAGGGCTTCGCAGAGCAGGGAAAACCCCAGACGCTTCCCTTCCTTTTCATAAGTCTCTTTTTCCAATGCAAGCGCCTTGTTCCAAAGGAAACGGCAACATCCGGCAAAACGCCGCATGAGGCTTTCCTGCCCGGCTTTGGGGCGGAGCTGGAACTTGTAGGCCTGCAATCTTTCCATAGCTGAATCATAGTTGACCTATGAAAAAAGTCAACGACATTCGTACCGGAAGACACTGCGTATTCCTTCTTCATGCCCATTTGGTCTTTGTTACAAAGTATCGCTATGGCGTCTTCACAAAGATCATTCTTGACGGCTTGAAAGAAATATTTGCCAGTGTTTGCCGTGATTTTGAGGCGGAACTTATTGAATTTGACGGGGAAGACGATCATGTTCATCTACTTGTCGTCTATCCCCCAAAAGCAGCCATTTCGTCTTTGGTCAACAGTCTGAAAGGCGTATCCGGCAGGCTGATTCGCAAGAAAGGCTATCCCCAGATTCAGGAAAAACTCTGGGGTGGCCCGCTCTGGCCGCCAGGCTATTTTGCCGGGAGCTGCGGAGGAGCGCCTGTCTCTGTTCTGCGGCAGTATATCGAAGCTCAACGGACGCCCAATTAAAGGCAAAAATTCCAGTTATGGTGCGCCTTATATCCCCGCCCTGAAGGGCGGGGCTTTACGGCGCGCTGGGTAAAAAAACTTGTGAGTTTTTATTCTAGGTGCAGGGGATGAGGGCAACACTCTGATACGGTTCAGCAAATTAAGGAACCATGTCTGCGTGTGTTCCCCGGATTTTTTAGGGGACCGCATAGGGAGGGGGAGTCCCCTCCCTATGCGGAAAAAGTTCGGTTTCGACGGGCTGGAATAAAAAAGGCCCA
>OLSA01000904.1_pt1 | contig 25430 bp, 25 predicted proteins | sample 1672731 | NCBI WGS metagenome assembly OLSA01 (sample SAMEA3136718, study PRJEB25190) | human gut metagenome | biome: human gut; feature: human-associated habitat; material: faeces | place: Austria | collected 2013
CCCAAGGCCAAGGGCGCCGCCAAAGTTAACGGAGCCGCAAAGAAGTAGATGTATCTGCAGGCCTGCGTCCAGGAGCGCTGCCAGAGTTAGCGGTGTAGTGACGTCCTGATCAGGCTTTTTTTCAAGTGGAAAAGCTGCCGGAACACTCAGATTCCGGCAGCTTTTTTGTTTTCATAGGCCTGCGCACAGAATATGACACAGACACTGTTCTCCTGTTTTAAAAATCCTTGCTTATGATGCCATTTGCTTGCAGGTGGACGGAAAAATGATACTCTGATCTTCAGAGAGAAACGGGCAGGTCCTTTTCAGCCCCCAGACGGATGGAAAACGGACTTAAGTTTCTGGTGTCGGGAGTATCAATGAGTGCAGAAACAGCCGGCCACCGGTTCCTTGGTGATGACCTGAAGAAAAGCGCGATTATTACTTTTTGCTTTTACATTATTGCGTTCGTGCTTTTCTCTGCTCTCGTATTCGGGACGACGCTCCGGCTCAAGCTGAAGTATATTCAGTGTGAATCCCTGGCCGCGTGCTGCGCCCTGTTCTTTGTTTCAGTTTTTGTCCTTCTGAGAACGTCAGACGTCTTCAGAAACAGAAGAGCCGTCTGGCTTGCGCTCGTGCCTTCAGTGTTTTTCTGCGGTGCCTATACGGTGCTCTGCTTTTTCAGCCTCAAGAGCACATTTGTTCTGTACTATTATACAGGGACGCTGATTTTTCCTTTTCTTCTCCTCATCTCCCACCTGCTGATGCGCGGGCTGCAGCCCCTTTTTATCAGGGGACTGCTCCGGGCCCTGTATTTTTGCGTCGTTTTCTTCAGTATACTGTTTACGACTATATACTGCTTTTATTTTGGCACGTACCGCAGTGAATTCGACGATGTTTCTTTCCTCTCTGTCGTCGCAACGACCCGGACCGAGGCTGCGGAGTATATGCGCACGACGTTTACCGTCCCGGAGCTGGCGGTCATGGGACTGCTTGTGCTCCTCTTTATCGGCCTTGCCCTTACCATGACTGCGGCGGTGCATGCGGGCAGCCGTATGAAGTCACTGCCCCCGGGCGGTAAGGGGGACTGGGCTTCCTGCCTGCTTGTCTGCCTGTTCGCTTTCCTGTTCAGCTTCAAACTGTCGTATTTTCCTCTCGATGTGTACAGACATGCCCATAAGAAAGGCGGCGTACTGGCGCAGATTTTTGTCGATCTTGCCAAAAATATGCAGGATTGTGATGTCTCTCTGCTCGTGAAGGCGTCAGAAACAGCGGCGGCGAAAGTTCCCGGCACGATACTTGTGGTCATCGGTGAGAGTGAAACGCGCGATCACATGAAGGTTTTCAACAGAAATCATCTCACGGATACAACACCATGGGAGGCAAAGGCTGCGGCTGAGGGAGACATCGTTCTGTTCGGAAAGGCCTATTCAAACTATCCGAACACGCCCATGGCGCTGACACAGGCGCTCACGGGGGCAAACCAGTACAACGGCATTGAACTGAAGAATGCCGATGACGTTATCGGCCTTGCCAGGGCGGCGGGATACCGAACTTTCTGGATTTCCAATCAGAACCACAGCGATGTCTATGATGCGGCCTGTATCTTTGCGCGCACGAGCGACAAGCAGTATTCCCTTAAAAGTTACGATGAGAGACTCTTACAGTATCTCCGCTTTGTGCCCAGAGAACAGAATAATTTCGTTATTGTGCACATGCAGGGCAGCCATTACAGCTACCGGGAACGGGTGCCCGAGAAGTTTTACCGGGAGAATGTGCGGGGGACCGGCACCGAGGCCGAATATGACTGCACAGTGGCGTATACGGATTATGTGCTGGAGAAAATCTTTTCCTATGCCAGAGAGAATCTGAACCTGCAGGCCATGATCTATTTTTCTGATCACGGCGAGAATATGAAGTACAGGCACATAGCCGACCCTCTGAAGTTCGACATGCTCCGTATTCCTCTCTGGGTGTACCTTTCGCCGCAGTATAAAAAATTTTATCCTGATACCGCACATCAGCTCAGGGCCAACAGCGGCCGGGTTTTCACGAATGATCTTGTTTTTGAACTGATTTCCGGTATTCTGCACGCTCCGTCCAAGGGATATCAGGCGGCCTTTGATATTTCCAGCAGCCAGTATGCTCTGACACCTGAAAACGCCCGTTCCGTGCGTGGCAGGATATCTGTCAGCGCGGACAGGAATTATGACGATTATGGTCGCCCCGGAGCGGCGAAGGCGGAAGACGGCAGCCCGGAAAAGGCGGGTATCGCTGCTGCCAACGATAACCCTGGTTAGCCGGACGCAGGGATGCTCAGTTTTCCTAGGAGCATTATGGAAAAACAGCACAACGAAATGAAAGGCAGAACGGGGCTCAGGCGTCTCAGGAATGCCGTCATATATTCTCTCGACGGTTACCGGGCAGCATGGAGGGACGAGGAAGCGTTCCGTCAGATTGTGATCCTGCTGGCGGCCGGAATCCCTCTGGCCTTTCTGCTTGGCAGAAACTGGGCGGAGACTGTTCTTCTCGTTCTCCCGCTGGTCCTGTGCGTAATTGTCGAACTCTTCAACACGGCGGTGGAGAATGTAGTAGACCGCATTTCACTGGATATGCATCCCCTGTCCAAGAAGGCCAAGGACATGGGGAGTGCGGCACAGTTTACCGCCCAGCTTTTTCTCGCTTTCGTATGGGGCGGGTATCTGCTCGTGCGTTTTTTCAGCTAGCTAGGAGCGGAGAGGCGTGGTGCAGGCTTCGACCAATCCTTCCGGCGGATCGATGACAATGGGTGTCCCCAGTGAACTGATGAATTCAGGCCTGGCCGGGAAAAGAAATTCGCTGTCCGCGCTGCGGATGGCCCAGAGCATCTGTCCCCCAGGCGTTTCGATATGGTCGAATGTTCCCAGAACCGTGCCATCCGTGAGGGCGACAGGCCGACCGAGCAGATCTGTGATGTAGGCCTCGTTTTCATTGAGGGCGGGCAGGCAGTGCCTTGGCAGCCAGAGCGTTGAACCAGCCAGTGCCTCGGCCTGTGTACGGTCGTTTACTCCCCTGATGGTGACGAGCCAGGCATTTTTGTGCGGTCTGAAGCCTTCAGCCGTGCACGGCTTTTCCGTGCCGTCGGGTTTCTTCAGCGTGATGGGACCGGACAAAAGAGTAGGGGAGTCTGCGTAAAGATTCAGGCAGAACTCCCCTTTTATACCATGGGGGCGCGTGAGCACCCCCAGACAAATCATTTTTTCAGAGCGGTCGGGCACTGGCTATTCCTCGATTTCCAGGATGCAGCGTCTCTCCTGTTTGGCAGAGGCGGCATTAACCAGAGTACGCAGTGCGCGGGCTGTGCGTCCCTGCCTGCCGATGATTTTACCGAGATCCTCCTTGGCGACAGAAAGGTGGAGGACGGTCACATCTTCCTTTTCCTCAAGAGACACCCGCACTTCTTCAGGCCTGTCTACCAGGGATTTTGCTATGTACTCAACCAGTTCCTGCATGAAAAGAAATTAGGCCTCGGCCTTGGGCATATGATCCTTGAGGATGGCGCGCACGGTATCAGTCGGGATGGCGCCGCGGTCGAGCCACTTCTGGATTTTCTCGGCATCAAGAACGACCTCAGCCGGAGAGAGCATCGGGTTGTAGTGACCGAGGAATTCGAGCGGACGGCTGTCACGGGCGTTTTCCAGGTTGGTGGCGACGATGCGGTAGAAGGGGTGCTTTTTGCTGCCAAGACGGGTCAGTTTAATCTTTACGGCCATGAATTATCTCCCTAATGAAAGTTGTTTTAATATTTTATGATTTCGGTTTGGAAAGGGCAAGACGCGGAGTTTATCTGTGGCGCTGTTTCTTCGCGGCCTTGCGTTTCTTTTTCTTCGCTTGGGCGAGAGCCTTGCTGCTGCGGGAAGGAGACGGTTTTGCGGAACCTTCTCCCGCTCCCGGCATACCGGGCATCCCCGGCATACCGGGCATCCCCGGCATACCGGGCATACCAGGCATTCCCATTCCCGGCAGTCCGCGCATTGGCATGCGTGTGCCGGGCGGGGTGAACCCATGGGGCATGCTGAGGCCCTTTCGCGAACCTCCGGACATGCCTTTCATCATCTGGCGCATCTGTTCAAACTGGCGAACCAGCATATTCACCTGCTGAACCTGAACGCCGGCACCCCTGGCGATGCGCGCTCTCCGGCTCCCGTTGAGGATATCGGGGTCGTGGCGTTCCGCCGGGGTCATGGAATTGATGATGGCCTCCATCTGGGCCATGCCCTTTTCGGGCAGAGCTCCATTTGCGGCGGCAAGCTTTTCGCGCAGTCCGCCGAGACCCGGGATCAGCTTCAGGATACTTTCCAGGCTGCCGAGTTTCTTCACGTTGCGCATCTGCTTGCGGAAATCTTCGAGATCGAAGGTCGCCTTCTTGAGTTTTTTGGCGAACTCTTCGGCTTCTTCCTGTTTGATGGCGTCTCTGGCTTTCTCGGCGAGCGTGAGGATATCACCCATACCGAGGATGCGGCCTGCGATGCGGTCGGGATGAAAAACTTCCAGCTCGGAAAGCTTTTCGCCCATGCCGACGAATTTGACCGGAGCGCCGGTAACAGCTTTGATGGAAAGAGCGGCACCGCCGCGGGCATCGCCGTCCATCTTCGTGAGAACAACGCCCGTGATGCCCAGTTTTTCATTGAAGGTCTGTGCGACGTTGACGGCGTCCTGACCGGTCATGGCATCGGCCACGAAGAGGATTTCCTGGGGGTGCACGGCGGCCTTCAGGTCGGAAAGCTCCTGCATGAGGACTTCGTCCACGTGCAGCCGGCCGGCCGTATCGAGAATCATGACCGTGGCCTGTTCCGCCTTTGCCTGCTCGAACGCCTTCCTTGCGATGTCCACGGGGTTCATGTCGACTGTGGACGGGTAGTAGGGCATGCCCAGTTCCTTGGCGAGGACGACCAGCTGATCGATGGCAGCGGGACGGTAGACGTCAGCGGGAACGAGGTAGGGGCGCATTTTGTTGCGCCGCAGATAGTTGGCGATTTTGGCTGCTGAGGTCGTTTTGCCCGAGCCCTGCAGGCCAACCATCATGATAACGGCAGGAACCTGACCCTGGAGGTTCAGTTTGGCTGTTTCGCCGCCGAGAAGTTTGATGAGTTCCTCGTTGACGACGCTCACGACTTCCTGGGCCGGGGACATTCCCTTTGTGATCTCCCGGCCAAGGCACTTCTCGCGGACTGAACTGACGAAGTCCCCGACCACCTTGAAATTAACGTCGGCTTCAAGGAGGGCGAGCCTGACTTCACGCAGTCCGGCTTTGACATTTTCCTCAGTGAGAGTTCCCGCTCCACGGAAGGAGCGGAAAACGCTGCTGAGCCTGTCGGAGAGACTTTCGAACATGAACTATCCTCGGGGAAGAAAAATATGTGGCGGATCCTTGGGGGAAGGCGCCTTAAAGCAATTTTCCATAGTCGTTTTGGGCGTCTGCGTCAAGGATCAGGATGGAGCTCCGGGGGCCTGAATATTTTCCGCTCCCCGGATAAAATGACTGCGTGACACGTGAAGGTTTGCGGTTTATTGACAAGAGGCGTGGCCCAATATATGAGAACTAATTCAATTTTTTTTACCAAGGTCCACCTAAGAAGTGAGAGGCGCACATGTTTACGAATAGAGGCAAGGCTCTGACCTTTGACGACATTCTGCTTGTTCCCAGCTACTCGGAAGTTACCCCTGACATGGTTGATGTCTCCACATGGCTGACTCCGGAGATACAGCTGCGCATTCCGCTGCTCTCTGCGGCTATGGATACGGTGACCGAGTCCGCCATGGCCATTTCCATGGCCCGCATGGGTGGTATCGGCGTTATCCATAAGAATATGTCCATCGCCCAGCAGAGACTCGAGGTCGAGCGTGTCAAGAAGAGCGAGAGCGGCATGATTCTTGACCCCGTCACCATCGGCTCCGAGAGCACGGTCAGTGAAGCCCTTGCCCTGATGCATGATTTCCGGGTTTCCGGTCTTCCTGTTGTGGACAACGGTGCCCTGAAGGGCATCATCACCAACCGTGATGTCCGCTTTGTCGAAGATGGAGACGCCGTCCGCGTGCGCGACGTGATGACCAGCAAGAATCTCATCACGGTGCCCATGGGCATTTCTCTTGAGGAAGCCAAGCGTCATCTGCATGAGCACCGCATCGAAAAGCTGCTGGTTGTTGATGAGGATAAACACCTGCGCGGCCTTATCACCATGAAGGACATCGACAAAGTTCAGAAATATCCCAATGCCTGCAAGGACGAGCGCGGCCGTCTGCGCGTGGCCGCTGCCATCGGCGTGACCAGCGATACTATCGATCGTGCCGAGCAGCTTCTGCAGGGCGGAGCTGATGTCCTCGTCCTTGACTCCGCGCACGGGCATTCTGCGAATGTGCTGCGCACCATCCAGAAAGTGAAGGCTGCCTTCCCCAAGTGCCAGCTCATTGCCGGCAACGTAGCGACTTATGAAGGCGCCAAGGCTGTTCTCGAGGCCGGTGCCGACTGCGTCAAGATTGGTATCGGACCCGGTTCCATCTGCACGACCCGTATCGTCGCCGGCGTCGGCGTGCCGCAGGTGACGGCTGTCATCGAAGCAAGCCGGGCCGCCCGTGAGATGGATCGCTGCTGCATCGCTGACGGCGGTATCAAGTTCTCTGGTGATATCGTCAAGGCGCTGACTGTCGGCGCTCACAGCGTCATGATTGGTTCCCTGTTTGCCGGTACCGAGGAATGCCCCGGCGAGACCGTGCTCTACCAGGGCCGTACGTACAAGGTGTACCGCGGTATGGGCTCCATCGACGCCATGAAGCACGGCAGCTCTGACAGATATTTCCAGCAGCGCAGCAAGAAATTTGTGCCCGAGGGCATCGTTGGCCGTGTTCCCTACCGTGGTTCTGTCAAGGATGTCATCTACCAGCTCATGGGCGGCGTAAAATCCGGCATGGGCTATGTTGGTGCCAAGGACATTGAGACTCTGTACAAGAATACGTCATTCTGCGAAATCTCTCCTGCCGGCCTGCGTGAAAGTCACGTCCATGACGTTGTCATCACGAAGGAAGCGCCGAACTACCGGATTGACAACTAGAGTGTATCCTGCGCCGCGGGGCTTTACCGCGGCGCTCCTTTTCTGGAGGAGTGAAGCCATATGCCCAATAAGGTTATCATCATAGACTACGGCTCGCAGGTGACGCAGCTGATAGCGCGCCGTGTACGTGAAGCCGGCATTTACTCGGAAATTCATCCCTGCACAGTGAAGGCCTCGGAAGTGGCAGCCATGAAGCCGCAGGCCATCATTCTTTCTGGCGGACCGGCCAGCGTTGGCAGCAAGGACGCTCCTGTGCTGGACAGGGGATTTTTTGAACTTGGAGTGCCGGTTCTCGGTATCTGCTACGGCATGCAGCTTATCGCTGATGGTCTTGGCGGACGTCTTTCCCGCTCTGAGACCCGTGAATACGGTCCGGCCGAGCTTACGCTGACTGCCGCTTCTCCCCTGTGGGAGGGCCTGCCGGAGACCACAAAAGTGTGGATGAGCCATGGCGACAAGGTCATGACTCCTCCCCCTGGATTCAGTGTCATCGGCCGTACGCCTACGCTCGATGTCGCAGCCATGGCCTGCGACGAGAAGAAAATTTACGCTGTGCAGTTCCACCCGGAAGTGCACCATACCGTCCTCGGCACGACCATTATCAATAACTTCCTGTTCCGCATCTGCGGGCTCGTGCCTGACTGGACCATGACCTCTTTTGTGGATCGTGTGGTGAAGGAAATGGCCGCCAAGGTAGGTGACCGTCAGGTTATCTGCGCTCTTTCCGGCGGCATCGATTCCACTGTCGTGGCTGTGCTTCTGCACAGGGCCATAGGCAAGAACCTGCACTGCATTTTCGTTGACAACGGCCTGCTGCGTAAGAACGAAGTCGAAGAGGTCCGCCACCTTCTCGGTGACAACCTGGATCTCAATCTTACTGTCGTAGACGCCTCCGAACGTTTCCTTTCCCGCCTGAAGGGCGTGGATGACCCGGAGAAGAAGCGTAAAATCATCGGCCATACTTTTATTGAGATCTTCGATGAGGAATCCAAAAAGATTCCCCATGTGGATTTCCTGGCCCAGGGGACGCTGTACCCCGACGTCATCGAGTCCACGTCGGCCAAGGGACCGAGTGCCGTCATCAAGAGCCATCACAATGTTGGCGGTCTGCCGGATCATATGAAGCTTTCCCTCATCGAGCCCCTGCGCGAGCTCTTTAAGGATGAAGTCCGTCAGGTGGCCAAAGAACTGGGACTGCCTGATACGATTGTCTGGCGTCAGCCTTTCCCCGGCCCCGGTCTGGCTATCCGCGTTCTCGGAGAAGTGACCCGCGAACGTCTGGATATTCTCCGCGCCGCAGACAGCATCGTGCAGGAGGAACTGCGCAATTCCGGCTGGTACCGCAAGGTCTGGCAGGGCTTCGCCGTGCTTCTTCCCCTGCGTACCGTTGGTGTCATGGGTGACGGTCGTACCTATGAGCATGTCATTGCCCTGCGCATTGTGGACAGCGTCGATGCCATGACTGCAGACTGGAGCAGACTGCCCACTGACCTGATTGCCAAGATATCCGGACGGATTATCAACGAGGTCAACGGCGTGAACCGCGTGGTTTACGACGTCTCCTCCAAGCCGCCGAGCACTATTGAATGGGAATAAATATATGAAGCCCTGTAAGCTTGAATCTATAAAGCTTGCAGGGCTTTTTTTACGCCTGCTGGGGCATCTGATTCAGAACAGGGGTGGAAGGAGATCCGGGAAAAGGTGATTTTTTTATCTGAAAGCCTTCCATAATCTTGCTATTTTTGATAATAATTACTATTAGTTTTATTAAAATAATTTTCTGAGAAGGGTCGTGTAAAACTCCTTTCTGCGATTGTACCGGAAGATTTCCTCCTGCAGTTTCCGAAAGAATGTTTTCATAAGAGAATTTTTTGATAGTATATATTTGCATCTCTAAAAAAGGAAAAACGGATATGAACACCCTTATTATCAATGCCCAGCCAGATTATAAAAACGACGCGCACTACTCTATCCAGCTTATGAATCATTTCATTGGACTTTTTAAAGAGAAGTATCCCAATGATACGCTGGAGATCCGTAATCTCGCTGGGGAATGGATCCCCAGGGCGACAATGGATGAACTTCTCACTGTCAGGGGAAAACAGATTGCGAAGAAGCCCCTCACGGAGCAGGAAGAGAAGGTGGCGCAGAGAACTGATGAGCTTTTGAATGACTTCATGTCCTTTCACAGGATCGTCATCGTTATGCCGCTCCACAATTTCAATATTCCTTCGATCCTGAAGGATTATATGGACAACATTCTTGTCGCCAGGAAGACCTTCAAATACACGCCCGAGGGCCTTGCCGGTCTGATGACAGATGATCGCCGCGTCCTGCTCCTTCAGGCGAGCGGATCAATTTATACCAATAATGACCGCTATTCGTCTTTTGAGTTCTCCCGCATGTATCTGGATACGGTCTTTACCCAGGTCATGGGTTTTGACTCATTCCAGATTGTCAGGGCGCAGGGGACTTCCAAAAGTGCCTGGAAAGCTGAGAGGGATATGCCGCTCGCCCTCGGGAAGCTCGATGAGGAATTCACCCGGTTCTATGCCTAAGGACTGAAGACGGACCTCAGTTTCCATTTTCTTAAAAATCCGCCCTTCACCGGTACTGTCCGGTGCGGGGCGGATTTTTCTGCTTTGTTCAGATATGTTTTCAGTTCGGGGGATAAACTGCCTCCGTGGGCAGTTCGCGGATCACGGGCCTGTGGAGAGCTAGGGGTAAGTCTCTACAACTCCTCGGGGTCAGCAGGACTGTCTCCATTGAAGCAGGAAATCCCCGGCTCTGCGGGCGGAAGGACTTTTGAGGCCGTTTTCCTCCGCCAGGTCAGCAGGAGCGAAGAGTTCAGGATGACAAAGACTGAACCAGCATTGTGCACCAGAGCTCCCCATACCGGGTTCAGTATGCCGGCCACGGCCAGGGCTACAGCAGCAAAGTTCAGGCAGAGAGAAAAAGCCAGATTCGTCCGGATGACCCTCATCATGTGTTTTGAGAGAGCGAAGAGATGGGGGAGCTCTTTCACTTCATCGTTCACGAGGACGATATCCGCCGCGTCAATGGCGATATCCGATCCGATGCCTCCCATGGCAATGCCGACGTCAGCCGCCCGGAGGGACGGTGCGTCATTGATGCCGTCCCCGATCATGCAGACCCGGCCGCCCCGTTTCTGATATTCCCGGATGCAGCTGATCTTGTCTTCCGGCATACAGGATGCGCGGAAATCATATATGCCAGCCTGAGAGGCGATGGCGGAGGCAGCCCGGGCATTGTCGCCGGTGAGGAGCGTCGGCTGCACATTCAGTCTGCCAAGTTCGTGTATCGTCCTTCTGCTTTCTTCCCTCATCGTGTCAGTGAGAACGATCATACCGGAGTACTGTCCGTCTATAGCAGTGAGAATGGCAGTGCCGCCTTTCCTGAGGAAATTTTCCGCCTGCAGTTCCGCCTCCTCAGGTATTTTTATATTGTTTCCGGCGAGAAGTTTCCGGTTCCCTGCGAGCACAGTATGATCTTCAACAAGCCCGCAGACCCCCTGGCCTGGGAGCATGCTGAAACCGGCAGCCGCTGCCGGAGCGATGTCCCTTTTCTTTGCACCCAGGACAACCGCCTGGCCCAGAGGATGCTCTGAGTTTTTTTCCACAGCCGCGGTGATGCCGAGAAGCTTTGCCGGTGAAAGAGAGCCGGCCGGAACGACGGCTGTTACTTCGGGAGTCCCGTGCGTGAGCGTCCCGGTTTTATCAAACGTGATGTTCGTGACAGTGGATAATTTTTCAAGCGCGTCGCCTTCCCGCACGAGAAAACCATGCTTTGTGACGTTGCCGATGCCGGCCATGACCGCTGTGGGCGTGGCAAGAACGAGGGCGCAGGGACAGAAGACGACCAGTACTGTCACGGAACGGATGATGTCATGGGTGAATATATAGGAAAGAACGGCGATGGAAGCGGCTCCCGCGACGATCCAGACAGCCCAGCGATCCGCCAGTCTGACGATTTTCGCCTTCCCGGCGTCGGCAGACTGGACGAGGCGGATCATTCTCTGGATGGAACTGTCTTCACCAACTTTGGTGGCTTCCATCTCGAACGCCCCGAACTGGTTGACGGTTCCGGAAAAAACGTCATCCCCAACAGTCTTGTCGACAGGCAGGGATTCGCCGGTCATGACGGCCTGGTTAATCGCTGTCTGCCCCTTCGTGATCCTGCCATCGACGGCGATGGCTTCCCCCGGTTTGACAAGCAGACGATCCCCGATTCTGACGTCTTCGGCGGGAATGATTTTTTCCGTGCCGTCGTCAAGCAGATGTCTGGCCGTGCGCGGAGTAAGGTGGACGAGTTTTTCGATGCCGGCACGGGCGCGTGCGACAGTGAGATCCTCGAGCAGGCCGCCAAGCTGCATAATGAAGGCGACCTCACCGGCGGCGAAGGTTTCCCCGATGTAGACTGCAGCCCAGAGAGCGAGGGCGACAAGAACGTCGGCCGTGATATCGAAATCACGGAGCAGGCCGACCAGAGCTTCGATCGTGATCGGTATGCCGCAGAGCACGATGGCAACCCAGGCCATGTCAAAAGGAACAGGGCTGTAATCAGCCAGACTCAGCAGAATGGAGATGCCGGCAATGACAAGGAGAATAATGTCCTTTCTGATGCCGCCGGCTTCGAGAAATTTTTCGGCCAGATCGAAAATCGCTTTCATGGTTGCCTCGCTGCCAGGAAAATATCAGTGCGGTATATGTAATAGACACATATACCCGTATGGGTATATGTCTTTAGATGCACATACCCGTATAGGTATATTCCTGTCAATCGCAAAGCATATCCCCGAAGCGCCGGTGCGCCGGAGACACAGGGTACCGGCCTGCGGGGAGAATCAGATTTTTCTTTTTTACTGCATATTGGCGAAGCGTTCGATGGCCTTCGTGAAGTTCCTGATCTCGGCCTCGTCGCCTTTTTCAAAAGCCTCGCGGACGCAGTGGTTAATATGCCCTTCAAGCACAATCTGGCCGCACTTGTTCAGAGCGGATTTGGCGGCGTTGATCTGGGAGAGGATATCTTCACAGGGGATATCTTCGTCCACCATTTTGTCGATGGCGTTGACCTGTCCGATAATTTTTCTGAGTCTTCTGTGCAGATTGGCCGCATCCATGCATTGTTTCATCGTATGATCCTGTACCGGTTTCCCGGAGATATGACAGGGGATTTACAGGTAACGTCCCGTGATGCTTTCAGGGCAGTTTCTGATTTCCTCTATCGTGCCTGAAGCGACGATTTTTCCACCTTCTTCCCCACCGCCCGGGCCCATGTCAACAATATAGTCCGCATTATGGATGACGTCCCGGTCGTGTTCGATGACAATGACTGTGGCGCCATGTGAGAGAAGTGTTTCAAATACCTGCAAAAGCGTTCTGACGTCCAGAGGGTGCAGGCCTATTGTCGGTTCGTCAAAGACGAAGAGGGAGTCTGACTGAGGGCGTCCCATTTCGCTGGCCAGCTTCAGCCGCTGCGCCTCACCGCCGGAAAGACCCGGGGTTTCCTCTCCCAGCGTCAGATATCCGAGCCCGAGCTTCCGGAGGACGTTCAGCCTTCTGGAAGCAAGAGTCAGATCTTTACAGGCCCCGATGGCCTGGTCGACGCTCATGCCCATGATCTCCGGCAGGGTGTATGGAATTCCTTCTCCGCTGATCCAGTGCACGGATTCGGCCTTTTTCCCGTACCGTGTCCCATGGCAGGCGGGGCAGGTGATTTCGACGTCCGGAAGAAACTGCACATCGAGGCTGATAGTACCTGTGCCGTCACATTCCGGGCATCTCAGGCTGCCGGTGTTGTACGAGAAGGAGCCTGCTTTGAAGCCATGCTCCTTCGCTTCCGCTGTCTTCGCAAAGACCCTGCGCAGTTCGTCGTGGACATTGGAATAGGTCGCTACTGTGGACCGCACATTGACGCCGATGGGCGTGGAATCGATCAGTTTGACCTGGCGTATACCGTCCGCTGTCAGCGTGGTCACATGGGGAGGAAGTTTTTTCCCTTCAATGACCGCCTGAAGTCCGGGGATCAGTGATTCCAGAATGAGCGTTGTCTTGCCGGAACCGGAAACGCCCGTGACCACGGAGAGCCTCCCTTTGGGGAAGATGGCATGAAGCGGCTTCACCGTGTGAATTTCACGGATTGTGAGGCGGATCTCTCCCAGGCTGAACATTTCCCCCGCCTGCGCCGGTCTGCGGACGAGGACATTTCTTTCCCCGGAAAGGTACGGTCCGATGACGGAGTCCGGATTCTTTTCCATCTCCGGAATGGTGCCCTCCGCAATAACCCTGCCGCCGCCAGCACCGGCCCCGGGCCCCATCTCGATCATATAATCCGCTTTTTTCAGGATATGTGTTTCATGGTCGACGAGCACGACGGTATTTCCGTCTGCCACCAGATCGTTCATAACGCCTTCCAGCCCTTCGATATTGGCCGGATGCAGGCCAATGGAAGGCTCGTCCAGTACATAGAGGACGCCTGTCGTGCGGTTGCGGACGGCCCGCGCGAGCTGCATGCGCTGTCGTTCGCCAGTGGAGAGCGTCGCGGCCGCGCGGTCGAGAGAAAGATAGCCGAGTCCGAGCTCCAGGAGACGCCGCGCCACGTCATGAAAGGCGTCGCAGATGCTTTCCGCCATGGGGCGCATGTATTCCGGCAGGGAGTCCGGCACACCCTTCACCCAGTCTGAAAGCCGGAGCAGCGTCATTGAGCAGGCCGCATCAAGTGAGATGCCCCTGAGCTTCGGCGCACGTGCCGCTTCAGAGAGCCGCGTCCCATGGCAGTCCGGGCATACGTCCGTCCTCAGAAATTTTTCCACCCGCTTCAGGCCTTTTTCATCCTTGATGTGGGCCAGGGCGTTTTCCACGGTATACTTTGCGTTGAAGTAGGTGAAATCCATTTCTCCGGCCGCGCTGGAGGTTTTGTTCTGGTAGATTATGTGCTTCTTGACTGCCGGACCGTGGAACACGATATCCCGTTCTTTTGCCGTGAGCTCCCTGAAGGGAACATTCGTGCGGACACCCATTTCTCTTGCGATATCCTTCATCAGCGACCACATGAGGGTCTGCCAGGGCAGAACAGCGCCTTCGTCAATACTCAGATTCTCATCCGGCACGAGAGTTGACTCATCAACGGTCTGCACCATGCCCGTTCCGCCACAGGTTCTGCATGCGCCTCCGCTGTTGAAGGCTAGATCCTCAGCACCGGGTCCGAAAAAGCGGACGCCGCAGACCGGACAGACGAGTTCCTTCATGAGAGCGACGTTCATGGATGGTTCCAGGTAGTGCCCGTTCGGGCAGCGGTGGCTGCCGAGCCGCGAGAACATGAGCCTGAGGCTGTTCAGAAGTTCCGTTGACGTGCCGAACGTGCTCCGTACCCCTGGAACTCCAGGTCTCTGGTGCAGGGCGAGGGCCGCGGGAATGTACCGGACTTCGTCCACATTGGCTTTCTCTGCCTGCGTCATCCTGCGCCGTGTGTAGGTGGACAGCGCCTCGAGATAGCGTCTTGATCCTTCAGAATACAGAATGCCGAGCGCCAGGGAGGATTTACCGGAGCCGGAGACGCCGGCAATGGCCGTGATTTTCTGCAGCGGAATATCGACGCTGATGTTTTTCAGATTGTGGACGTGCGCGCCCCGTACTTCTATGCAGGATGGCTTTTTCATTCTCTTTTCGCCTCTACAGAAGATTTACACCATCGGAAGATATCTTTCACTCCCGGATCATCCCTGGCAGAGACAGAAACGGACGGCCGGACTTTGTGCCCGGCCGTCCGTGTGAGAGATAAAGAGTATTACTTTCCAAGCGCTGCTGCGCCGGCCTTCGCGACGTTGGTGTCTTCCTGAACTGAACCACCGCTGACGCCAATGGCGCCAATGATGACGCCGTTCCTGTCTCTTAAGAGCTCTCCGCCGCCGAAAATGGCCAGCCCGCCGTTTGTGGCTTCTATTCCGAAAAGTTCCTTGCCTGGCTGCGCCAGGGCGCCGAGCTCAGCGCTTGACATGTTGAAGCGCCGGGCCGTTACAGCCTTCTTCTGGGAAATGTCTATACTGCCCAGGAAGGCGCCGTCCATGCGGCAGAAGGCTTTGAGATTGCCCCCGGCGTCAACAACGGTGATGTTCATGGGAACGCCCTGCTTTTTCGCGAATTCCAGGGCTCCCTCAACGACCGTCCGGGCCTGTTCGAGTGTGATGTCGCCGGGCAGCTGGAGTTTGCTGGTGTCAACGGCTGCGCCGGCTGGAAGAACAAATACTGTCGAAAGAAGAAGGGACAGAAAGAGACTGCGCATATGCGTACTCCCGGTTAGAGTGTGGCCCTTCGGCCTGTTCAGGCCAGGTGTTGTTCTTTGCTTCCAGCGTATCTGATTTTCAATGGTATAACAACGGAAATGACGCTATTTTTTGAGGAAAGTACTTCTTTTCTGATAAATTAGTGGCATGGCCTGCGCCACCGCATTTCCTGTCCAAAAGACGCGCAGCCAGCCGCTTCTCCGGTTCATTACCGGTCTTGCGGAGATGGCGCCCTGCGTAGCATAATAATCAGTCCGCCAATCCGGCGGGGATTTATCCCGGAGTTTTTTATGGGCGTGAAGGCCATTATCCTCTTTCTGCCACTTGCCGTACTGTGTGCCCTGTGCGGGGCTGTACAGGCCGAAGATTCTGCGCCGGTTCAGGACGAACCGGAATCTTATGACGAAAATCTGCTCCGCTCATCGTACTATGAGTGTATGGAGAAAGCCGGAGGTAAAACTCCGGAGGAAATGAAGTGCATCAGGCTGGAGACAGCCTATTGGGAAAAGCGCCTTGACGAAAATTTCAACCGGATTCTGAAAGAGACGGATGACAGGCACCGCAGTCATCTTCTGGACTGTCAGAATGCCTGGCAGGTCTACAGGGCCGCGCTTTCCCTCTATGCTTCTGACAACTACAGGCCGGACGATGCAGAGGAAGTTGGCGCTCTGGCTGCTCTGAAGGAGACAGCCAGACAGGCGCTTCTTCTTGAGAAGACGGATCCCCAGAAGACGGATGGCAGGTAGGGTGTGCGCGGCTTCAGTTTGTTGCACGGGCATTTCCATTAGTCTATAAACAGGGACTACGGCATACAGTCTGCCGGGCATTCTCCGAAAACGCACAACAACCGGGCTATATATGTTTGGCATAGGAAGTACGGAATTTATCGTCATTCTTCTCGTGGCGCTTCTGGTTCTCGGTCCCAAGAGTCTGGCCAAGATCAGCAGAACGGTGGGCAAGTACATGGGCGAATTCAGGCGCGTGTCTACTGAATTTCAGCGGACGCTCAATGTTGAAGCAGCCGAGGAAGAACGCAAGGAGGCCAAAGAGGCCGTGAAAAAGAAGGCTGAGGCGGCAAGGGCCGGACGGGAGCGCAGGCAGAAGGCCCTGAAGGGCTCCGGAGATACCGAAACTGCTTCCGTCTCCCCCTCCAGGCCGGTCCCGGAAAGCCGGCCTGAGTCTGAAAAGCCTGCTTCGGCCGCTGCTGAGGCCGTTGTTGCGGAAGGCCCTGTGGCTCCCAAAGGAAGCCCTCTTGAAGAAGCTCTGAAGAAAAGTGCGGCTGAGGCAGGCAGCGCCGTTTCCTCCGGGGAGAACAAGGCATGACCGATTTTGAGAAAGAACGCACCGCCGCTGAAAAGCTGGCGGAAGCGAACCATACAGTCCCGGGACCGGCCGCCGTGTCCGGGAACATCACATCCGCTGATTCCGAAACCTCCTCTGGGGAGGAAGGAACACCAGCGCCGGCAAATCCGGCGGAGAGGACAGACGCTTCTGTGGAACAGGCCGCCGCCCAGACTGAAGACGGAGCCTGCGTTCCCGCGACCTCTGAGTCCGGAGGCGGCAGCGGCAGCAAGCCTCCGTCAGATATTGCCGTCACCGGCGGCGCCGATCTTCCGGCTCCCGCTGCCAGGGACGGCGATGAGGACGGGGACGGGACAGAAGAGGAAGAAGACGGCGAAGACGGAGAGGGCGGCCGCATGTCCCTTATGGATCACCTGCGCGAACTGCGCCGCCGCCTCTGCTACTGCGTTGCCGCAGCTTTTGTGGGCTTCTGTGTCTGCATGTTTTTTGTTGAACCTATTTTCAACGTGCTGACGAAGCCGCTGATCGCCGCTTTGCCTCCTGGCAGCACGGCTATGTACACGACCCTGCCTGAAGCCTTTTTCACGCGTATGTACATCGCCTTTATGTCAGGCCTCTTCCTGGTGAGTCCTCTTATTTTCTACGAGATCTGGGCCTTCATTTCGCCCGGTCTGTATGAGGAGGAAAAGCGCTTCATCATACCTGTCGCCCTCATTTCAGCAGTGTTTTTCGTGGGCGGCGGCCTGTTCTGCTATTACATCGTCTTCCATTACGCGTTTCAGTTTTTCATGAGCTTCGCGACGGAACAGATCGTGGCCGCTCCAAAGATCAGCGACTATCTGGATTTCGTGATGAAGCTTCTGCTGGCTTTCGGACTCATCTTCGAAATGCCCATCTTCACCTTCTTCCTTTCACGCATGGGCGTGGTCACGGCCCAGCGCATGCGCAGAGCGCGCAGGTATGCCGTGCTGGTCATCTTCATCGTGGCAGCCATCCTGACGCCGCCGGATGTGGTTTCCCAGCTGCTTATGGCTGTGCCCATGCTGATTCTCTATGAAGTCAGCATTTTGGTCGCCGTTATCTTCGGTAAGAAGAAGCCTGTTCCTGCGGAGGGAGAGGAGGAAGAACCCGAAGACGGGGATGACGGGGAGGGGAGCCTGCGCAGTTCCCGGCCCGAAGATGATGAGGCGGCTTCCGGAAGGAAGGATGATTCTGAACCCGGCGAAACCGGTAAGAGTACCGGCTCTGAAGAGAAGGGGGCTTCCGGAACAGCGGACGCCGCCAGGTCAGCCGGGCATGAAGGTGATTCTGCAAAGGGCGCATAGGCTTTCGCATCCAGCGCGGGATGATACCATAGCCACAATACTGACGGGGGCCTGGGGCCCCAGGGAAGGAGTTTCCGATATGGCGGCGAGAACAGCGAAGGCTGAGCGGACGAGCGCCGAGACGCAGATACGCCTCAGCCTCAATCTCGATGGAGAAGGGAAGGTGCATGTCGACACGGGCTTTGGCATGCTGGATCATATGCTGACCCTGACGTTTTTCTGGGCCCGCATGGATCTGGAGCTGAAATGCACCGGCGATATGCAGGTGGACGCGCATCACACAACGGAGGACTGCGCTCTGGTCCTCGGCGGCGCGATTCTGGAGGCTCTGGGGGACAGGGCCGGCATCGCCCGCGTGGGCTATGGCCGCGTTCCCATGGACGAGGCTCTCAGCGAGGTGACTCTGGATATCTCGGGCCGTCCCTGGCTGGAGTGGCATGGCGATGAATATCTTCCGCCTGTCATCGCCCGTGAGGAAAAGGATGTCTGGCGGGAATTTTACAAGGCGCTGGCTTCTGCAGCCAGAATGAACGTGCACGTAGCGTTTCTGTACGGAAAAAACGGCCATCATCTTCTCGAGAGCGCTGCCAAGGGGCTGGGACTGGCTCTGGCGGCGGCCGTGAAACGCGAGGGAACCCAGGTCCGCAGCACCAAGGGAGGTCTTGACTGATGAACAGGCGTCTTCTTCTTTTTGTGATCCTCTGTCTGACCGTTCTGGCGGCTGCCTGTCAGCGCGCCCCCCAGAAGACATCGGAAATTCCCAGAGTGCTGAGCCATCAGTATTCTGTGGCTGTTATGCCCTTTACCCAGCCCACTGACGCCTGCGAGCTCATTATGGGCCGTATCCCCGAGGGGCAGGGCTGCATTTCAGCGGGAGAAATGGGGCTTCTCGATGCCGATTTGAAGGAACTTCTTCTTTCAAAAAAGAACGCCCGCCCCTATACCTTTGAAGGCGCCGGCGTTGTTCCTGCGCCATCGTCCCTCAGGTTCCGCGCGGGATCACAGCCCCAGGCCCTGCCTGCCTGGGCCGAGCTGGCCCGCAGAACGGGCAAGGACTTTATCCTCGTGCCCCAGATCATCGACTGGCATGAGCGCGAGGGATCTCAGGCCGGAGTCACGAGGCCTGCTTCCGTGCACCTTGAATTCTTCCTTATCCGCAGTCAGTCCGGCACTGTGCAGAACCACGTGGTGTACGACGAGGAACAGGTGGGGCTGGTCAATAATCTGCTGACCGTCAATGATTTTGTTAAGCGCAAGGGTGCCTGGGTGACGGCCCGTTCCCTTGCCAGAGAAGGTATGGAGAAGATGGTGAAGGAGCTTGGTTTATGATTGTTCTGCCCGCAGTGGATATCAAGGATGGGCGCGCTGTGCGCCTGCGCCAGGGAAAGGCCAACGAAACGACGGTTTTCTCACCCGATCCCGTGGCAGCAGCCAGGGCCTGGGAACGTCAGGGAGCCAGATATCTGCACGTGGTTGATCTCGACGGCGCCTTCGACGGAGAGCCGAAGAGCCGGGACATTGTGAAGGATATCTGCTCCAGCCTCTCCATTCCCGTGGAACTTGGCGGAGGCATTCGCGACATCGCCACGGCCGGGGCCTACCTCGAGTGCGGCGTGACCCGCCTTATCATCGGAACCATGGCTCTCACGGATCTGCCACTCTTCCGAAAGCTCTGCGATACGTTCCCCGGGCGCATTGGCGTCTCTCTTGATGCGAGTGGCGGCCGTCTGAAGACAAAGGGCTGGGTCGAGGATGACGGACGTACCGTGGACGATGTTCTCCCTGGCCTTCTGGACGCCGGTGCCTCGTTTATTGTTTATACAGACATCGAGCGCGACGGCATGCAGAGCGGCGTGAATGTCGGAGCCCTGACCCATGTCTCTGATATCTCGTCTGTACCCGTTGTGGCAGCCGGCGGTGTCGCCACGCTCGACGATATCAGGCGTCTCTATCCGCTGTCCGTGGAAGGCCGTCTTGAAGGGGCTATTTCCGGCCGCGCCCTGTACGAGAAAACGCTGGATCTCGCCGAGGCCAACGCCTGGCTTGATGCTCAGGAAAAAGCGTAAAAACAGTCTTCGTGTATGAGTGAGCTGCGGGGCCGGTTTTTCCGGCCCCTTTTGTTTGTCTGAAAACAGGGAGAGGAAGTCATGTTTGCGTATTTCTGGCCTCTGGTGCTGGTCGTCACGGCCAATGTCTTCTACAACATCTCGTCCCGTTCCGTGCCGAAGGCCTGCGACGCCTTCATGGCGCTCGTGTGCACCTACGCCACGGCTTTTATCTTTTCCCTGTTTGGATTTCTGGTGACTGGTGGTGCCAGAAATTTCCTTCCCGCGCTGAAACAGACGAACTGGGCCTGTTTCCTGCTGGGATTTTCCATGATCGGCCTTGAGGTCGGGATGATCTACATGTACCGCGCTGGATGGAAGATGAGTTCGGCCTGTCTGGCCGTCAACGCAGTGTCGGCCGCGCTGCTAGTGCTGGTGGGATGCCTTTTCTTCGGAGAGCATCTGACGCTGCGTCAGATTGCCGGCATGGTGGTGACCATGGCCGGGCTGGCCATTATCGTGGGAGACCGTGCGTAGGCCTTTTCACACGCCGCTCAGCGGGCGAGTTCGCGCTCTGCGTCGCGTTCCTCCGCTCTGCGCTTCAGATCCTCTCGCTTGTCGTGGAGCTTTTTGCCCCGTCCGAGAGCGATTTCCAGTTTGACTTTGCCGTGGTGGAAATAGAGCTTCGTGGGAACCACGGTCAGTCCCTGCTGGGCGACCACGCCGGCGAGGTGATTTATCTCGCGGATATGAAGGAGCAGTTTGCGGTTCCGGTCAGGATCCTGGGGCGCGTAGCCGGCGTTTTCGTAGGGAGCTATGTGCAGGGAAACGACAAAGGCCTCTCCCCCGCGGAAGTCCACGTAGGAGTCCTGAAAATTGACGCGGCCGAGGCGTATGCTTTTGATCTCAAAGCCGGTAAGACTGATGCCGGCTTCGAGAAAGTCGGACAGCTCGTAGAGATGGCGGGCCTTTTTGTTGACAGCGACCACGCCGGGCTGTTTCTTTTTGTCTGTGCTCATGATGTCTGGGCCGCAGGCCGGAATGGGCCGGCGGCGTCCTCCGTTGTGCTGGAATATGTACTGCTACTGCTGCATCTGCTTCATGACCGTGGACATCTGGAAGGACAGTTCGCGGCCCAGGGTCTTCTGCAGCATTTCGTTGACCATGTGTTTGCAGGCGGGGATGTCCGTGCTCATGAGGACCTGTTCGGCCAGTTCCGTGCAGGCCTGCGCGTTGAGCCTGCGGATGAGGTGTTTGATGCCGGGCAGGAACGGCGGCGAGGCTGAGAGTTCATCGATACCCATACCGAGCATGAGCACGACGCCATACGGATCAGCGGAAAGTTCGCCGCAGGCGCCGACCTTGATGCCTTCCCTGTGACCGGCATCAATGATGCGCTTCAGGGAACGGATGATGGCCGGGTGCATGGCCTCGTTGAGATAGGCCACGTGGCGGTTGTTGCGGTCGATGGCCATGAGGTAGTGGATGAGGTCGTTCGTGCCAATGCTGAAAAAGTCGCACTCCCTTGCGAGAGCGTCGGCGATGAGGGAGGCGGCCGGGGTTTCCACCATAACGCCGAGGGGAACGTCTGAAGCGTGCGGTATCATCTTGGCTTTCAGTTCCTGGGCCACTTCCTGGAGAATGAGCCGGACGGACCGCACTTCCTCAACCATGGTCACAAGAGGCAGGAGAATGCTGATTTTTCCGTGTACACCGGCCCTGAGCAGGGCGCGAAGCTGGCTGCGCAGAATATCCTGACGTCTCAGTGTGAAGCGTACTCCCCTGAGCCCCAGAGCGGGGTTCGCCTCGTGCAGGGCCTGTTGGGCTTTGAGAATCTTGTCTGCGCCGCAGTCCAGAGTGCGGATGATGGTCCGTCCCGGGGAATCGCGCACGACTTTGGTGTATTCGAGATAGAGCTGTTCCTCGTCGGGCAGTTCCTGTCCCATAAAGGAAAATTCGGTGCGGTAGAGGCCGATGCCGTCAGCTCCGAACTGGCTGAGTTCGGCCGCTTCCTCTGGCCGTTCGATATTGGCCTTGACACTGACCTTGAGGCCGTCTTCCGTGTCAGCGGGCCAAAGGGCCAGGCCACGGACATTGCTTTCCCATGCGAAATATTCGTGGCAGCGGCGGGAATACTCAGAGGTATCCCTGTCGCTCGGCTGGATAAGGACATTGCCTCCGAGCCCGTCGATGATGACAGGATCGCCTTCGCGGGCGGAGTCCTGCAGCCCCGTAACACAGACCAGGGCAGGGATGTGAAGGCCGCGGGAAAGTATGGCCGTGTGTGAGGTCGGCCCGCCTTCCTGCGTCAGGATGCCGCGGACACGTTTGAGGTCGAGTTCCATGACATCGGCCGGGGAAATGTCCTCAGCCGCGAGAATGATGTCCTGAGCGCTGGTGCCGATGGAGCTTCCTCCGCTGAGCCGGTCTCTGATGCGCAGGCCGACGACGCGGATATCCTGGGCTCTGTCACGGAGATACGGGTCGTCCATGCCGTGGAAGAGGTCGCAGAGCTGGTCGATGGTCTTCTGCAGGGCCCAGGCCGCGCAGATTTTTTCCTGGGCTATGCGCTTGGCAGCGGCCTCTTCGAGCTTTGGATCCCCGGTCATCTCAATCTGGGCTTCGATGACCTCACGGTATTCCCTGAGGTCGGCGGGGACCTTGCTCAGGGCCCTGCCGAGATCCTGCCGCACGGCCTCCACAGCTTTATGCAGGAGTTCCTGCTCGCAGGCGACCTCCGATTCGGGCACGTAGTGCCTGTCCAGAAATCGTTCCGTATGAAGAAAGTGGAGGGTTCCCAGGGCTATGCCCGGGGAAACGGGAGTACCGTAGAGGTGTGCGCGGGGCATGGGTTCAGTCTCCAGGTGTTTCCAGTAAGGAGGCGGCCGCGGTTACGGCCTCACGGGCATCAGGCCCCGTGGCGAAAACTGTAAATTCGCCTTCTGCGGGCAGGGCAAGCGACAGGATGTCCAGCATGCTCTTGCAGTCCGCCTCTCCGGCATCCGTCACGAGTCTGATGGTCGATCTGTAGCGCTGGGCTTCCTTGGCGAGCCTGGCGGCCGGGCGGGCATGCAGTCCGTTGCGGAGCCGGAGCTTGCCCTGGACGCTGACACCGTTTGGGGTCTTTTGCAGTTCCTCCTGAGCCATGTGGAAAATCCTCTTTATCATTACGCCGCGTGCGTGGCGGCGGCAGTGAGAGTGAAAAGCCGCGGCCTCAGCCGTTCAGGCCGCCCTGGCTTATCAGAAAGAGCAGGCCGAGAGCGAGTGTCCAGATAATGAGCCGCGGGACGTGCAGCCGTCCCACGACCAGGGCTGCCAGGGGGACAAAGGCCACAGTGGCTGCCTGTGTGGGCAGAGACCAGCCGGAGAGGCCGGCATCCAGCATTATCCAGAGCGTGAGGCAGATGAGCAGCGCATTGCAGATTTTCGTGCGCTCGACCCACGTGGGCACGTCCACGCTGCGGATCCAGCGCAGAGCGGCTATACCATGGGTGAGGCAGAAGAAGAAAGAAACGACACGGAAAATCTGAAGGATGCTGAGAAGGATGAGTGTGAAGATGGCTGCCGGCCAGATATTGCCCTCGAGGAGAAGGCAAACGCAGGTGAGAGCCCAGAAAGTGCGCATGGATCCGCTGAAGAAGGCGTCCCCGAGCGCAGAAAGCGTTGTCGCCAGCGTTGTGCGCAGGGAGGTGAGGACAGAGGCGGGAAGAACCCCGCCCGCGATCTGTTCTTCCATGGAGAGCAGCAGGCCCGTGTAGGCCGGCAGCATGAACACGTGCGTATTGCTGTGGCCGGCATAACGCGCAAAGGCCTGCCCGAGCGTCACGGGATCCGTGTAGAGGCAGCGGAGGGCCGGAGCCAGGACGTAGCTGAGTCCGATCTGCTGCATGCCGCGTGCGGTCATGGCGGCGTTGACAAACGCCGTTCGCGCGAGGCATTTCAGCGCGGCACGCTTCGTAAGCGGCATGGACTACCTCCTGGTTGATGGCGCGTCTTAGTCCCGGCTTTTCTGGGCAAGGGCATAGATATCGCTTGCGCTCCACCCCGTCACCCGGGCCTGGACGCGGCGGGCGACGGCTTTGGGCTTGCCGCCGGATGCGCTTTCCTCGGCGAGGATACGGGAGACTTCTTCCTCTCCGGTTCTGATTTCTTCACGGGGAGGACCGATGAGTACGGTCAGTTCCCCGAGCAGGGACTGGGGCCATTCTGACCTGTCTTCCAGATGAAAAAGAATAAATTCCTCATGGGTTTTGGTCAATTCCCTGCAGACCGCACACTCCCGCGCCCCGAGGAGAGACGCTGCTGTTTCCAGCGTGTCGTTCAGTCTGTCCTTGCGTTCAAAGAAGACCAGGGTTCCCGGCACCGGAGCGAAGGCTGAAAAGAGTTTTTTCCGGCCCGCCCTGTCCCTGGGCATAAATCCGAGGAACGTGTATGGCAGCGGAGGGATGCCGGCTGCTGAAAGAGCCGTGACCGGAGCTGAAGGACCTGGTACGGGATGAACGGAGAAGCCTTTTTCCCGGGCTGCCCTGGCGAGCCGGTAACCGGGATCCGCAATGACGGGCGTGCCCGCGTCGGAGATAAGTGCCAGGTTCTCGCCTCTGGCCAGGCGTTCGAGCATCTCCGGTTCCTTCTCCTGTTCATTATGATCGTGGAAGCTCGTGATGCGGCGTACGCGCACCCCGAGTTCCCGGCAGAGCTGCAGTGAGCGGCGGGTGTCCTCTGCCAGCACGAGATCCGCGGATTCGAGAACCTGCCTGGCTCTGGGCGACATGTCCAGGACGTTGCCAATGGGGGTAGCCACCATGAAGAGACTTCCAGGCCCGCCGGGCGCTCCAGGAGCGGTGCAGTGACCTCCGGACTTTCCCCGTCATCGGCAGGGTGGGCTGTTTCCGTAGCTATGTTATCCATTGTTTACTCCTCGGAAGAAAGAGGGAGGGGAACATCCGGGGCTGACGCCGCTGTCTGTGCGGCCGGAAGAACGCCCCGGAAAGTCATCCTGTGAAGGGGACAGGGCCCGAGTTTCTGCAGAGCCTCAAGATGGGCCCTGGTGCCGTACCCCCTGTGGATTTCGAATCCGTAACCGGGGTAGACGCGGGCAAAGGCTGTCATGAGTCTGTCTCTCCAGGTCTTGGCCAGTACTGAAGCAGCGGAGATGGCCGTAATCAGGCTGTCGCCCCTGACAACGCTCTTCTGCCGGGGAAGAGCCGGTTTGTCGGTGCGGCGGCCGAGAGCTTCAGCCAGAACGTCTTCGGGGATGGTTCTGTTGCCGTCGATGAGCAGGAGAGAGGGAAAGGACGGCTGCGGTCTTCTGTCCCCTGTGCGTCTGCGGAGGCTGGCTGCCGCCAGGGCCATGGCTTCGAGAGATGCCTGCAGGATATTTATCCTGTCG
>OLSA01000920.1_pt1 | contig 25206 bp, 18 predicted proteins | sample 1672731 | NCBI WGS metagenome assembly OLSA01 (sample SAMEA3136718, study PRJEB25190) | human gut metagenome | biome: human gut; feature: human-associated habitat; material: faeces | place: Austria | collected 2013
AAAGCGTCTGGAAGCACGCGACTTCAGTCGTGTGAGGATAAAGTTTTTAATTCACTATAGTATATGTAACAGAGTTGCCCGAAGTCTTTTTGACATTGGGGACCAATCTGAGACTTGTGCTCAGCTTTTTTACGTTAAGGAAAAAAATGCAAATAAAGGAGGAAAAAATTAATGAAGAAAAAGAAAAATGCATTATTAATAATTCTTGCTGCAGTAGTAGCAATGCTTGTTATGTCTGTAAATGTCTGGGCAGCACAGAAGAATCCTCTGGCGCAAATGTCAACGAAGGCCAGTGCTGTATTATATTCAGCACCAGCTGAAATGGGGTGCGATTATTTCACACCTGAATATACATCAAAGGTGAAAATCAGTGTAAAGAGTTATAATACAAAGGTTGTAACCGTAAAGGGTTATACCTTTGAAAGAAACGGAAAATATTCCGCAGGATATGAGACAACACCAATAGCACCGGGAAACACTAAAATTAAAGTTAAGGTTACGGTTGGAGCGAAATCCTATACAAGAACATGCAGTTATACAGTATATAAATGGGAAAACCCGTTGAAGATATTTAAAATCGGTTCAAAAAATTACTGCTCAAAGTTAAATAAATCAGGTACTGTTACAGTGTCAGAGGATTCATTGAATGGGAGACTGGTATATAAGTTAAAACCGGATTATACATTGGTATCCATGATATGCTATGTAAAAACTGGGGATAAGTATTCTACAGTCAAAAATATAAAAAGCGGAAAAAAGCTTCCACAGGGTACTTACGGTATATTTATGCAGATTAAATCCAAAAAAAATAATAAGTTTTATAATGTGAGACTTTATACAGAATAACAGTTAAGTCTGTAGTACGTTTTCCTTTGTGAAAATTACGCGAACATACTCTTAAAATAAAACTATCCCGAACAAGCTGCAAAGTGTAAAATCTTTGTACTTAGCGGGATAGTTTTATTTTACAGAATTGTATACAGATTTGACAAAACTAATTATAAAAATTGCGGACTTTTTGCGAAGATGACAATGTTCGGAAAGGAATAGGTGATATTATGGGTGGAAAAGTTCTGGAATTGGAATCTGAAAGACTTAAAGCAGAGGGAAAAGCAATTGGACGTGCAGAAGGAGAGGCAATTGGACAGGCGAGAGGAGAGGCAATTGGGCAGATTCAGGGAGAAGTTCGACTGGGAAGCCTGATTACTCGGCTGATTCAGGATCAGAGAACGGAAGAAATCCCGATTGTATCAACAGATTCTAAAAGACGTGAGCAACTATATAAGGAATATGGTCTTTAACCGAATCAAGTAAGTCCCCTGCGGGGGGGGCGAAAAGCAATAAGCAGTAGGATGAAAGGAATGCGACCTTTCTCCTGCTGTTTTTCTTTCTGAACAAATCCACAATGATTAATTATGACGGTTTTGTTGGAGATTAAAGACAGTATGGTTTCTGCAGGCTGGAAGAAATTTAAAAGATATAGATTTTAATATAGTAAAGTGATGAAAATAATAGCTTTAAACTATAACTGGCACTAGGTATTATGAATTGGCATAATTGGAAGTGGAGTGGTATAGTATGTTCATGCTCAACGGAGCGGGGAATAAGAGAGAGGGAGAATGAGATGTCTGGGATTGTGATTGAGAAGGTCCGGAAGTCTTTTGACACGAAAGATGGCGTGGTCGAGGCTTTGAAGGATGTGAACCTGAATATCGATTCCGGTGATATATATGGAATTATCGGTATGTCGGGGGCAGGTAAGAGTACATTGGTACGATGTATGAATTTTCTGGAGGTTCCTACAGAGGGACAGGTTCTGATAGATGGGAAGGCTCTTGGAGATTTGACAGAGAAGGAATTGAGGAAACAGAGGGAAGAGATTGGTATGATCTTTCAGCATTTCAATCTGCTGATGCAGAAGTCAGTGATTGATAATGTCTGTTTTCCACTTTACATAAAAGGAAAAAAGAAGGCAGAGGCCAGAAAGAGGGCAGCAGAGCTTTTGGAGATCGTTGGTCTGGGGGACAGGCAGAATGCTTATCCTGCACAGCTCTCCGGTGGTCAGAAGCAGAGGGTTGCCATTGCAAGAGCACTTGCATCAGATCCGAAGATTTTACTTTGTGATGAGGCTACCAGTGCACTGGATCCGCAGACTACTTCTTCCATTCTGGAATTGCTGAAAAAGATTAATAAGCAGTTTGGAATCACCATAGTGATCATTACTCATCAGATGTCGGTGGTGCGTGAAATCTGTACACATGTGGCGATTATGTATGAGGGTGAAGTGGTTGAGAAAGGACTGGTTGCAGATATTTTTGCAAATCCTCAGTCGGAGGTTGCCAAAGAACTGATCCGAAAGGATACAGGCTCTGATATCGACGCAGACAGCAGACTGGATGCAGGCAGGGAAAAAGGACAGGCAGAGATCAAAAGCGGTGAGAAGATACGAATCGTATTCTCCGAGAATTCAGCTTTTGAGCCTGTAATCGCAAATCTGATCCTTACCTTCGGAGAACCGGTAAATATCCTGAAGGCAGATACCAAGAATGTAGGTGGTGTAGCCAAGGGAGAGATGATACTGGAGTTTATGGAAGGCAGTACCAGGACAGAGATGATGAAGCAGTATCTGAAAGAAAAAGGTTTAGCAATCGGGGAGGTGACAGAATATGTGGGATCATGAAACAATAATGATGATTGTCCAGGGTGTGGGAGAAACACTTTACATGACAGTTCTTTCCACAGTTCTGGGATACCTGTTCGGACTTCCTATGGGAGTGTTGCTGGCAGTGTCTGATAAAGAGGGACTGAAACCAAATGCAGTGTTGTATAAGATACTGGATGCAATTGCAAATATTGTGAGAAGTATTCCGTTTCTGATCTTACTGATCCTGCTGATTCCTTTTACCAGAGCAGTGGTGGGAAAGAGCTATGGATCAACAGCAACGGTAGTGCCACTGGTAGTGGCTGCCATTCCTTTTATCGCACGAATGGTGGAATCTTCTATTAAAGAGGTGGATGCAGGTGTGATCGAGGCGGCCAGAGCGATGGGCGCCAGCAATATAAGGATCATTGTGAAGGTTCTTCTGGTAGAAGCCAGAACTTCACTGATCACAGGAGCAACGATTGCAATCGGAACGATCCTTGGTTATTCAGCCATGTCCGGTGCAGTAGGAGGAGGCGGACTTGGAGATATCGCCATCCGCTATGGATATTACAGATATCAGTCAGATATTATGATCGTTACAGTTATCCTGCTGGTGGTGCTGGTACAGATTTTCCAGTCAGTGGGAATGATGATCGCAAATAAGATTGACAGAAGAAAGTAGTTTTAAGAAATCGTTGATTATAAAATGGTTATGAAAAAAGTTAAAATATAAAATTCAGGAGGACAATTATTATGAAAAAATTAGTGGCAGCAGTTTTAACAGGAGTACTGGTAGCAGGAACATTAAGCACAGGCGTTTATGCAAAGGATGATGACAAGACCATTACAGTTGCAGCATCTGCAACACCTCACGCAGAGATCCTTGAGGAGGCAAAACCACTTCTTGAGAAAGAAGGATATGACCTTGAGGTTACTGTATTTGATGATTATGTAAGACCAAACGAGGTAGTTGAGAGTGGAGAGTTTGATGCAAACTACTTCCAGCATATCCCATATCTGGATCAGTTTAATGAGGAGAAGGGCACACACCTTGTAAATGCAGGCGGTATTCACTATGAGCCATTCGGAATCTATCCCGGAACAAAAGACAGCCTGGATGATCTGGAAGACGGAGATTCTATCGCAGTACCAAATGATACCACAAACGAAGCAAGAGCACTTCTTCTTCTTCAGGATAATGGAATCATCACACTGAAAGAAGGCGCAGGATTAAATGCAACTGTTAAGGATATTGCAGAGAATCCTCACAATGTGGAGATCGTAGAGCTGGAAGCAGCACAGGTAGCACGTGTTACAGGTGAGACAGCTTACGCAGTATTAAACGGAAACTATGCTCTGGAAGCAGGCTTCTCAGTTGGAAAAGATGCACTTGCATATGAGAAATCTGATTCTGAAGCAGCAAAGACATATGTAAACGTAATCGCAGTAAAAGAAGGCAATGAAGACAGCGAAAAGATTCAGGCACTTGTAGATGTATTGAAATCTGATGAGATTAAAGATTTTATCAATGAGAAATATGATGGTGCAGTAATTCCTTTTGAAGAAAGCTCAGATGCAGAAGAAACAGATACAGAAGATGCAGATGATGCAGACAGCAAAGACGCAGACAATGCAGATGACACAGCAGAAGAAAATGCAGATACAACTGACACAGCAGAAGACGCTGAATAAGTAAAGATAACAGGAGATTCCTTTTTCAGGTAAAACTGGAGAGGGAATCTTTTTTTGTGCAAAAACATATAGGATTTCCATAAGTTTTCTGATACAATCTATAGTAATTCTATAAAAAGTGACAGACAATCCGATTTATCGGGAAACTGATATAAAATTATCATAGTGACGCGAAAAAATGTGACCCATTTTTGATTGTCGGCGATCAGTTATACCAAAGCAGGAGAGATTGTATGAAAGAGAACAAGATATGGAACGATTATTTGCCAGAAGACATGCAAGAACACTGGACTGTATATGAATGTCTGAAGGAAAGCGAAGATTCATCCACTTTCCTGGTGAAAGAGACAGCTACCGGAATCCTGTGCGTGCTTAAATGGGGGCGTAACAGGCAGACGGAGTTTCTGCGCAATGAAATGGAAATCATGAAAAAAATGGCGGACAGGAAATTGTCCGGGATTCCAAAGGCATACAGGATATTTGAAGAAAATGGCGAAGTGTATCTGGTAAGGGAATATATAGAGGGAATGTCTCTGGCTCAGATGGTTCTGCAAAAAGGTGGCATATCAGAAGCGGAAATCTGCAGGATCAGCAGGAAGATATGCCAGACAGCAGAGCAGTTTCAGAATCCGAATGAGCCTATGATACACCGGGATATAAAACCGGAGAATATAGTGGTCACACCTGGTGGTGAGGTGGTATTCATTGATTTCGGTACTATGCGCAGTTATAAAAAAGATGGGTCGCGTGATACTTTTGTGGTGGGTACCAGAGGAACTGCGGCGCCAGAGCAGTATGGCTATACACAGACAGACCAGCGTACAGATGTGTATGCAATCGGACAGACAATGCTGTATATGGTTTCAGAGAGCTATGAAATGAATCAGCTTTCTGAGTGTGCAGTGAGCCGGAGAATGAAAAAGATCATAGAGAAGGCCTGCTCTTTTGAGCCTGATAAAAGATATGGGGATGCTGCGCAATTAAGGAGAGCAGTTGAAAAATGTCAGGCGAACAATAGAAAAAAGGTTTATAAAAAAGCAGGCGCAGTCTTTGGACTGATTGCAGCAGGTTATATACTGGCAATTTTTTCCCCGGATGGCACAGTGATTGAAAACAAAAGGATTGAAACGGCAGAACAGAGTGCGGCAGAAGAACAGATACAGGCAGAGATAACTTTCAGAGAAGAATTGATAGAAGAAGCCGTGCGCAAGGAACTGGGGCTTTCAAAGACAGACAAAATAACTGCCTCTATGCTGGAGAATGTAAGGAAACTCCGCATTGTCGGAAAAGAAATTCTTGATGATGAGGACACATTCTGGGGTGAAGGCCGCCATGTGGATGGAAAGGACAGCAGCTTCGGATCTGTGCGCGGAAATATTACAGATCTTTCGGATCTGGCACAAATGGTAAATCTGGAGGAACTTGCGCTGTGTAACCAGAAAATCGAAGATATTTCCGGGTTAAAAGAGCTGCCTTTGAAAAAACTTTATCTGAGCAAGAATATGATCACAGATTTCTCTGTGCTTTTGAATCTGATAGATCTGGATACCCTCTGTATTATGGAGAATCCGGCAGAGAATCTGTCAGTGATTGGAGAATGCACAGGCATTTTAAGATTAAATATACAGGGGATGAATCTGACAGATATAGACTTTCTGAAAAATCTGAGCCTGGATTACCTGGATATGAGTAATGTGGAAGTAGAAAACAATATATTTGAGCCATTGGCAGAGATGAAGAAACTGGATACTCTGTGCATGTGTGATGTAAATGAGGCGGCTGCCGAAACTCTTTCGCAGATGAGTACCTTAAAGGCGCTGTTCATGTGGGGGGATAGTACCATACTGGAGAATCTGAAACCATTGAAAGGGATGACACAGCTGGAGACACTTGCATTCACAACACAGATTTCCTCGTTGGAAGGAATCGAACAGTTTCCTTCATTAAATTTCCTGTCAGTGAGTTTCAGTCTGGTGAAAGATCTGTCTCCTGTCACAGGAGCAAAGAATCTGCAGGTAATAGATATTTCCAATGCAGATATTGAAAATTTTGAACCGCTGTTTGGACATTCGGGACTAACAGAGGTACATTGTACAGAGGAACAAAAAGAAGAAATCATGAAGATAGATTCTTCCCCTGATTTTGAAATTTATACATAAAAAGGGACAAAATTGTCCCGCTCTAAAATGGGCAGATATGGTACACTTAACAGTATCATATCTGCTTTTAAATTATGGATCAGTCATCAGATAACGGATAGTGGTAAAGATCAAAAAAAACAACCTCGGGTTTTGACAGAAGGGAGATATGAACAGGAAAGAGGTGTGAGAAGAAATGAAAGAAACAGAAGAAATCATGGGAATGATAAAAGAGGAAGGCGCCGCATATTTTGCAAGGGAACGAGGAAACAAGGTAGAGGTAGGGCTTTATCTTGAGCATATAATCGAAGAACGTGGAATGAAAAAGAAAGACATTGTGCGAAAGCTGAATCTGGAAGAATCCTATGCACGAAAACTGTTTGGCGGTCAGCGAATCCCCACAAGGAAAATACTACTGCAGTGTGCGTTTCTCCTTTCTCTTGATCTGTCGGATACACAAAGGCTTCTGGATATCGGTCAGAAGCCGAGACTTTATCCGCGCGTACGTTACGATGCAGCAATTATTTATGGACTGGAAGAGAAGATGACACTAGAAGAGATGAACAGCTTCCTGGATGAAATAGGGGAAGAGATTTTACTGTAAAATATTTTTGAAAGATATCCCTGAAGGGATTCTGAACGCTGTCAAAAATGAAGATGGCAGTGTATAAAATTACAGAGGTACTAAAAAAATCATTCTCGCAAATTGTGCAAGCTGCGATTACATCTTGCAGGGTGCTTTTTTTAATACACTCAAATCCAGAAAAAGGAGGGTTTTACGTATGAAGAAAAAACAAGTCGCATTATTGTTGGCAGCACTTATGTGCATAACACCTATGGCAGAAAGCGCAGCTGTTATGGGCGCAGAATTTTCTTCGGGGGAAGAAACTGTAGAGATGCAGGGCACGGAGGAAGAAGCCGAAGCAGAGGATACGGCAGAAATCTGGACATCCGGGGAAGAAGTATCAGATTTTGGTACGGACGAAGCGCCGGAAGTGGACGGATTTACATCAGAAGAATCAGAGGCATCGACAGACGCAGCAGGTGCTAAACAGGTAAAAGGATCTTTTGAAGTGGCATATATAACAGAGGAACAGTACAATAATGCCCTGCAGAATGAAGAACGTCCGGAAGTGGACATGAAAACAGTAGAAGACACTACTTTTTCAAGTGCGTTAAACAGTATCGAAGGAGAAAATACAGGATACTGTTTTGTAAGCGTCCAGGATCTGGAAGATGCAGCAGACTTTGTGGCTCCTGAAGGGATGACAGTACTGGTGGAGAATGCAAGAGCCAGAAGTATTACACCGAACGGAAACATCGCATTCTGGGGTATGATAGATCCGCCAGAGACGATTGAAATCAAAGAAGGAAAAGGAACGACAGCTTTCTTCTGTCAGGATATGAGAAGCGTATTAAAAGGAACTGGTTCCGATGATAAAGTGATCTTTTGTGGGCAGAATAATGCGATAGGTGGTATTTCCGGAGTGGAAAATATATATCTGAGAAATAACAGCCATGATCTGCAGGTATTTGGTGCCAGTGAATTTTTTAATATTTACAATGAAACGGATAATATCAAAAACAATCCACAGGAAGAAAATGCTTTTTTTATACACATTGTAAACAGTAAGACTGCTCCGGTATTCCATAAAACATTTGACTGGGGTACTGGCGAGTTTGAAAATGAAAATGGAGAGAAGTGGAGCAGTCCTTACGGAATTGGAATTATATATAATACATCAGATGAGAAAAGTGAATGGGAAGATATTCCTGTTCCGGCTGGTACACAGGCAGTGAAGTATGATATGTCTGACGAAGATATTGTGGAAATGCTTTCCAGAATTTGGGTCTATTCAGAAGATGGTACGACTCAGGACATGGATGGAAGAATCTGGAATCCGGATGAAGATAATGCAGTTGATCTTCAGGAATTCCAGGATTGTGAGGGAATGTCAGCACAGGAGATTTTCGAGGCATGCGGAAGGGCAGAATTCCCTGATGGAGGATGTGTGTGGATTAATGTCGCACCGACAGCACAGGCGGAAAGATATATAAATGCATATCAGAAGAAGAACAATGCCAGTGGTTATTATCTGATGAATATGAAAGCTAACACCAAGATCAGTGGAACGCTTACTGTTCCAAGTGCTGCGAAAGCACTGAAGATAGAGGGACAGAATAATTATGACGAAAGCACAGATACAGATCATTTTGTTCCGACCTCAATTTCTTCTGTAAATGTTCCGGCAGGCAAGAAACTGTCACTGTCCAGGATTCTTGTAAAGGCGAATACTTTAACCTTTACAGGCTCTGGAGAAGTGGAACTTATGAATGCCAGATTAAATGCAAATGTAACAGCAGATAAAATTAAGATTGCGGATGCTGTAGTGAAGAGCCTGAACTGTAAAGAACTGACATCAGAAGAGGGTGTATGTCTGGTTGTATCTGAATATCTGAATTTTGAGAAAGCAGTGATTAATCCGGAGATAACCATTTATGGACAGCCGGGAGCTTATCTGAAATTTGGTGAAATTGACAGTGCAGAATACTCTCAGACAGCAATTCCACAGATTTATCTTGGAACAAACGGAAAACAGACAGCGCAGATGTATATAGGTGGAGCATTGAAACTTGGTACATATGAAACGGAAGGTGAGACATATTCAAGAAATCTGATTGTTCGACAGTTTGATACAAAAGAAGCGCAGGCAGCAGGCGTTCCTGTATCGAAAGACTGTTTTGATCCAACATATAGGTATGCCTGGGATGAGACAGAGGATAATGACTGGTTTTACTTTACAAAAATATACAAGAATGAAGAAATAAATCTTGTTACGGTCAATGCTAGTCTGGATGAAGAATATTCTACAAACAGACTTCGGGCGCAGTTTAGATTTGATGTAAATGGTGAGAAAAAATATGGAGTAGTACTTCCTCGATACAGTTATCTAGATGAATTCGAAGGTTTAACAACCGGAATTGATGGAAATAAACGCCGTTTATTTTATGTAGACTGGTGGACAAATGAAGAGAAAATAAAAGCTGTTGAGATTCCTGCATACTATGAGTTCTCGGGTCAATCTCTGAACAGCATCGCATCTGCACAAATTTCTACAATCAAGACCCAACTTTATGCAGGTAAGGCGCTTAAACCGTCAGTAACAGTAACCTTAAACGGCAAGAAACTGAAAGCCGGAACAGATTACACCGTTTCCTATGCAAATAACACAAAAGCCGGTTCCACAGCATCAGTGATCATTACAGGTAAAGGCAATTATGTTGGCACAGCAATCCAGAATTTCGAAATTGCGGCGATTCCGGCAAAAGGAAAGGTATACACATCCGGAAACCTGAAATACAAGGTAACTAAATCCGCATACAAGAATGGAACAGTAAGCGTTTATGCTCCGGCAGAGAAATCTCTTACAAGTGCATCTGTTCCTGCAACAGTAAAAATTAATGGTTATACATTTAATGTAACAGCAATTGGTGATAAAGCATTTAATGGCTGCACAAAACTGAAAAAAGTCACGATAGGATCCAAAGTAACCACAATTGGAAAACAGGCGTTTAACGGATGTAAAGCACTGACTTCCATTACAGTTAATTCTAAAGTACTCAAAACAGTAGGAGCATCTGCATTAAAGGGAATTTCTGCTAAGGCAGTAATCAAAGTTCCGGCAGCAAAATTAAGTGCATACCAGAAACTTTTCAAGGGCAAAGGACAGAAAAATTCTGTAAAGATTACAAAATAAGAAATAGAAACAAAGATTATATAGCTAAAACCATACAGTTAAAATTATATAGAGGCAGAATCAGTAAAAATTTCTGCTACACATAAAAAGATAGTTCCTGAAGAAGAAACCCGGAATTAGTGTACCGACAAGATTGTTTCAAGAATCAACTTGTCGGTACATTAGAGTTGTTGTCATGAGCAATTCTGTTTCCGGGTTTCATTTACCTGTATTTCTTTGAAAAATTCAGGTGATAAGATGGCTTTAAAATGTATAAACAATTAGAAAAATAAAAAAAATTAAAAAAGTTTCAAAAAAGGTGTTGACATCCGACAAAATCCATTATATAATAGCAAAGCAAGTTACGGAGCGGACAACAAATAAGCCGCCTGAAACAAGCACAATATGGAATCTTAGCTCAGCTGGGAGAGCATCTGCCTTACAAGCAGAGGGTCATAGGTTCGAGCCCTATAGGTTCCATATCTTAAAAGAAAATGGCGAGATAGCTCAGTTGGCTAGAGCACACGGTTCATACCCGTGGTGTCGAGGGTTCGAATCCCCCTCTCGCTACTACACGAAAGATGAGTCTGTAAATCGAGTGAAAGGTTTACAGGCTTTTTATGTTGCCGGCATATTCATACAAAAATATACAAAATTTCTTTTTACTATTGCCATAATCCCCAAAATCCTTTATAATGCAAAAAGGTGAAAGCAAAAGTTCATTGTAATGACAGTAGTATGAAATGATAACAGGGTGGTTATTCAAAAAAGGATAACTGCCTTGTTTTTGATTATAGGAAAAATCGCTATTGTAAAACCTTTTGCCGAATCACATCAACATTCACGAAAGAGAGGGAAAGGAATGGAGAAACAAGAGAAAAACACAGTAACACCCTACGACCTTGATGGAAGGCCGCCACTGAAGCTGGCGATTCCTCTTGGTTTGCAGCATGTGCTGGCTATGTTCGTAGGTAATCTTACACCGCTTCTGATCATCACAGCAGCCTGTGGAATCGAAGCCGGCGGAGAACTGCAGGTAGCACTTCTACAGAATGCCATGCTGATTGCAGGTATTGTAACATTGGTTCAGGTATTTACCATAGGACCTGTGGGTGGTAAACTCCCCATCGTTATGGGAACCAGTTCCGGTTTTATTGGCGTATGCCAGAGTGTTGCAGGAGTCATGGGTAATGGAGTGGTTGCGTATGGTGCAATTATGGCAGCATCCTTTATCGGCGGTCTTTTTGAAACTATACTGGGAAGCTTCCTGAAACCATTGAGAAAATTTTTTCCGTCAGTTGTAACAGGAACCGTTGTATTATCAATCGGTCTTTCACTGATCGCTGTTGGTATCAGTTCTTTTGGAGGCGGAAGTTCCGCTAAGGACTACGGTTCTCTGGAGAATCTGTTTGTAGGTTTTGTAGTTCTGGTCGTAATTGTCGTATTAAAACATGGAACAAAAGGATTTACAAGCTTTGCATCAATTCTGATCGGCATTATCGTTGGATATGTGCTGGTAAGTATTATGGCAACAGTTCTTCCTACAACATTTACCTATGTGGATGATGCAGGTGCAACAGTAGAAGCTACCAAATCCTGGGTTCTTAACTGGGATAAAGTAGCAAGCGCATCCTGGTTTGCAGTGCCGAAGATCATGCCTGTCAAATGGGTATTTGATGCAAGGGCAATCGTTCCGATCTGCATCATGTTTATTGTAACAGCTGTAGAAACTGTCGGTGATATTTCCGGTATCACAGAGGGCGGTCTTGGAAGAGAAGCTACAGACAAAGAGCTTTCCGGCGGCGTTATGTGTGATGGCCTTGGATCTTCACTGGCAGCAGTATTTGGCGTACTTCCGAATACTTCTTTTAGCCAGAACGTAGGTCTGGTTGCAATGAACAAGGTTGTAAACCGTTTCTCAATTGCAACAGGCGGTATTTTCCTTATCGCATGTGGGCTGTTTCCGAAGCTTGCAGCACTGATCTCCATCATGCCTCAGAGTGTATTGGGCGGTGCGGCAGTTATGATGTTCTCATCTATTGTTGTCAGCGGTATCCAGCTTATCACAAAATGGCCGGTAACTCCGAGAAACGTAACAATTGTCTCCGTTGCACTTGGTCTTGGCTATGGACTTGGGGCAAACTCAGCAGTCCTTGCACATATGCCGCAGGCAATCACATTGATCTTTGGCGGTTCAGGAATCGTACCTGCAGCACTGTTTGCTATCATTTTGAATATCGTGCTTCCACCGGATGAGAAATCCGAAGTTGAGATTGCAGAAGAGATTCTTGACATGAAGAAAAAAGAGGCACAGAAGAAATAGCAGCAGAATCAACTTGTTGGCACACTGGGATTGTTCGAAAGTGAATAAGTAAAACAATAAAAAGCGCGAAACTGGGAATATCTGGTTTTGCGCTTTTATTCAGATTGATTATAGTGAATGATTATCTGGTGCAGATGTATGTGGCGAAAACAGACTGCAGATATCTGTAATGAATTTCCTGGTAATGGTTACTGTTCACTCCGTGCCCAGTAACACGCTTCGCGATGCAGGAAATATGAACCTCCTTGTGCAAAGCCCAAGGAGTATCGTTTGCTTTGCAAACTTAATTTATGCTATTCGCATAAATTCGCACGGTATATCTTGGGATAGTGGCGTGTGAACAGTAACTGATAATGATAAAAATATGTTATTGAATGAAATTCAGGGTTGACAAATATAGATTCCGGTGGTAAATTAAGTGTAAATTTAACAGATTAAACCAATGAAGCGGAAGTCAAAGCAGTCATGCGCGCACAGAGAATCCGGGCAGGTGAGAGCCGGGTGGAAATGCAGTCTGCCAAATGGGCCGCTGAGGGCACAGTGAAAGGTTGAAGATTACAGAGCAGACTAAGTATCCTGTGACGTGAGGCATACGTCAGTTGCCGGGAATATGAAGGTATTTCGCAAAGAGTACGGTTCAAACCGTAAATCAAGGTGGCACCGCGGGTGAAGTATATACGCTCGTCCTTGACAGAAAAGATAATTCTGTCAAGGGCGGGCTTTTTTATGTTCTTGGCAGAAACTGAATTAATCACAGGAGGTGTTTCCATGTATCCAACATTAGAAACCATCAGGCAGCTTGCACAGACAAATGAATATCGTCGTATTCCTCTGTGCAGAGAACTTTATGCAGACAGATATACACCGGTAGAGGTTATGCGCATTTTGCGAAAAGCCAGCCGCCATTGTTACCTGCTGGAAAGTGCCAGCCAGACAGAAGTGTGGGGCAGGTATTCTTTTCTGGGGTATGAACCGTCCATGGAGATTACCTGTACCGACAGAACATTGAAGATCCGGACAACCGATGCTGAGGGAAAAACAGAGGAAACCGTAAGGCAGGTCACACATCCCGGTGATACTCTCAGAGAAATCATCCGGAAATATAAAACTCCGGTAATGGAAAAGATGCCTCCTTTTACAGGCGGTCTGGTAGGATATTTTTCCTACGATTATATCAAATACAGTGAACCAAAGCTGAAACTGGAGGACAGGGAACAGCAGGATTTCAGGGACATGGATTTAATGCTTTTTGATCAGGTGATCGTATTTGACCATTTCAGACAGAAAGTACTTCTGATCACAGGTGTGATGACAGATGATCTGGAAGCCTCCTACGAGAAAGCAGTAAAGAAATTGAAGGAAATGGCGCAGTTGATCCGAAACGGGGAGCATATGGAATTTGAACCGCTGAGACTTCAGTCAGAAATACAGCCGAAATTTCCGAAAGAAAAATATGCAGAGATGGTGGAGAAAGCCAAACATTACATCAGAGAAGGTGATATTTTCCAGGTAGTACTTTCCAATCCCATGCGTGCGAAAGCAACAGGAAGCCTGTTTGATACTTACCGGGTTCTTCGGGCGTCTAATCCCTCTCCTTATATGTTTTATTTCTCCAGCGATGACATTGAACTGGCAGGTGCTTCCCCGGAAACCCTTGCAAAACTGGAAAATGGTACCTTAAGTACCTTCCCTCTGGCAGGAACCAGACCAAGAGGGAAGACAAGAGAAGAGGATAAAGAACTTGAAGAGGGACTTCTGAAAGATGAGAAAGAGCTGGCAGAACACAATATGCTGGTAGACCTGGGAAGAAACGATATTGGAAAGATCAGCAAGATCGGAACTGTAAAAGTAGAAAAGTATCTCTGCGTAGAACGTTTTTCCCATGTAATGCATCTGGGCTCCACAGTAACAGGAATCATCCGGGATGATAAAGACGCTGTGGATGCAGTAGACGCAATCCTTCCGGCAGGAACCCTTTCCGGAGCACCCAAATTCAGAGCCTGCCAGATCATCGAGGAACTGGAACAGAGTAAACGAGGCATTTACGGAGGTGCCATCGGATATCTGGATTTTGCAGGAAATCTGGATACCTGTATTGCCATCCGCCTGGTTTATAAGAAAAACGGAGAAATCTGTATCCGTTCAGGTGCCGGAATTGTGGCAGACAGTGTACCGGAAAAGGAATTTCAGGAATGCTGCAACAAGGCAAGAGCTGTGGTACAGGCAATTGAACAGGCACAGGAGGGATTAGAATGATATTACTGATCGATAATTATGACAGCTTTTCCTATAACTTATATCAGCTCATCGGCGCAGTGGAACCGGACATCAAAGTAGTGAGAAACGATGAGTGTACACTGGAAGAAATCGCAGAGATGAAACCGGAAGCCATCATTTTATCCCCTGGTCCGGGAAGGCCGGAGGATGCAGGTATCTGTATTCCGGTGATTAAAGAATTTGCAGGAAAAATCCCTATCCTGGGTGTGTGCCTGGGACATCAGTCCATCTGCGAAGCCTTTGGAGGAACAGTTTCCTATGCAAAAGAGCTGATGCATGGAAAGAAAAAGCTGATGTATAAAGCAGGAGAAAGTCAGCTTTTCAAGGGTCTGCCGGATACCTTTGCAGCAGCCAGATATCATTCCCTGGCAGCGTTAAAGGATACCCTGCCTGCAGAACTTAGGGTAACAGCAGAGTCAGAGGACGGAGAGGTCATGGCAGTGGAACATACGAAATATCCTGTGTTCGGAGTACAATTTCATCCTGAATCTGTAATGACACCGGACGGCAGAGTGATGATAGAGAACTTTATGGAGGTAGTGAGAAATGATTAAGGAAGCCATTATTAAATTATCAAAGAAACAGGATTTAGCTTATGCGGAAGCAGAAGCTGTAATGGACGAGATTATGAGCGGTCAGGCAACGCCTGTACAGATGTCTGCTTATCTTACTGCATTAGCTTTAAAAGGAGAGACAATTGATGAGATCACAGCTTCCGCAGCAGGAATGAGAGCTCACTGTATCAAACTTCTCCACAACCTGGATGTGCTTGAAATCGTGGGTACCGGCGGAGACGGTTCTAATTCCTTCAATATTTCCACTACTTCTTCTCTGGTGATCGCAGCAGGCGGTGTTCCGGTTGCAAAACATGGAAACAGGGCAGCATCCTCCAAATCCGGTGCAGCAGATGTTCTGGAAACACTGGGAGTGAAGATTACACTGACGCCGGAACGCAGTGCAGAGATCCTGAAAAAGATCAACATCTGCTTCCTGTTTGCGCAGAATTATCACATTGCAATGAAATATGTGGCACCGATCCGTAAAGAGCTAGGAATCCGTACTGTATTTAACATTCTTGGACCGTTAAGTAATCCGGCAGGTGCAAACATGGAACTGATGGGAGTTTACGATCAGTCACTGGTGGAGCCACTGGCACAGGTTATGGCAAATCTGGGCGTTAACAGAGGAATGGTTGTCTATGGACAGGACAGTCTGGATGAGATTTCCATGTGCGCACCTACTTCTGTATGTGAGATCAGGGATGGCAAATTTACCTCCTATGAGATCACACCGGAACAGTTTGGATATGAGAGATGTGAGAAGGGTGCCCTGACAGGTGGTACACCTGCAGAAAACGCAGAGATCACAAAAGCAATCCTGAAAGGTGAGGAAAAAGGTCCGAAGCGTCAGGCGGTATGTTTAAATGCAGGTGCAGCACTCTATATCGCAGGAAAAGCCGCTTCCATAGAAGAAGGAGTGAAGCTGGCAGAATCCCTCATCGACAGCGGTGCAGCACTGAAAAAACTGGAAGAATTTGTAGAAGAGACAAATAAATAAAAAGCACCCCCAAATTACTAATGTAAAGGAAATCTGTAACTGTCCGGTAATCTGCTGACTGTGGATATACAGAACAGTTACAGAAAAATCATAGAGATTATGAAGAATATATTAGAAGAAATAGCAGCCAGAACAAGAGAAAGAATTGCAAAAGAAAAATCCTGTATTTCTGTTTCGGAGCTGGAGAACCGGATTCAGGAAGTAAATAAAAATGCAGGGAAGAGAATTACACTTCTCCAGGCATTACAAAAAGACGGTATGTCCTATATCTGCGAGGTAAAGAAAGCCTCCCCCTCAAAGGGACTGATTGCACCGGATTTTCCATATCTGGCAATTGCAAAGGAATATGAACAGGCAGGTGCAAGTGCAATCTCCTGTCTCACAGAACCTTTTTATTTCCAGGGAGCAGACCAGTATCTGAGAGAAATCGCAGCCGCTGTACAGATACCTGTACTCCGCAAGGATTTTACAGTAGATGAATATATGATCTATCAGGCGAAATCCCTTGGTGCTTCCGCAGTGTTACTTATCTGTGCTATCCTGGATGACGGAGAATTAAGAGCATACAGACAGCTTGCAAAAGAGCTGGGACTGGATGCACTGATAGAAGCACACGATGAGTACGAAGTGGACAGAGTCTTAAATCTTGGGGCAGAGATCGTGGGAGTCAATAACCGGGATCTGAGAACCTTTCAGGTAGATATGAACAACAGTATCCGCCTGAGAAAAATGGCACCGGACAATGTAGTTTTTGTTTCCGAGAGCGGAATCCGCACCCCGGAGGATATCCGAATTCTTTATGAGAATAAAGTGGATGGGGTACTGATCGGGGAAACACTGATGCGAAGCCCGGACAAGAAAGCAGCACTGGAAAGCCTGAATGGCAGCCCGTTACGCTGAAAGATCGAATATTATCTGAGAGGATAGAATATGACCAGAGAACAACAGCAAAGAACCAAAATCAAAATCTGTGGTCTGAAACGCCCGGAAGACATTACCTATGTAAATGAAGCAAAACCTGATTACTGCGGATTTATCATAGAATTTCCGAAGAGCAGCAGAAATGTTACAGGTGCGTTGGTGAGAGAACTTACTGCAAAACTTAATCCGGACATTATCCCTGTAGGTGTTTTTGTAAATGCAGCACTTGAGCGTGTGGAGGAACTGCTTCTTGACGGAACTATCCATATTGCACAGCTTCATGGACAGGAAGATGAGGCATATATACGGAGAATCCAAAAGAATACAGGGCATCAGGTTATAAAGGCTTTTTCCGTAAAAACAGCTCAGGATATTGAAAATGCCATGAAAAGTCCGGCAGATTATATACTGCTTGATCAGGGTGGCGGTGGAACCGGACAGACCTTTGACTGGTCACTGATCCCGGAGATAGACAGACCGTTTTTCCTGGCAGGAGGACTGGGGGTGGAAAATCTGGAAACAGCCGTCCGGACTATTCATCCCTATGCAGTAGATCTGAGCAGCAGTGTGGAGACGGATGGAATGAAAGACAGAGATAAGATTTTGAAGGCAGTTCAACTGGTGCATATAAAATAAGATAACCGAATCAAGTAAGTCACCTGCTTCAATTGCGAAAAGCAATAAGCAGTGGGTGGGGACTTGCTTGTATCAGGAGGAGTGCAAGCTCCTTCTGATAAACTGCGGAGCAGTTATTCGGTTATGAGCAAGTAGCGAAGCGGATTGCGAATATCCGCTTGATCAATTCAGAAAGAACATAGAATACTCTGACCGACCATCTGACAGGCCAGGGATTACATACATAAAAGGAGGACATATACAGATGTCAAAAGGAAGATTCGGCATCCATGGAGGACAGTACATTCCGGAAACACTGATGAATGCTGTCATCGAACTGGAAGAAGCCTACAACCACTATAAAGATGACCCGGAGTTTAACGCAGAGCTTACAGAGCTTCTGAATGAATATGCAGGAAGACCATCCCGTCTCTACTTTGCATCTCACATGACAGAAGATCTGGGTGGAGCAAAAGTATACTTAAAGAGAGAAGATTTAAACCATACAGGTGCTCACAAAATCAACAATGTACTTGGTCAGGTACTTCTTGCAAAAAAAATGGGCAAGACCCGTGTCATTGCAGAAACAGGCGCAGGTCAGCATGGTGTGGCAACAGCAACAGCAGCAGCTCTTATGGGTATGGAATGTGAAATCTTCATGGGAAAAGAAGACACAGAACGTCAGGCATTAAATGTATACAGAATGCGTCTTCTGGGTGCAAAGGTCAATGCAGTTACTTCCGGTACTGCAACACTGAAGGATGCTGTTTCCGAGACAATGAGAGAGTGGACAAACCGTATTTCCGATACACATTATGTACTTGGTTCTGTAATGGGACCTCATCCGTTCCCTACAATTGTTCGCGATTTTCAGGCAGTGATTTCCAAAGAAATCAAAGAGCAGATCCTTGAAAAAGAGGGCAGACTTCCGGATGCAGTTCTTGCATGTGTAGGTGGCGGATCCAATGCGATCGGAACATTCTACAATTTTATCAATGACAAAGATGTCCGTCTGATCGGATGTGAGGCAGCAGGACGTGGCGTAAATACGGCAGAGACAGCAGCTACCATTGCAACCGGCAAATTGGGAATCTTCCATGGAATGAAATCTTATTTCTGCCAGGATGAATATGGTCAGATCGCACCTGTATATTCCATTTCCGCGGGTCTGGATTATCCGGGAATCGGACCGGAACATGCGCATCTCTATGATACAGGACGTGCAGAATATGTACCTGTCACAGACGAAGAAGCAGTAGAGGCATTTGAATATCTCTCCAGAACAGAGGGAATCATTCCTGCTATTGAGAGTGCTCATGCAGTAGCCTACGCAAAGAAAATTGTTCCGCAGATGAGAAAAGACCAGATCGTGGTCATTACAATTTCCGGACGTGGAGATAAGGACTGCGCAGCAATCGCGCGTTACAGAGGGGAGGATATCCATGAATAAGAGAATTACAGAAGCATTTGAAAAAGGAAAGGCATTTATCCCGTTTATTACCTGTGGAAATCCGTCTCTGGAAGTGACAGAGCAGCTTGTCTATGCAATGGAGGAAGCTGGTGCAGACCTGATCGAGCTTGGGATTCCGTTTTCTGATCCTACAGCAGAGGGACCGGTGATCCAGAGAGCAAATGTGAGAGCACTTTCCGGTGGTGTGACTACAGATAAGGTATTTGACATGGTAGTAAAGATCAGAAAGAACAGCTCTGTTCCTATGGTGTTTATGACTTATGCAAACGTGGTATTTTCTTACGGAACGGAGCGATTTATTAAAACTGCCGCAGAGATTGGCATGGATGGGCTGATTCTTCCGGATGTGCCGTATGAGGAAAAAGAGGAATTTGATATTGTATGTAAGAAATACGGTATTGATCTGATCTCTCTGATCGCGCCGACTTCTCATGAGAGGGTCGCACAGATTGCGAAGGATGCGGAAGGGTTTGTGTATTGTGTTTCTTCTCTTGGTGTTACAGGAACAAGAACTAATATTACTACAGATATCGGGGCAATGGTGAAGCTGGTAAAACAGGCGAAAGATATTCCTTGTGCAGTTGGATTTGGAATTTCTACGCCGGAACAGGCGAAGAAGATGGCAGCACAGTCGGACGGGGCTATTGTGGGATCTGCAATTGTGAAGTTGTGTGCAGAACATGGCGCGGACTGTGTACCGTATGTGAAAGAGTATGTGAAAGCTATGAAGGATGCGGTAATGGAAGCTTAAATATTGAAAAGGGGACGCGCAGAAACATATTTCATTTCGTGTGCGGTTTCGAAGCCTAAGAACTTCTAAGCTGCTAAAAATATGCTAAAAACATAAGAAAATGACCCAAACTCGCCGCATGCTGCGGCTCAGACAGTGGGTCATTTTTCTTATAACGCATATTTTTATCAGCTAAGAAGTTCTAAGACTCCTGCAAATGCACACGAAATGAAATATGTTTCTGCGCTGTGTATTGGTATGAACTGGAGTAATTCGTATCTTTTATAAGAAAGATTTCAGAATTTGCAGAACTCCGTTTTCCCAGTAGGGCGGGCAGGTATTTTTGGCGGCAGCCCGGACTTCGGGGCGGGAGTTGGAGACTGCGTAGCTGAGACCGGCATTCTGAAGCATTTCAATATCGTTGAGGTTATCTCCGAAAGTGCAGGTTTCGTCAGGTGAAATTCCCAGATATTCCTGAAGGAAAGCAACGGAAGGATCTTTGCCGGAACCTGGGGCAGTACAGTCCATCCATTCCTTGCCGGCGGCAGCCATAACTGTTTTGCCTTTCCAGGTGGGAGTAAATAAAGGGGCGCACATTTCCTCACAGGCGTTGGGGTGGTAGACAGCAAATTTGTTTACCTGCTGCCCCTCGAGTTTTAACATTTCCGGAACTTCATGGATATCATATCCGTAAGAATCTCTCAGCCAGTGAAACATCTGGCTGCCTCCGTCTTCTGCGAAACAGCGTTCAGGTGTGGAAATAAAATAATCACAGGAAGGCATATTCTCTCTTACCATAGAACACATTCCTTTCCAGATTTCGTCCGGCAGAGTATCCACTTTCAGAATCTCCTTCGGAGTCCGTACAACAGTTCCTCCGTCAGAGATATAAAGCAGTCTGTCTGCGACAGGGGCAAACAGTTTTCTCTCACTTCTGTACTGCCGTCCGGAGCATGCCACAAACACAATCCCCTTATCAATCAGCCTTCCGATAACCTCCATATACTCCCTGTCAATCGCCAGAGTCCCATCCTTCACCAGAGTCCCATCTATATCTGAAGCAATCAATTTAATCATATGAATAAGAAATCCTTTCTATAATAAATACAATAGGCATTTGCGAAACTCTGAACCTATTGAAAATACTGGTTTTTCGTTTTACAATTACCTAATAAATACAATCCCCATTTTATCACGCCAAAATATAACTTGCCATAAAAAATTTAGAAAAATTGCAACTATTCACCAGTCCCGGTTCATGCGTTACCATCCTGCAAAATGTTCTGTGAGGAAATCTCATCTGCATAGCCTGTCGTTGCAAGGCGCATTACTGTGAACGAAGTGAGCAGTAACAGCTCGGCAGTCCCGCAGCCAGCCAACAGGCAGGAAATATTTTTTTGCCCGCCAAACCCCATTGACTTTTCCACCCTTTTTTCTTATATTATATAAATAGAAATCTGCGTACTCTGAAAACTACGCATTTAAACCCTGAAAAAAGGAGAGTTGCTCGAAATGAACAAAAAAATGCTCTTTGTTTTCAATCCCAAGGCAGGTAAAGGCAAGATCAAAACAAACCTGCTTGATATAGTAGATATTTTCAACAAAGGCGGTTATGAAGTCATTATCTATTCCACACAGAAACCAAAAGATGCCTACGAGAAAGCCAAAGAATACGAATCCAAAGTAGATCTTATCGTATGCAGCGGCGGAGACGGGACTCTTGATGAGGTGGTTACCGGAGTAATGGAAAAGAAGAGTTCCATTCCCATCGGATACATTCCGGCAGGAAGCACCAACGACTTTGCAAACAGTCTCTTTATGCCGAAAAGCATGACAGATGCCGCTTCCATGATCATGGAAGAGAAACTTTATCACTGTGACATCGGCAGATTCAATAACCAGAGCTTTACATATATAGCAGCTTTCGGTCTTTTCACAGATGTAGCCTATCAGACAGATCAGGATCTCAAGAATATCCTTGGCCATGTAGCCTATCTTCTTGAGGGAGTGAAACGCCTTTTTGATATCAAATCATACCATATGAGAATTGAATCCGAAGAATTAACTGTGGAGGATGACTTCATCTTTGGAATGATCACCAATTCCCGTTCAGTGGGAGGGTTCAAGAACCTTACAGGCAAGAACGTGGATATGAATGACGGACTTTTTGAAGTCACCATGATCACAAGACCGAAGAATCCGCTGGAATTGCAGGAGATCATGACTGCAATGCTGACAGCAGAGGACAATACAGATCTGATCCATTCTTTTAAATCAGCCAGGGTGACCATTACCTCAGAAGAACCGGTACCATGGACTCTGGACGGTGAATACGGCGGCAGTCATACACAGATAGAGATTGAAAACTGCCACGAAGCACTGAATCTGTATCTGAAAAGTACAAAAAATGAGGAAACCAGATCAATTGGAATTTCCCCGTTAATAAATAAAAAGGAGAAATAAAATGGGTGAGTATATCAATGTAGTAGAGACTTTTGGATGTGATGTGTTTAATGATTCCGTCATGCAGGCACGACTTCCGAAGAAGATCTACAAAGAATTGAAAAAAACCATAGAAGAAGGCAAGGAACTGTCTATGGAAATTGCGGATGTAGTAGCACACGAGATGAAAGAATGGGCCATCGAGAAAGGTGCCACACATTACAGCCACTGGTTCCAGCCCCTTACAGGTGTGACAGCAGAGAAACACGATGCTTTTATCACAGCTCCGATGGATAACGGTAAGGTCCTGATGTCTTTCTCCGGAAAAGAACTGATCAAAGGTGAACCGGATGCATCTTCTTTCCCGTCCGGTGGATTAAGAGCAACTTTTGAAGCAAGAGGATATACAGCATGGGACTGTACATCACCGGCTTTTGTCCGTCATGATGCAGCAGGCGGAACACTCTGTATTCCTACTGCATTCTGTTCCTATACAGGAGAAGCACTTGACCAGAAGACCCCACTTCTTCGTTCTATGGAAGCAATTAACACCCAGGCACTCCGTCTGCTGAGACTTTTCGGAAATACAACTTCTAAGAAAGTAACTCCGTCAGTAGGAGCAGAGCAGGAATATTTCCTGATCGATAAAGAGAAATGGCTTCAGAGAAAAGACCTGATCTATACAGGCAGAACTCTTTTTGGAGCTATGCCTCCGAAGGGACAGGAAATGGATGACCATTACTTTGGAAGTATCCGTCAGAGAATTTCCGCATACATGAAAGAGGTAAATGAAGAATGCTGGAAGCTTGGAATTCCTGCAAAGACACAGCATAATGAGGTTGCTCCTGCACAGCATGAGCTTGCACCGATTTATGCACCGGTCAATATCGCAGCAGACCAGAACCAGATGATGATGCGTATCCTTAAAAAGGTTGCCAGCCGTCATGGAATGCGCTGTGTCCTTCATGAGAAACCATTTGCAGGTGTGAACGGTTCCGGTAAGCATAACAACTGGTCTCTTACCACAGATGACGGAATCAATCTTCTGGATCCGGGCAAAACACCTCATGAAAATATTCAGTTCCTTCTGGTCCTCACCTGTATCCTGAAAGCAGTAGATGAACATGCAGATCTTCTGCGTGAATCTGCGGCAGATGTGGGAAATGACCAGAGACTTGGCGGCCATGAAGCACCGCCGGCAGTGATTTCCGTATTTCTTGGAGAGCAGCTGGAGGATGTTCTGGAACAGCTGGTCAGCACAGGAACAGCAACTCACAGTAAAAAGGGAAGTAAGCTGGAAACAGGTGTTAAGACTCTGCCTGATTTCATGAAGGATGCCACAGACCGTAACCGTACTTCACCTTTTGCTTTCACAGGAAATAAATTTGAATTCCGTATGGTGGGCTCAAGAGATTCTATTTCCGCATGTAACGTAGTCCTGAATACGATCACAGCAGAAGTATTTAAGGAAGTATGTGACCGTCTGGAAAAAGCTCCTGATTTCGAACTGGCGGTACATGACCTGATCAAAGAATATGCCACAGATCATCAGAAGATCGTATTTAACGGAAACGGCTATGCGCCGGAATGGGAGAAAGAAGCTAAACGCCGCGGACTTCCGATTCTTCCGAGCATGGTAGATGCAATCCCTGCACTTACTACAGAGAAGGCAGTGAAACTCTTTGAATCCTTTGATGTATTCTCAAGAGCTGAGCTTGAATCACGTGCAGAGATTAAATATGAGATTTATTCTAAAGCAATCAATATTGAAGCAAAGACCATGATCGACATGGCAACCAAGCAGATCATTCCGGCAGTTATCAGATATACCACTGTTCTTGGCGAATCTATCAATACAGTGAAAACAGCGGGCGAAGGACTGATCGATGTAAGTGTACAGCTTGACCTGCTTAAGAAAGCATCAAAACTCTTAAAGGCTGCAAACAGTGCCATGAGTAAGCTGAGCAAACTGGTTGAGAAGATCCCGGAATATGCAGAGGGACGGGACAGAGCCGTATTCTGCAGAGAAAAGGTGGTTCCTGCAATGGAAGCTTTACGTGAGCCTGTGGATGAACTGGAAATGATCGTAGATAAGGAAATGTGGCCGATGCCTTCCCCAGATATGTCCTCATGGCCTTGCACCGGGGAAGCCGGGGCGACCTGCCGTATCTGCTGGGCCATCTCCGCTTTTGTCTGGGCGATATAAGCTTGCATTTGGTTTTCAATGGCGGCTTCTTGCAGATAAGCCCCCTCCCGAATAAACCGCGTCTTTTTGCGCCGCTGCACTTCCGCTTTGAGACGCAGCATCTCCCGCTGGCATTGGCGTTCCTGGGCCCGCCTGCGCTGTTGTTCCAACAGCATCTCCCGCTGCAGATCCTTCTTTTTGCGGCTGCAGCGGTTCACCGCTTTGCGCAGCTGGGCCAGGGCCGAACGGATCGCATCGGCATTGTCCGGGTCTTGCCCCAGTGCCGCCTGCAAACGGGCGATCTGCCGCCGGGCATAGCCTGCGGCGCTGCTCACCTTCTGTACATTGCGGGCTTTGGCCAGCCTGGCATAGGCCTCCAGCGGTGCATCGCCATAGCGCTGCGGCATCTCGACGTCCAACGCTTCCCGCTGTTTTTCTGCCGCTTCCCGGGCCCGTTTGAGGGCTTCGCCTACG
>OLSA01000930.1_pt1 | contig 25083 bp, 15 predicted proteins | sample 1672731 | NCBI WGS metagenome assembly OLSA01 (sample SAMEA3136718, study PRJEB25190) | human gut metagenome | biome: human gut; feature: human-associated habitat; material: faeces | place: Austria | collected 2013
TAAGGAAGAAAATCCAAAGAAAGTTTGCTTAAAATGGAATTAAAAGCAAGTTAGAGAAAAATAAAAGGAGCGATTATGGAAAAAGTACAAGCTGATGTAACAAAAAAGAAAAAAATAGATACAAAAAACCTGACCGAAAATTTATTAGTAATTTTTGTAATATTATGCCCGGTATTTGATATTTTAAGTTTTGTTTTTAGAAATACATTTAATACGAGTATATCACCATCTACAATACTAAGACCTATAATTCCGTTAATAGCAATTATAGATTTATTTATAAAAAGTAAGCATAAAGTAAAGATGTTTATTATAGCAGTAATTTATGGTGTTTATGCTTTAGCACATTTATTATTATTTAATACTGCTAATACGGGATTTAGTTATAGTAATGTAGTACATGAAATGCAATATATAATGAATTATACTTTTATGATAATAATTTTATTTGTATATGCTTATGTATTTAAGGATAAAGAAAAAGATAAATTGCAAAGGGCTATAATTTCGTCAGTATCAATATATATTGCATCAATATTATTAGCAATTATTACAAATACTTCATCAACTACATATATAGAAGGAACAGGAATAAAAGGGTGGTTTGAGTCTGGCAATAGTATTAGTGCAGTTTTAACTTTATCAATATTTGTATTATTAAGTAATAAAGATAGAAATTATAGAAAAATAATTATAGGCGAAATAATTATAATGGGAATATTCCTATGTATGTTAATAGGAACAAGAGTAGGCTTATTTGGATTTATTGTTGCATTACTAGCATTTATATTTGCAGAGATTGTCGGAAAGATAATAAAAAAGACAAAGATTAATAAAAAAGTAATTTTAGGTGGAATTGGAGCAATAGTTGCAGTAGTAGTTGTTGTTGCTCTTGTTGGCTCAAATACTTTAGAAAGAAGAAAACACTTACAAGAAATAGAATCAGATATAGTTGATGAATCAACAAATCAAGAAGCACATATTACAGGAAGCTTAATGGAAATTAAAGAAAAAATAGATAATGGTGAAATAGAAGATACTTACATGAGCGAGGCTCAAAAGAAGTCTGTACTAGAATTATATGATATAGCAAATAAGTGGGAAATAAGCAATAATGATCAACGAATGCAACAATTAATATACAATGCACTTCTTGTAAAAAATCAAGCTAATCCATTGTTAATAATATTTGGAAATGGATATATGAACCAATATAGAGAATTAGTATTAGAAATGGATATACCAGCATTTTTATTTAACTTTGGAATACTAGGATTTTTATTATATTTTGGTCCATTTTTAGCGATTTTTGTATATGGACTATATTTTGGAATAAGAAAAATAAAAAATATCGATTCAGAATACATAATGTATGTGTTAGGAATAGGTTTAGCTTTTGCGATATCTGTATTTTCTGGATATGTATTCTTTAACATGTCAGTATCTACAGTTATAGCAGTTATATGTGCATTATTAATAAATAAGATATTCGAAATAAAAAACGTAGAATATACACATGAACAAGTTGTTATAAAAAATGAAAAGAAGAAAAAGATAAAAAGACGTAAACAATAAAATAAGGAGCCAAACAATGAAAAAGATTTTATTTGGTATTACTAGCCTTACTCTAGGTGGAGCAGAGAAGGTTTTAGTAGATTTAGCAAATGAATTAAGCAAAAAATATGATGTTACAATACTTACAATATATGCCAAAGGCGAATTCGAGAAGAAATTAAATTCAAAAGTAAAATTAAAAAGCATATATGACTTTCAGTTTGAAGATATGCCAAACTTTAAGAAAAAGATTACAGCTTTAAAATTATTACTATTTAAAAAGCATTTTTACAAGAAATATATCAAAGGTGATTATGACATAGAAATAGCCTTCCTAGAAGGACCAATTACAAGGCTTTTGGGAGTGAAAAACAAAAATACACGAAAGATTGCATGGGTACATAATGATATTACACAAGTATTTGGAAAGGATATTAAGGCAAAACTTAAAGTGGCTATAGACAAAAAGACATATGGAAAATACCAAACTTTAGTATTCGTAAGTAAAGACAATCGTGATAAATTTACAGAAATTTATAAAGATGTAAGAGATGAATATTTGCAACCAGTACATAAAAGAGTTATATATAATTACATAAATCCAGAAAATGTTATAGAAGGGGCAGAAGAAAAGATTTCGGATAATATTAACATAGGTACAGTTAGCTTCTTAACGGTTGCAAGACTTACTACACAAAAAGCAATAGATAGAATTATTAGAGTACATAAAAAACTTATAGATAATAATTTTATGCACGAATTTTATGTAATAGGAGATGGACCAGAAAGAGAAAAGTTAGAAAAATTAATACAAGAGCTAAACGTTCAAAATACATTTCATCTTTTAGGCAAAAAGGAAAATCCATACCCATATATGAGACAAGCACAATTTTTCTGCTTGCTTTCTGAGTTTGAAGGATATGGAATGGTAATAGAAGAGGCTAAAATATTAAATAAACCAATAATAATAACAGATACAGCAGCAAGAGAAGCAGTTCAAAATTACGAAAATTCTATAATTGTTAACAATAATGAAGATGCTATATATGCTGAAATTAAAGAAGTGCTACAAAAGAAAATAGGAAGTTTTTCTAATAAACAAGAAAAATATGACAATAGTAAGATAATTACAAAATTAGAAAAGCTTTTAGAAGAAGAGGTAAAAACACTAGAAATATAGGATGAGCGATTAGGTTATATTGCTGTTCATCACGATAAAAATTATATAGAATATGTGAGGCATAATTATGAAATTATCAATTTTAACAGCGACTTTTAATAGAGGAGATTTATTACAGAGATTATATGAAAGTATAATAAAAAATTTAAAAACTAATATAGACGTAGAATGGCTAATAATGGATGATGGATCAAATGATGATACAGAAAAAATTATTAGTAATATGAGAGATGAAAATAAGATTTATATAAGATATTTAAAACAAGTAAATCAAGGTAAAATGGCAGCAATCAATCATTTGATGGACTATGTAAGAGGAGACTTAATAATTGAATGTGATTCTGATGACTATTTTACAGAAAATGCATTTTTATATCTTAAAGATGCATATGAAGAATCTAAATATGAAAAAGATTTATATGGATTGTGCTTTTTAAAGTATGACCAAAATGGAAACAATATAGGTCAAGAATTTAAAAATCCAAAAACAACCATGTTTGATTTGTACTTTAAAGAATTAGAAGATGGAGAAAAAGCAATAGCATTTTTTAAAGACAGAAGAAAAAATTATAGTTATGAATTAGAAGGCGAAGAGAAATTTGTTACAGAAGCTAGAATGTATCATAAAATGGATTTATATTATAAGATAAAATGTTATAATGAACCAATTATGATATGTGAATACCAAAAAGATGGGTATTCAAAAAATATAGACAAAGTATTTAAAAAGAATCCTAAAGGATATCTTAAATACTTCGAAGAAATTCTAACAATGCAAGATATGGTGGGAGTACCTTTTAAGAAAAGATTATATGTTATTAAGCATTATATTTTGTTTTGTGTGCTTAATAAGGTAAAGCCAGCATTAAAAGAAATAAAGGGATTTTTGAATAGAATTTTAATAGTGTTATTATATGTGCCAGGCTTTATTATGACAAAGAAGAGATTTAGGTAGGAGGTTTTCGTATGGAAAACAAAAAATTATCAGTTATTATTATTGGAAATAATAATATAGATGGATGTTTAGAGAATATTTATAAACAAAGCTATATTAATGATATGGAACTAATAGTATTATATAAAAATGAAGTAGAGCAATTAAAAGAAAAATATACAGATGTAAAATTTTTAAATAGCAAAAACAATATATTTTTAACATTAAAGGAAAACAAAGAATTAATAAAAGGAGATTTTATAGCTATTTTAAATGATGAGGATTGTAGTTCTATAGATTACTATAGATGTATGGTAAATAAAGCTATATCAGAAAATGCAGATATAGTAATGAGCAATGTTGTATTACAATACAATGATGGAGGAAAAGCCTTCCTAAATCTTATGGAGAGTACATTTAAAGACTTGGACAACGGAGAAATATTAAATGAGTATTTAAAGCAAGAGGGCATAGCAGCTTTTTGGAGTATTTATGGTAATAAGGTTTTTTCTAAAGAATTATTGGATAAAGCTTTAGAAAAAATTTGTGATACAAATAATAATATTCAAGCATTTTATGCATTAGCCATAATCTTTTCATATAGTAAAAAGTTAAGAATAACAAATAATGAAGTTCTATTTTATAACATAGAAAAAGAAAGAAGTTTAGACTGTATAAAATCAATTTTAAATAATCATGTTGTTACAAACGAAGAAACAATTACAAACATTAATGAAAATTTTGGATATTTAGTTAATTTCTTAAAAGAAGTGAACTTGTATGAACAATACGAAGAAGAATTAGAAAATTGGAGAAAATTATGCACAAATGAAATAGAAATAAAAAAGATGAATATAGTAACAAATGTAAAAACAGCTTGGAATGATAAGTTGGACAAAATAAAAAGAGAGATTCTTAAAGAAGATACAAAAGTTGTAAGTTTTGATATATTTGATACTTTAATAATGAGACCTTTTTGGAATCCTATCGATTTATTTACATTTTTAAATGATTATTTTAGAGAATTAACAAATACAGAAACTGGAATAGATTTTTCTAAACTAAGAGTAAGAGCAGAGGAGCAAGTAAGAAAACAATTAGAGAAAAATAATAATAAAGAACAAGAAATAACATTAGATGACATATATAATGAAATTAAGTTAGAAATAGATACTGATGAACAGATTTTAGATAAAGTGAAAGAAAAAGAGATAGAATTAGAAATAAGATTTTGCAATACTAGAAAAACGGGAAAAGAATTGTATGAGCTTGCAAAATATTTAAACAAAGAAGTTATTTACACTTCAGATATGTATTTGCCAGAATCAGTCATAATGCAGATACTAACCAAAAATGGATATGAAACAAATAGAATATACTTATCAAGCAAAATTAAATTAACTAAATTTAAAGGAGATTTATATACAAAAGTAATTGAAGACTTATCCATTGCTCCAAACGAAATGTTACACATAGGAGATAATTATTTTTCAGATTATGAGAAGGCTTTAGAAAAGGGTATAAATGCTCAATTTTTGCCAAAAGCAGTAGATGTATTTTGTAATGAGAATATTACAAATAATTTAGGAAAAATCTTTTTAAAGAATATGCCAATATGGGAAAACAACTCTAATGCACTTAATTTTTTAGGAATTAGATGTATGCTAGCACTAGTTGCTAATAAATATTTTGACAATCCATTTAGAACATTTAATAATTTAACAGATTTTAATGCTGATGCAAAATTAATTGGATATTATGCGCTAGGAATGCACCTATTTGGAATAGCTAATTGGCTTTTAAAAGAAACGATTGAACAAAAATATGAAAAAATTGTTTTTTGTGCGAGAGATGGATATTGGATAATGAGAGCATATCAAATTCTAAAAAAAGTATATAATAATACTCCAAAAGAGGAGTACTTATATATTTCAAGAAGAGCATTAATTCCTGCTACTTTGCAAAATAAATTTGATTTTTACAAATTAGCTGAGCTTATTGATATTTATAAATATACGCCAAAAACGATTTTGAAATATTTTAAAGATATCTTAGAAAATATAGAAAATTTAGATGAAGAATGTAATAAAGTAGGTATAGACGCAAATAAAAAATTTGAATCACAAAATGAATTCTATATATTTATGAATGTTATAATGGATAAATTTTATGATAAAAATAAACATTTAAGTATGCTTGATGCTTTAACTAAATATTTTTCTAACATATTTAGTGGAAATACTTGTATTTTTGATATAGGATATAGTGCTAAACCAGAGATGTATTTATCTAAATTATGTAAAAAGCCAATTGATACTTATTTTGTTAATATAAGTAATGAAGAAGCTTTTAATCATGCAAAAATTGGAAAACTTAAATTAAGTACTTATTTTGATTATAGACCTGCTATTACAGGCGTAATTAGGGAATCATTAATGTCAACTGCGGATCCATCTTGTATAGGATATAAAGTAAGTGAGAATAATGAGGTGTCTCCTGTATTCGAGGAAAGACAAACAACATATAAAGAAAGATTTGTATTTGATGTAATACAAAATGAAGCAATGAATTTTATAAAAGATCTTGTAAATATTTTTGGTTCAGATATTGAAATATTATATTATCAAAAATATTATATATCATTACCACATGAAATGTATATTCATTCAGCAACCGAGTTGGATCAAGATGTTTTAAGAAATGTAAATTTTGAAGATGCGGTTGGTTTAGGAGATAAGATAGATGCAATACACGAATGGAATAGAGAAATGAAAGATAAGAACCAAAAGAGAAGTATAGATATTTTTGATGAAGAAAGAATAGGTAAATTAGAAAATGAAATAAAAAGAACAACTGAAGAGAATGAAAAAATAAAAATGCAAATTCATAAACAAGAAGTAGCATTAAATACACAAATTGAGGAGCAGAAAAAAGAACTACAAAATATATACAATAGTAGAAGATGGAAATATTTTGATAAACTAAATAAACTATTAGGAAGAAAATAATACTATGGTATAATAGCTTGACAAAACTAAGGATAAACTATAATATATGAGTGAAAAAACAGGAAAGGTGTTAGATTATGATAAGAGAACAAAAAAAATTATCTATAATAGTACCAGTATACAATGCAGAACAATACATGGAAAAATGTTTAGATAGATTATTAGAGCAATCATATAAAAATATAGAAATAATTATTGTTAATGATTGTTCTAAAGGAAATTGTGAAGAAATTGCCAACAAATTTAAAGAAAAAGATAGTAGAGTAAAATATATAAAACATGAAGTAAACAAAGGGTTATTTCAAGCAAGACTTACAGGTTCAAGCATTGCTACAGGTGAATACATTGCCTTCCTTGATAGTGATGATTATGTTTCAATAGACTATTACAGGACGTTAATGAATAATATTCAAGAAAATAATTCTGATATAGCAATGGGGAATATGGTACTTGAATATGATAGTGGAGAAAGAATTGTTTATAATTTGTTTAATGCAAAGCATTTAAATTTAACAGGAGAAGAATGCTTAAAGGCTTACTTTGACCAAGAAGGCTTGTCTTTTGATTGGCATACTATTTGGAATAAAGTATATAATATAGAAATTTGGAAAAAAGCCTTAAAACACTATAAAAAGATAACAACACATTTACTTATGACTGAGGATTTTGCTTTTTCTACAGTGCTATTTTATTATGCTAAAAAACTTACAAATGTAGAAAATGATTGTATATATTATTGTAAACATGAAACAACATCAACCTCAGTAAATGACTTGAAATTTAGCAAATTTAATAAAAATATAACAGATATTACAACATCTTTTAATTTTATAGAAAATTTCTTAAAAGAAGTAAGTATCTATGACAAATATAAATACAAATTTGAAAAGTGGAAATCTTTGTATACAAAACAACAAAGAACATATGTAGCAAACTCTAGTATGTCAAAAGAAGAAAAGGAAAAAGCCGAAAAATTAATAAAAGAGTTTTGCCCAGATGCAGAAGATATAAAGAATTCAGAATATATTTATAGTGTTACAACTAAATGGGATGATAGACTAGAAAATATGAAATTAGCAATATGTGACAAAAATATAAAATGTGTTAGTTTTGATATTTTTGATACATTAATTTCAAGACCATTTTTTATACCAACAGATTTATTTATATTATTAAACAAATATTTTAGAGAATATACAAATACAAAATCAGGTATGGATTTTTCTAAAATAAGAGTTTCTTGCGAACAACTAGCAAGAGAAAAATATGAAAATGATAAATGTCAAGAAATTACACTTGATCAAATATATGATACTATAAATAAAGAATATTATATTGATAAAGAAGTATTAGAAAAATTAAAAGAAAAAGAAATAGAATATGAAATAAGATTTTGTAATAGAAGAAATGTAGGATATGAATTATATTCTCTTGCACTTGCTATGGGCAAGAAAGTTATTTTTACATCAGACATGTATCTACCAAAAGATGTAATACAAAAGATATTGGATAAAAATGGATATGTGCAAAATGATAAACTTTATTTGTCATCAGAAATTAAGCTTACAAAAGCAAGAGGTGCTTTATATAAATATGTTTTAGATGATATGAAATTAGCAGAAAAAGAATTATTGCATATAGGGGATAATTTCCAATCTGATGTAGAATCACCTAAAAAACTTAATATTAATGCATGGCATTTACCAAAGGCAACTGGAGTTGCTTTGGACAAGCAAGAAGTTAATAATTTTGCTAAAATGTTTACACAGAGTATGCCATTTTGGAGAGATAATGGAACATCAATGAACTTTATAGGAATCAGAACAATGATTGCTATGGCGGCTAATAAATATTTTGATAATCCATTTAGAACTTTTAATAAATATTCAGACTTTAATGCAGATCCATATATAATAGGATATTATATATTAGGAATGTACATGTTTGGAGTAACAAAATGGCTATTAGATGAAACTCAAAATAGAAATTACGAAAATTTAGTGTTTATGGCAAGAGATGGGTATTTACCTATGGAAACATATAAAATAATGAAAAAATTTTATAAAAATGTACCACAAGAAAAATATTTATATGTTTCTAGAAAATCATTAATACCAATAACAATAATGAATAAATTAGATTTCTACAAATTACCAGAATGTATTAATGTAACAAATCATTCTCCTAAAGATATATTAAAATATGTAAAAGATTGTATCACAGTAGATGGTAAGAATGTAGAAGCAATATTAAAAGAACATAATATAAATGCAGACGCAAAATTAGAAACAATAAATAACTTTAACAAGTTTATTAAAGTTGTAATTGATAACTTCTACGATGAAGAAAAACATTTAAAAAATTTAAGTATCTTAAGAAATTACTTTAAAGAAATGTATAAAAATCATTCTGCTAATTTTGATATAGGATATAGTGGAAGACCAGAATTATTCTTATCTAATTTATGTGAAGAACCAATAGATACATTTTTCTTAAATATAAATATGGATGAAGCATTAAGACATGCAGACATGGGAAAATTTAAGCTAAAGACATTTTTTAGTGGTAAACCATCAGCAACAGGCTTTGCATATGAAGCGATGTTGTCAGCTTTAGCTCCATCATGTGTTGGATATAATATTTCTGCTAATAATGTAGAGCCAATATTCGAAAAATATGATAAAACATATCAAGAAGAATTTATTATTGGAATGATGCAAAATGCTGCTATAGAATTTGTAAAAGATATTACAGACATTTTTGAAGAAGAAATAAAAGAACTATATTATGAAAATTATTATATTTCATTACCTATAATGGCATATATTAATTCTTCTAAACAAATGGATAAATCAATTTTTGATGCAATATATTTTGAAGATAATATAAGATTAAAAGAGCCTGTAAAAATGACAACAGAATGGAATAAAGAATTAGGATATAAAAATCAAAGAACTATGGATGAATTAATTTATGGATTAACTACTGTTAACTGGAATGGCAATAGGTATTTAGACTATAACGAACCAGATTTAGAACATCATAGTAAGCCAATTAGATTTATATATTATTTATTGTTTGATAGAATAACTTTTAAAAGAAGAATGAAAGAAATATTTAAAAATCATGAAGATATATATATTTAAAAATCATAAAAGAATATTAGCAGTAGGAAAACGTTTCTATGCAGCTGGAAGAGGAGCAAAAAATGTTATATATAAAGGCGTTCATAAGATAAAAGGAGGACACAAGAGTGAAAAATAATGAAGACTATGCAATAGAGGTACAGGATGTATACAAAACATTTAATGTATATTTAGATAAAGCGAATAGTCTAAAAGAAAAAATGTTATTTTGGAAAAGAAATAGGAAAGAAGTAAGAGAAGTCCTTAAAGGAATAAATTTAAATATAAAAAAAGGTGAGGCAGTAGCTTTAATAGGTGTTAATGGAAGTGGTAAATCTACATTATTAAAACTTATGACAAAAATAATTTATCCAAATAAAGGGAAAATCTTAATAAACGGAAAATTAACTTCTTTATTGGAATTAGGTGCAGGTTTCCACCCAGATTTTTCTGGAAGAGAAAATATTTATTTTAATGCTTCAATTTTCGGATTAACTAAAAAGCAAATTGATGCAAGGTTAGATCAAATTATAGAATTTTCAGAACTAAGAGATTATATAGACAATCCTGTTAGAACATATTCTTCAGGTATGTTCATGAGATTAGCTTTTGCTGTTGCTATAAATGTAGATGCAGATATATTATTAGTTGATGAAATATTATCTGTTGGAGACCAACACTTCCAAGAAAAGTGTATAAATAAAATGAAACAATTAAAAGCAGAAGGAAAAACAATGGTTTTTGTTACACATAGTTTAGATTCTGCAAAAGAATTATGTGATAGAGCAGTATGGCTAAATAAAGGTGTTATAAAATTAGATGGTAATACAAATGAAGTTATAGAACAATATATAAAGGAAACAGCATAAGAGAAGGGAGTAACAAATGAATTTTTTTAGATCATTATATGAATATAGGGAATTATTAAAAACAAGTATTAGTAAGGACGTAAGAGGAAAATATAAAAATTCTGTACTAGGAGTAATATGGTCATTTTTGAATCCTCTTTTACAAATTGCTGTGTATGCTATAGTTTTTCCACTTATTATGAGAAGTAATTTACCAAATTACACCGTTTTCTTATGTTGTGGTTTAATACCATGGAATTTCTTTTCTACTGCCACATCTAGAACATCTTTTACAATGATCGAAAACGGAAACATTATAAAAAAGGTATATTTTCCAAGAGAAATTTTGCCTTTATCTGTAGTAACAAGTGAAGCAATTAATTTTATAATTTCTACAATTATTATATTAGCTTTTGTATTAGGATATGGAATGGGACTTAGCAAATACATAATATTCTACCCATTAATTTTAATAGTACAATATTTCTTATTAATAGGAATTTCGTTTATTGTATCTAGTGTAACTGTGTATTTTAGAGATTTACAACACTTTATAGGAATTGCATTACAACTTTTATTTTATGCAACACCAATTGTATATGCACCAGATTCAATACCACAAAATTTTCAATGGATATTACAATATAACCCAATGACATACATAATAAATGGATATAGAGATATTTTTTACTACCAAAGAATGCCTGATTTTTCATCATTAGGAATTGTTTTAGTAATTAGTATTGCATTATGTATAATTGGATATTTTATATTTAAAAAATTACAAAAAAGATTTGCTGAAGAGATGTAACCTATAAAATAAGGAGATTGCTTGATGAATGAATTTAAATTTTCTTTAGAACCTGGAATAAAGAGATATGAAAACAGAGATTATATGGATCAAAATCCTATAATCTCTGTTGTTGTACCATTTTATAATAGTGGGAAATACATAGAGCAAACCATAAATTCTGTGTTAAATCAAACTTTTCCATATTATGAAATTTTAATAGTAGATGATGGCTCAAAAGATGAAGAATCATTAAAAAAATTAGAAGAAGTTGGGAAATTAGACAATAGAATAAAAGTGTTTCATAAAGATAATGAGGGGCTGGCTGCAACAAGAGATTTTGGAGCTTCTAAATCTGCAGATACTTGTAAGTATCTAATGTTTTTAGATGATGATGATTTAATTGAACCAACTTTTTTAGAATGTGCATATTGGACATTAGAAACTAATTCCGAAGCTGCGTGGGCTTATTCTGATTCTATAGGGTTTGGTACAAGAGAATATACATGGAATAAGTATTTTAATTCTGAAAAGCTAAAAGAGGAAAATGAATTAATATCAGAGGCTTTAGTAAGAAAAACAGATTTCAATCTAGTTAACGGATATGAATTAAGAGAAAAAGCAGTAAATGAAGATTGGAACTTTTGGCTTAAATTATTAGCTAATGATAAATATCCTGTACATATGAGCTTTTACGGACAATGGTATAGAAGAAAAGAAACTGGCGAATTACAAAAGTCAAGAGATAACAAAACTAGATCGTTAGAAATAATTAAAGAAACTGCAAGTAAGGTAACTAAAAACATAGCTGCAATCCAATATCCACGATATAATTATAATTATGATATTATTCCAGCAGAAGTAGAAGGATTATTAATTCCAAAACTAAAAGAAAATAATGATAATAAAATAAATATATTAATGATATTTCCATGGATGATTACAGGAGGAGCAGATCTATTTAATTTAAGTTTAGTAAAAGGCCTAGATAAGAATAAATTTAGAATTACAATTATAACTACTGAGCCTAATGAAAATGTATTAAGACAATATTTTGAACAGGATGCAACTGTTTATGATTTGACATCATTTATTGATCAAAAATATTGGTCAGCATTTGTAAATTATATAATTGAAAAAGAAAACATAAATATTGTTTTTAATTCAAATAGTAAATTTGGCTATGGAATTTTACCTTATATTAAAGCAAAGCATCCTAATATATCAATTATAGACTATGTACATATGGAAGAATGGTATAACAGAAATGGTGGATACTCTAGATATTCAGCTATGTATGAGGCTGTGATAGACAAAACATTAACTTGTAACGAAAACAGTAGAAATATATTAATAAATCATTTTGGAAGAAATGAAAAAGAAATACAAACTGTATATATTGGGGTGGATGAAGAAAAGTTTAATCCAGAAAAATACGAGAGTAGAGATATATTAATAAAAAAATATTTAGGAGTGAATACAGATAAGAAAATTCTTTCATATATTTGCAGAATTTCTGAACAAAAAAGACCTATGTTATTATTGGAAATAATAGCAAAATTAAAAGAAGCAAGGCAAGATTTTAAAGTATTGGTTGTAGGTAATGGTAATTTGTTTCAAAAAATGCAAGAAAAGGCTAAACAATTAAACTTAATGGAGGATATAGTCTTCTTAGGAAGTTTGCAAGATACAGCAGAAATTTATAAAATAAGTGATATAACAATAAATTGTTCAATAAAGGAAGGTCTAGCACTAACTGCATACGAGTCTTTAAGTATGGGAGTGCCAGTAGTTTCTAGTAATGTAGGAGGACAAAAAGAATTAATTACACCTGAGGTAGGCGAAATAGTACCTCTTTTACAAAATGAAGAAGATATTTATTTAGAATCATATAGAGAAGAAGAAGTTCAAAATTATGTGGTTTCTATAAATAAAATTTTAAATAATTTAGGGTATTATAAAAATAATGCAAGAAATAAGATTTTAGATCATTTTACGATAAATAAAATGATTGAAAGGATGTCTAAAATCTTAGAAGAAACATATAAAAATCCAAATGAACAAAAAATAGAAAATGGTAAAAATCTAAGTAATAATATAAATTTAACAAAAGAGTTAATTACTCTAAATTTAAAAAATGATGAAGTGGAATATAAATGGGAATGCTCAGAATATGAAAAAAAGGCATATGGACGAGCTTATTCTATTAAAGGCATGAATTATAAAAAGTTATGGAATATTGCATTGTGGAGAGGTGCAGTTAAGATTTATCATAAATTTAGAGGAAGATAATGCATGGAGGAAAAAATGAAGGAAGGTAAGCTTAAAGGGGTTATACAATTTTTAAATAAGCATTTATTTGCAATAAGTTTATTTTTAGGTATATTCATTATTTTAGGCCTAAGATTAAAATATCTTGTAGATGGCAATTTTTTAGGATTCATAAATAGGGAAACAGATATTATATACAATGTAATATTTTTAGTTGGAATAATAGCACTAATTTATTATAATTTGAAAATAAAAAATAAAAGATTATGGATTACATCAATTGTAGTTGGATGTATATTTGCTGTATTATATTATTTTGGAGAGCTTCAAAATGATTATATTCATTCATATATTCCAACAAGTAAAAAATTTATAATATACTCATTTATAAAGTTATTTACATATTTTGCTTTATTTACGAATTGTGTGGTAATTTTATTTAATAAACTACCAGTTTTAGCAAGTAAATTTAATACAAAAAAAGAGTGGAAACTATTTACAAATAATAAGAAGTCATTATTTGTAGTTGCTTTATTATTCTTTATATCATATTTGCCATATTTCCTATATTATTTTCCAGGAAATATAAATACAGATAATATAGGAAGTTTATATCAAATAACAGGAATAAAACCATATTCTAATATGCAACCAATAGTATATACATTAATATATGGTGGACTTTGGAACTTAGGTAAAATGATATTTGGTACATCAACTGCAGGTGTTGCAACATATACTGTATTTCAGATGTTATATACAAGCATAGTTTTTTCTATAATTTTATATTATATGGCTAAAAGAAAAATAGATTTAAAATGGAGAATAATTACATTTTTATTCTTAATTTTAAATCCATTAAATGCTTGGTTTGCCATTAGAAGCGAGAAGGGAATAATATTTCATTTAACTTTAATATTAGTAATAATAGGAATAATTGATATTATTCATGAAAAAGAAGAGTTCTTTAAGAAAAAGTGGAAACCTATTTTACTTGGGATTATCACGATAATGATGATATTCATAAGAAATAATGGTATATATACTTTAATATTGACCTTACCATTTTTAATAATAGCATGTAAGAAAAGTTGGAAGAAAATATTAATCCTTTTTGGAGTTGTATTAATATTTACACAAGTAGTACAGGGGCCAATTTTTAAGGCATTAAATATAAATTATTCTAGCCCAGGAGAGGTATTATCTATTCCAATGCAACAATTTGCACGAATTTCAAAATATGCAGGGGATAGACTTTCAGAAGAAGATAAAAAAGTAATAAAACAATATTTCCCAGTAGATACAGAAGAGTTAGTAAATGAATATGTGCCATGGTTTGCAGATCCAACTAAACACAATTTTTCAACAGAAGAATTTGAAAAAGACAAATTTACATTTATTAAACAATATATAAAATTTGCGTTTAAATATCCTGTTCAAACAATATCATCTTTAGTATTTAATACAGGAATAAATTATAGTCCTAATTTTAATGCATGGAGTCTTGTACGAATGTATGGAACAGAAACAGAGGACGCATATATTACATGTAATAGTTCAGAGCCAGAATTACTAGAAGAATTTATCAGTAAATATCCAATTGAAGAAAAGAAACTAGTTAATTTTGAATTTTTAGATAATTTGAATGATTTATTAATTAAAGGTAACATACCAATATTTTCAATACTTATAAGTAATATAGGGTTCTATTTTTGGATATTAATTTTATGTTTTGCATATTGTATTTATACAAAAAAATATAGAAATATGGTTATGTTACTTCCAATTTTAGGACTATGGGCAACAGCTGTGGCAGCACCAATGGTAGATTTAAGATATATATATTCAATGGTTTTAACAGCTCCATTATTTATTGGGGTAATAATTAAAGATTCAAAAGAAATAAAGGAAGAGTAGAATGAAAGACATAATAAAAAAATTTTTAAATAAAGAAGTAATAATGTATATAATATTTGGAGTATTAACGACATTAGTAAATTTAATTGTTTCATTTGTATTAGAAGGAATTGCACATATAGATGGAGCTATAGCTAGTGCAATAGGAATAGTATGTTCAGTGCTATTTGCATATTTTACAAATAGAAAATGGGTTTTTAATACTAAAGCAAAAGGTTTTAAAGAGAATTTTAAGGAATTTATTAAATTTATTTTAGGAAGAGCAGTAACAATGATAATTGAACAAGGAGGAGTAATAATTTTTTATAGCTATATGAATTTACCATTTATGCCTGTAAAATTGTCATTAACAATTATTGTAATAATATTAAATTTCTTTTTCAGCAAATTTTTTGCATTTACCAAGAAAGATGAGGAAAAATAATGAATATAGATATGCCCATAAAAAAACAAAACAAGGTAAAAAATTTTATTAAAGAAAACAAAGTTAATATTTATATATTTTTAGCAATGCTAATATTTACGATAATAATTTGTTCAAATTTTTTTAATATGCATTTTTCACAAGATACATATTCGCTATATTCTAGTGGATGGGATGCATACATTAAACATTTTTTACTATCAAATAGAATATTTAGTGCATTAGAACTTTGGATATCAAAAGTATTTAATATATCTTTTGAAATGACTATTTTAATTAGTTCTATTGTATCTATGATAGTTTTTTCATTAACATGGTTTATATTATATAAATTTATTGTTAAAATGATAAAGAAAGAACATGACAAATGGCAAAATTTATTAATCATTGGAATAACATTTTCAATTATATTTAATTTTTGTACATTTGAAACAATGGTATTTGCTGAAGTATCAATAATGTCAATTTCTATTTTATTAGCAGTAATAGCTGCATGTTTATATACAGAGCAGAAATACATAAAAAGTTTTATAACATTAATGATATCAACTTTTTGCTATCAAACTGCAGCTTCACTATTCTTAGTACTTACATTAGTATTTATTGCATATAAACATAAAGGTAACATAAAAGAAATAGTAAAGAAATCTATTGGAGTATTCTTCTTCTGGGGAATAACGATGATACTAAATTTAGTAATGACAAAATTATTTAGTAGCTATTTTGGAATGACTACGAGACGAACTACAATATTGTCAATAGATCAAATAATATCAACTATAGTACATTATGGCAAATACCTTTTATTAGAAAATTTAGAGATTGGTCCAAAAGGATGGTACTTAATATTTATTGTAATATTAAGTGTAATATTTATAGTCTCAATTATTAAAGATAAAAAATACTTTCACATTTTTGAGTATATTGTACTAGTATTATTATCTTTTATAGTACCAACGCTTCCACTAATTGTTATGCCAATAGAAAGTCAATATATTGAAGCAAGAATGGCTATGTGTTTTGGCGCAATTTTAGGAGTTATTTTACTGTATCTAGTTATTGTAATGAAAGCAATAGAAATAAAAGGATTGAACAAACTTATATATATACTTACAGCGTGTATATTTATGATTAATGCTATATATTTTATTAGGGCATCTTCAGAAAATATGGCTACTGTATACTTAGATAGGAACTTAGCTAAGTCAGTACTACAAGCAATTAATAAATATGAAGAAACAACCGGGAACACTGTTGATACTATAGGTATAACTTGGGACAAAAATCCAACAACATATTATGATGGACAGTTAAAATTAAGAAGTACTAATGCAAGAGGAATGGTTACAGATTTTTCAGTAATACAAGCATTAGAATATTATGGTGGCAAGAGCTATAATGCAATTTATCAAGTACCAGATAATGTTAAATCATATTTTGAACAATATGATTGGGAGTTCTTTAGTGAAGAGCAATTATTATTTGAAGATAATAATTTATGGTTATGTCTATATTAAAATAGAAAAAATTATAAAAAATGAAAATAGAGGATGATAAAAAATGAAAAAAATAACAATAATAATTCCAGCATATAACGAAGAAGAATCTTTACCATATTTATATGAGAGATTAGAAAAATTAATGAATTCAATTAATAATTATGAATTTGAAATTTTATTTGTAAATGATGGAAGTAAAGATAATACACTTAATTTAATAAAAGAATACCGCAACAAAGATGAAAGGATATCATATGTGGATTTTTCTAGAAACTTTGGAAAAGAAACTGCAATGATAGCAGGACTAGATTATGCTACTGGCGATTGTGTAATTTTTATGGATGCAGATTTACAAGATCCACCAGAGTTAATACCAGAACTTATAAAATGGTGGGAAGAAGGCTATGATGATGTTTATGCAAGAAGAAAATCTAGAAAAGGAGAAACCTTCCTAAAGAAATTTACTTCTAAAATGTATTACAAAGTATTACAATCATTGACAAATGTGCAAATTCAGAGAGATACAGGAGATTTTAGATTATTAGATAAAAGATGTGTAAATGCATTAAAGAAGATGAGAGAAACACAAAGATGTTCAAAAAGTATGTTTAGCTGGATTGGATATAAGAAAAAGGAAGTCTTATATGATAGGGATCCAAGAGTTGCAGGAAAAACAAAATGGAATTATAAGAAATTAATAGATTTAGCAATAGATGGTATAACATCTTTTACAACATCTCCACTAAGAATATCTACATATTTATGTATTCCTACATTTGGAGCTTTATTGATATATTTCATTTATGTAATCTGTAAAATGATTTTTGTTACAAATAAAATTGATGCATATCAAGCAATTATTCTTTTGATATTATTTTTTAGCGGAATACAAATACTATTATTTGGAATTATCGGAGAATATTTAGGACGAATATTTAACGAGTCAAAAAACAGACCATTATATCTTGTAAATGAATATAATGGTAAAAGAGAAGAAAACGAATAAAAGGAGAAAGTTTATGAAGAAAGTATTATCTGTATTATGCATAATAACATTGGTTACAGGGATAATTTTGCCAAGTTATGCTTCTGGAATAATAGAAGCTAATACTACTAATAATACAACAATAGATAACATATATAATAATGTTGAAAATAATAAAGATGTTAATGAGACAGAAAATAATGTAGTGGTAAAAGAACAAGAGAATGTAATAGAAGATAATCCTATAAATGAAATAATAGAAAATGCTAATGAAACAATAAATAGCGAAGAAGAAAAGTTACTAGAATCAGAGTCTACACAGGACAATATGGTAAAAAGTATAGAAGCAGGAGGTTTAAAATTAGCAGAAGGAATATATACGATAAGAAGTGTATTACCAGGAAATAGAGCAGTAGGAATAGATGCTGGTAGTAAAGAAGATGGAGCAAATGTAAATATATGGGATTATTATGGAGTAGGTCAACAAAAGTTCAGATTAAGAATAGATAGTGAAGGATATTATGAAATAGAAAATATAAGAAGTAATAAATTATTAGATGTTGTACAAAGTATACAAGGTTCAGGGATGAATGTGGATCAATGGTCAAATAATGGTGGAACAGATAATCAAAAATGGGTAATAGAGAAAGGAACAGAAGGATATAAAATTAAGTCAAAATTAAATGGTTGGTACTTAAACTTAGAAAATGGAGTAGGAGCAAATGGAGAAAATGTAAATATAGAAGAAGGAGCAGATGTACTAACGCAAGAATTCTTAATAGAAAGAATAGATGAAGATGGAACAGAAACAATATTAAATGGAACAACAAATAAGATAATAACAAAATTAAGTGGAAGAGCAGTAGGAGTAGATGGAGGAAGAACAGAAAATGGAGCAGATATAAATTTATGGGATTATGAAAGAGTAGACCAACAAAGATTTAAGTTTGTATATAATGAAGAAGGATATTATACAATAGAAAATATAAAATCAGGAAAATTATTAAATGTAGTAGGATCAGGTTCAGAAAGTGGAACACAAATAGAGCAATGGGAAGAACAACCAAGCAATGAAGGGCAAAAATGGATAGTACAAGACGCAGGAAATGGATATTATAGTATAATTTCAAAATTAAATGGATTATACTTAACAGTAGGAGGAAATGGAGCAAACTGTGACTTAATGTATGTAGAGAACCCAACAGGAGGAGATAATCAAAAATTTCAGATTACAGAAAGTGGAGTGCCACAAGGAGAGAAAATAGTAGAAGAAGGAACATACAAAATAGTATTGGCAAATGCGCCAACACAAAGCTTAACAGTAGAAAATGGAAGTACAGAAGATGGAGCAAATGTGCATATATGGGAATATAAAAATAATCCGCAACAACAATTTGAACTAGTTTATGATGGAGAGGGATACTATGAAATAATACCAGTACATTCTGGAAAGAGATTAGATGTAGTAGGATATGGAAATGAATCAAATGTAGATCAATGGGCAGACAATGGTGGAAACGATAACCAAAGATGGGTAATAAGGAAAAGTAAAGCAGGAAATTATAATATAATATCAAAAAGAGATTCATTATATTTAGATGCATATCAATCTAGGACAGAAAATGGAACCAATATAGAAGTATATGAACAAAGTAGAGGAAATGGACAAGAGTTTAAATTAGAAAAAATAGAAAATCCAAAAACAGTAGAAGAAGGAACATACAAAATAGTGTTAGCAAATGCGCCAACACAAAGTTTAACAGTAGATGGAGGAAAAACAGAAGATGGAGCAAATGTGCATATATGGGAGTATGTAGATAGCTTACAACAACAGTTTAATTTGGTATATGATGGACAAGGCTATTATGAAATAATACCAGTACATTCAGGAAAAAGACTAGATGTAGTAGGATATGGAAACGAAGCTAATGTAGACCAATGGACAAATAATGGTGGGAATGACAATCAGAAATGGTTAATAAGAAAAAGCAAAGCAGGAAATTATAATATAATATCAAAAAGAGACTCGTTATATTTAGATGCATATCAATCTAAAACAGAAAATGGAACAAATATACAAGTATACGAACAAAGTGGAGGAAATGGACAAGAGTTTAAATTAGAAAAAATAGAAGATAGAAGTGAGAAAACAGTAACAGACGGAACTTATCAAATAGCGCCACAAGCAAATACAAATCTAGTTATGGAAGTATCTGCAAGTAGTATGGATAATGATGGAAGAGTACAAATATGGGAAGATTTTAATGCAAAAGGACAAAAGGTAAAGTTAGAATATATAGATGGATATTATAGAATTTCTTTTGCACATAGTGGAAAATGCTTAACTGTAAAAAATAGAAATATTTCTAGTGGAGAGCAAGTAGTACAATATGAATGGAATGAAGGAAATAACCAAAAATGGGTTATAAGAGATAATGGGGACGGAAGTATAGGAATATTGCCACTAACAAATCAAAATTTAACATTAGATATATTTGGTGATATTTCAAATGGAACAGGAATAGAATTATATAATAATGAAAAGAATGTAAAACAAAGATTTTGTTTATTAAAAACAGGAATAGGTGTTAATATAGATTCAAATAAATATCCAGGTATTGCAGAAGCAGTAGACAAATTGTTAGAACAACACCCAGAGTGGCAATTTGAAGTATTATATACAGGAATTGATTTTTATACAGCAGTTCAAGGCGAATATGAATATGATAATAAAAAAGCAAATTTAGTAGATACTAATGTATATAAAGGAGATTGGATTGCACCAAACCCATATGTTAGTGGAAACTGGTCATCAGCCTCATATAATGGAATAGCATATTTTATGGATCCTAGAAATTTCTTAAATGATGTAGATGCCTTTCAATTTGTAGATTTAGCAGATTATTATAATAGTGGAGCTACATTGGATTCAATTCAATATCAAGTAAATGGAACATTTTTAAATAATTTTGCGGAAGATGTTAGAATATCTTGTGAACATCAAAATGTAAATCCTTATTATATAATTGCAAGATTGTTCCAAGAACAAGGAAGAAATGGTTCTATAACGATTTATATGGATGGTGGAGATGGAAAATTATACTTCAACCCATTCAATATTGGTGCACAAGTAGGAAATGATTTTGCAACAGCATTAGCCAAAGCAAAAGAACAAGGCTGGGATAGTATGCAAAAAGGTATAGAAGGTGGAATTAGTTTTATAAGACAAAATTATCTAGATGCAAATCAAAATACTCTATATTTAAATAAATTTGATGTAAATCCAAATAGTCCAGGGGGATTTTATACTCATCAATATATGCAAAACTTATCTGCAGCATATAGTGAAGCACGTACTTTTAGAGGAGCATATGTAGATACAGGAACTTTAGACAACACAATAAAATTTATTATACCAGTATATGAAAATATGCCTACATCACCAGCAGCTAGACCAACAGGACAGAATGGTGGAAACACAGGATATCCAACAATAACAGACCAAGGACCAAAAAATGTTCAAGTTTATGATATACAAACTTCATTAATAGTTAGAACTGGACCTGGAACACAATATGCAGAGCTTGAAGGTGAAAGATTACAGAATGGAACTGTATTGCTTTCAGTAGAAAGATACGAAAATGGATGGCAGAAGGTAATAACTCCATCAGGGAAAGTAGGCTATTGTTCAGGAGATTATGTACAATTTATAAATGATGTTACAAATTGTAATGAAAGAGTGGCGATATCAACTACCGGTAGTGTTAATATTAGAATTGGACCAGGTACAGATTTTGCAAGTTTAGGAACTTTTAGAGATGGAACAACAGGGACTAGAATTCTTAAAGGTGTGTATACAGCTAATGGCTATACATGGGATTTAGTAATTTTAGATGATGGAACAAAGGGATTTGTAGCGTCAAATTATTTAAGAATAATTTAGAAAGGAGAATGGTAAATTAATATAAGGATTAATTTACCATTCTTTTACTTATACTTTATAGAAGGGAGAAAAAAGTGAAAAGTAAATTAAGTATATTTTTTATAATTTTAATAACTTTAGTGTCTATAATGAATATATCATTTGCCGAAACAGGAAGATTAGTAGATATTCCTGTACCTCCGAATAGCTCTGGATATGCAGATTTTACTGAAAAAGAAGCAGCAGATAGGGCAAGAGAATATGAAGAAAGTAAAAACAATGCTGTAACAGCAGATTATTTTGTTGGTAAATCTAGTGATAATTATTTAAAGTCTTTAAATGTAGAAGGATATGAATTAAGCCCAGAATTTAATAGACAAATGGACACATATACAATTTATGTAAAAGATGATAGTATTAATACTTTTAATGTTACAGCAGAGCCAGATAATGAAAATGCAAAAATCGAAGGAACAGGGACAATAACTGTGTCACAAGAAGAAAGATTGATCAATATAAAGGTTACAGCAGAAAATGGAGATTTAAAAGTATATACAATAAATATTACAAAAGTCTTTTACTCAAATATCGCACCGGATACCATACAGAAAGAAAGCCGACCGTTAGAACCGTCACAAAGATAAGTAGCACATCCCAAGCGTGAACACTCACAGGATAGGCATCCACAACAAAAGTACCACCGCCACCACCTAATGAGATAATTCCGAATTCCTGTTGGATGAAACACAAAAGCAACCCTAAAACAATCCCGGAAACGGCACCGAAAAGAGAAATAAGACGACCTTCGAATAAAAAGATACGGGAGATCAGTTTATCATCCGCTCCTAAGCTACGTAATGTTACAACATCATCCTTCTTGTCCAAAATCAACATAGAAAGAGAACCGATTACATTGAAGCAAGCAATCATCAAGATAAAAGTAAGGAATAAATAAGAGATCAATTTCTCGATCTCCATGATACGGAAAACATCCGCTTGCTGCTGATAGCGGTTCTGAACGATAAAATCATTACCTAGTATTTTCTCAATTTTGGCTTGTACAGATGAAACATTTGCACCAGGCTTCAATTTCAATTCTATAGCGGAAACCTCTGTTGTATAATCCAGCAGTTGACGAAGAAAATCAAGAGAGGTAAGAATATACTTTCCGTCATATTCCTGCTGATTAACAACGAAGACAACTCCGGGAGAATAAAGATAATCACGATTAAAGGAAGCACCCGGATTTGCCATATTTACTTTAGCATTCCGTTTGGGTAAATACACTTGAAGAGGATCAACAAATTGAAGTCCCGTACCCAAGGTTGCCACCAACTCTACCCCCATCACACCGTAATTCACAATAGAATCATGAAGAAGAAAATCACCGGCTCCATAGAGAATACTATCAATGGCTGTCAATTCTTCAAAATTATCCTCTACCCCCTTTAGAACAACCATAGCTTGACGGTCTTTATATTGTACCATCGCATTCTCTTCGAGAGTTTCTGTAAGCTCTTGTGCTACTTCTTTGTGGGTTCCTTTTTTAAAAGCAATTCCAAGTTCTGAAGTATAGATACTCTCGTCCAGCATACGGTATGCATCCTCTCCATCTCTCACCAGGCTGCCCAGCATTGCCTCATGACCTGCAATCGCATCTACATAATCTTTTCTAAGTGCAGCATAAAGTTCATTCGTCGTAGAAAAACAGTTTACCTGCTCCATCTGTGGAAGATCTGAATCAATATTATGAAGAAAAAGATCAACCGGCGCGATTTTCTTAAAGTCATGGGTGTTGTTGGCATGACGGCATCTCTGGCCGCCTGTGGGGACTCCGGTTCCAGCAGCGCGGCTGCCAGTTCTACCGCTGGCGGCGATGACGGCGTGATCACCATCTCTTACTGGACCACGGACCGTCACGATCAGGCGTATCTGACTCCGCTGATCGAAGAATACAACAAGACCAATTCGGACAACATTTATATCGACTACCAGGTCTATGCCGACAACTATTCTCAGATGCTGGATCTCGCCTTCAGCACCGACACTGCACCGGATGTGTTCAAGCTCAGTGGAACGGACCCGCTGGAGGTACAGGTGGACGAAAAGAAGATGCTGCTGGATCTCTCTCCGTATATGACGGAGGAGTACAAGGCACGTTTCTGGGATGGCGCTTTTGTGCAGGGCATCAACTCCTGGGGCGACGGGATCTACTCCCTGCCCTTTACCGCATCTGCCTGTCGCCTGTTTTACAACCAGGATCTGCTGGATCGGGTGGGCATTTCTGCTCCTCCCAAGACCCTGAAGGAGCTGGTGGATGATGCTACGCTGGTAACCAAGCAGCTGAGCGGCGAAGGGATCTACGGCATTGCCGGCAACTATAAATCCGCAATGAGCGCAGTGATGCGTTCCATCGATCCGGTGGTTCAGGTCAGCGGCGGCACCTGCTATGGCTTTGACTTCAAGAACGGCAAGTACGATTTCAGCAGCTACAGAGAAGTCCTGCAGCTGTTCCGTGAAATGTACTCCACCGGTGTGGCATTCCCCGGCAGCGAGTCTCTGGACATTGACCCCCTGCGCACCCAGTTTGCAGCAGGCAACATTGCCTTCTATTTCTCCTTGAGCC
>OLSA01000952.1_pt1 | contig 24848 bp, 17 predicted proteins | sample 1672731 | NCBI WGS metagenome assembly OLSA01 (sample SAMEA3136718, study PRJEB25190) | human gut metagenome | biome: human gut; feature: human-associated habitat; material: faeces | place: Austria | collected 2013
CCCACGACTAAAGTCGTGGGTCTCCTTGCCCTGATTGATGAAATCGACCGCATCCAGCCGCTCATGGATTTCATGCAGGACGACCAGAATAAAAAGGCAATCCACCAGCTGTCTGCCGTCCTCGGCCGTATGCGCATCGTGGCAGACATACAATCCAGGCGCGTTTACCATCCGTGCGTTTTAACAGGAGACACAAGATGATTTTCACTTTCCCCCACGACCCCAACGGCACAAACGAAACCCTGTTCCAAAATACAAAGCTGGAACTCAGCCCAGGCATCACAGTTCTAGTCGGCTGCAACGGCTCCGGCAAATCCACGCTCTTGCATCTGATCGAAAGACACTGTCTTGAAAACGAAATCCCCTGTTTCAGTTTTGACAACAAAATGCAGGGTGGTACACATGCCATGTCAGCTGCAGAATGGAGCGGTGATGTTGATTCTCTGACCAGCCTTGCCTTTCACTCTAAGGGCGAACAGATCAGTGCGTGTCTTGGTAATACCGCCCGCGCAATCGGCAGAAAAGTCCGTTCCCTGCAAAATGGCGGCAATCGTGACGCAGGTCAAGCCGGTTTTCTCCACCAGCTTGCCCACAAGGTCGTAGCGTACATTGCCCAGAGCCACGCGGTCAGCGGCGTCCTGATCGTTGTACTTTTTGACAAACGCCTGCCCCTGCTCCAACTGCTCGCGGGAGGCAAGGTGGGAGGTCTGTTCGCCGTATTCGGTTTTGACATACACCTTGGAAATATTCAGGTGGGCGTCCAGCCCCGCACCGAACGGTCGATCAGCTCCTGCGTGTCAAAGGAAACCGTGTAAAGGGTTTTGCGGTTGATGCGCTGCCACAGCTTGGTAAATTCGCGGTCGTGCAGTTTCTGCTCGTCCACTTTGGCTTGCACATTGTTGTCGTGGGCGTTCTCCGGGCGCAGGGCGCGGGGGTCGTAGATGCTGCTCAAAACCTGCATCACAGCGCCCTCGCAGCCCAGCACGCTTTCGTCCATGCGCTCGCTGTTCTGGTTGACGCACAGGCGCAAACCGCGCCCGATTTCCTGACGGCTGCGAATTTCCGATTCGCCCTGCGTTTTCAGTGTGCAGATCTGGAACACATTCGGGTTATCCCAGCCCTCGCGCAGGGCAGAGTGCGAGAAGATAAACCGCACCGGCTCGTCCAAGCTCAGCAGGCGTTCCTTGTCGCGCATAATCAGGTCGTAGGCGTCGGTGTCGTCGCTGGTTTGGGTCTTGCGGTCAACCTTGCCCTCCACAAAGCGGGCTTTTTGCCCTTTTTCTTGTCAATTGAAAAATACCCCTGATGGCTGCTGTGGGAGTCCATACGGTTCAGGTACGCCCAATAAGGTCAAAAAGCAAGGCGCAACACTAGCCCGGCTACACCACATAAGCACATGGTCAGAATTGGATTCCATTTGTAACGCCGCAGAACATAAAATGCAATGGCAAAACTGCCCGCACCAATCCAGTCTATATTAGCCGAGGTTTCATTGTTACCGTTAAAAAGAACAGTTGATAGAATGGACAAGCCGGCGCCAAGAATCAGTGCGACAACGACTGGGCGCAGACAGGCCAGAATGTTTTGGAGCAAGAAAAGATTTTTGTATTTGCGGTAGAGGTATGACAAGAGTGATACAAAAATAAGCGCGGGTGTGATGCAGCCCAGAGTTGCAATGATTGCACCGGGAAGAGAAGCTATCCGAAGGCCGACAAAAGTGGCAGAATTCACGGCGATGGGGCCGGGCGTCATTTCTGCGATCGTAATAAGGTCGGTAAATTCCTGCATGGTTAGCCAAGCGTGTTGTTCAACAACTTGACTTTGTATCAATGGCATGGCGGCATAGCCACCGCCTATGCTGAACATACCAACTTGCACAAAGCTTAAAAAAAGTTGCCAGTAAATCATAATCTACCGCCCTTTCTGTCAAGTAATAGTGCGCGCACAATTCCAAAAAGTGTTGCGGCGAGAATGATAAATATAACATTGATATCATACACAAAGCTGGCAATAAAAGCTAATAGCATAAGACCGATGTATATGGGAGAATGAGTTTCCAGAACGTTTCGGCCTAAACCGCAGACAACATCCAGAATAACGGCTGCAACGCCTGCTTGCATACCTTTTAATGCAAATGCAACATAGACATTGGAGTCTAATGCCGCGTAAAATAATGAAATGACAGATAAAGTTACCATGGGAGGAAGTATTGTGCCTAATACAGCAAGAAACATTCCCAGTAGTCCGTCAACCTGCCAGCCGACAAGAATGGCAACATTTACTGCGATAGCACCCGGCGAGGACTGCGCCAGAGCGGTTATGTCCAACATTTCTTTTTCGTCAATCCAATGAAGCTCGTCCACGAATTTTTCCTTCATGAAGGTTGCAATGACAAAGCCGCCACCAAAAGTAAAGCTGCTGATATACAGCATACTGAAGAACAGCTTGCCCAGCCGGGCGGTGCGGGATACAACTGATTTATGCATGAAAATAAAGTGACCTCTTTTCTGTGATTTGATACTATCAAGCATACAGCTTGCAAACAGAATTGTAAAATGCTATTATCATATCAAAGATATACAGTGGAGCGTTATGTTGTGAATGCTCGAATTTTATAGGATGAGGTGTCTTATGCCATATATCAATCTGCTTATAAAACCCGCCTCCAGTCTGTGCAATATGCGCTGTCACTATTGCTTTTACGCAGATGAAGCGGCTAACCGGGAGATCCCCAGCATGGGCGTTATGTCAGAAACAACGGCAGAACTTCTTGTTACCAGAGCTCTTGCGGCGGCAGGAATGCAGGGCGGTGTTGGATTTACTTTCCAAGGTGGCGAACCAACAATAGCAGGAAAACAGTTTTTTCGAGCATTCATAGAAATCGTCAAGCGTCTGAATACAGGCAATGTTTCGGTAAATTATAGAATTCAAACGAATGGATTGGCTATTGATGAGGAGTGGGTTTCCTTCTTTGCAAAAAACGATTTCCTTGTTGGAATATCGGTGGATGGAGATAAGACACTTCACGATGAATTTCGTGTAGATACTGCCGGGAAAGGAACGTGGACGAGGATACAGAAAAACATTCGACTGTTGCAGCAGATGGGGGTGGAGTGTAACCTGCTATGCGTTGTGACACGCCGCTGTGCTAAAAGCGCGGTGCGGTGTTACCATGCGATGAAGAAAACCGGAGTACAATTTTTGCAGTTTATTCCTTGTCTGGATCCGTTGGGGGAAGAACGCGGCCGGAGAAAATGGTCTTTGACCCCGAAAGATTATGGTGAATTCCTTTGCGCTTTGTTTGATGAATGGTATCGTGACTGGAAAAGCGGAAATTACACCAGCGTGCGGCTCTTTGATGATTATGTACATCTTGCCATGGGGCAACCTGGGGAAACCTGTGCAACAAGCGGCATGTGCGGTGGGTATTTTGCAGTCGAAGCAGACGGAAGCGTTTATCCCTGTGATTTTTATGTGCTGGATAATTGGAAATTAGGAAATCTGCGGGATGACTCTTTTGAAAAACTAAGAGAAGGGGCCTGTTTACAGCGTTTCCTGCAGGATAGCGGGAACCGACCCGCAGAGTGCAAGGAGTGTACTTGGAAAACGCTTTGTTCCGGAGGTTGCAAGCGTGACTGGACATGGATGGAAGGTCAACCCCATAATTACTACTGTGCTTCCTTCCAGAAGCTGTTTGCCCATGCTATGCCGCGCATACAGGAAATTGCCTCCGCAGAGCTACATATGCGGCAAAATGCTTATCGATGATCAAATGAATAGCAGGACATTCCGTAAGCCGCGGATGTCCTGCTATTTATTTGGTGAAAAAACCATGTAGCTGATTGCTTTATAGAATAGACTCGTCAGGATTTGAAGCTTTTGGATCGGATGCCAGCACGCCGCGGTAAAGCACTTCGGAAGAAACGTAACTGACTTCGGGCGCCGCTTTCGGGTGTTCTATCACAAAAAGAATCTTGGCGGCCAAGCGAGAACCGATGGTTTTCGGCTTTACATCGACTGTTGTAATATGGTCGGCAACGTTCAAATATTCGCTGTTGTTGTCAAAGCCCGTCAGTACGATACGTCCTTCAGGGTCTATCCCTTTTTCTTCAAGATAACGCTGGATGAAATGAGCAATATAGTCGCTGGCACAGACGATACCGTCCGGCATGGTTGGCAAAAAGTCCAGAAAGTGACTGATTTCCTCATAATGGGTACGAAGACCCAATGACCCGGTAAGGTAAAGACTGGGGTTTGGAATGATCCCATGCTCATGCAGCGCATCCAGAAATCCCTCGTAGCGTTCTTTGTTTGTCTGGGCATATTCTACATCGCCTATGAAACTGAGCTTTCGGCATCCATGACGGAGCAGATTGCTTGTAATCTGCCGGATAAGGTCACGACCCTCAATAATGAGCAGGTCCCCATGCAACTGGTTATAGGGGACAGAAGGAACCGTGTCCAGAAAAACCTTTGGTATAGGTAAAGAGGATAACAGCCGCAGCAAGGGCGCAGAGTACGTGTTCAGTACAATGACACCATCTACTGTACCGTTTGTCAAAGGCTCCGGCAACACATAGCCCGCTTTGTAATTTGTGGGAAGATATGTGTACATGAGGTTGACATTATGCTCGGAAAGATCTTTGGCAATCTGATGGATAATCTGCATCCAGAAAAGAGAGGACTCCGGTCGGCACACGGCTACCGCTACGGTGCGTGTGTGGGGAGGCAGTTGAGCAGAGATGGTTGCAGTGGAATCCTGAGATGGAGTGTGGAAATAGCCCATCTCGGTGGCTTTTTGATGAATCTGGGCACGCATAGAATCCGAAACGCCGGGACGGTTGCTTAGCGCTTTCCATACGGTGATTCTGGAAACAGAAAGAGCATCAGCAATACCCTGCATGGTTGGTTTGCTCATGAAAGAAAGCCTCCGTTTTTTGAGTTTATAGTAAGTATAGCACAATCATAAGAGAAAAGCAACACGAAAAGTTAACTTTTGCTAATGTTTGATGTTGAAAATGTTGGCTATCTTGCACAAAAAAACAATGCGAAAACCGTTGATATGCACGAATACAATGAAACGGTGCGCGATTTGTGCAAAATGACGATTGACAGGTACAAAAGTAAATGCTAATATTTGACTAACAAATGGCAACGAATGCTGACTATGGAGTTAACGCTTAGTTAGCACGAAATGCTGGCGGCTGTTAACACTTGGCTCGCCAAAAGAAAGGGGCACATTCTATGAAAAAGGATAAGCCGGCAGTTTCAACTTCAACGAAGCCACGCCGCAAACGTTGGACGAGTGATGACACGGAGCTGACACTGCTGGGGCTTCCGGCAGCCATCTGGTATGCGGTCTTTTGCTACCTGCCTATGTTCGGTCTGATTATTGCGTTCAAGAATTTCAAGATCACTCCGGGAAGGGGTTTCCTTTACAGCTTATTTCACAGTGACTGGGCAGGATTTGATAACTTCAAATTCTTTCTTACCAGCAACACCTTTACCATGCTGCTGCGCAATACGCTGTTATATAACATCTTATTTATCGTATTGAACATTGTAATTCCGGTTACATTGGCTGTGCTGATTAACCAGATTTACAGCCGAATCGCTTCTAAAGCATACCAGACCATGATGTTCTTCCCGTACTTCCTTTCGTGGGTTGTTGTCAGCTACTTTGTCTACGCCTTCCTGAACCCCGACAAGGGCTTGATGAACACTATCATACAGTTTTTCGGCGGCGATAAAATCATGTGGTATTCTCAGCCAAAATGGTGGCCGCTGATTTTGACTTTCATGCAGGTCTGGAAATCCATGGGCTATAATATGGTTGTCTACCTTGCAAGTATTACCGGCATTGACAGTACGCTGTACGAGGCGGCAACGCTGGACGGCGCGACCAAGTGGCAGCAGACCAAATATATTACACTGCCGGCACTGAAACCCATCATCGTTATGATGTTCATTCTGAATGTCGGCCACATCTTCTATTCCGATTTCGGCTTGTTCTATCAGGTTACGCAGGGTGTTCCCAACTCACTGTACAACGTTGCCAGCACATTTGACACCTATGTCTACCAGGCTTTGCAGAGCAATGTGACAATCGGCAGAACTGCTGCCGCAGGTTTGTTCCAGGCTGCATGCTGCTGCGCGACCGTTCTGGTTGCCAACTTCATCGTTTCCAAGATTGATGAAGAAAGCGCGATTATTTGATGAAGGGAGAACACACAAATGACTCTGGCAGAAAAGCATAAGATAAAGGCCGAAGAAAAAAAGCTGGAAAAAGAGGAAGCTCGTGCGGCGTTCCGCTTAAACCAGATTAAGCCGACAACGAATGCCTGCTTTAACATTCTGTTTGTACTGCTTTCCTTCGTCTGTCTGTTTCCGGTGTTCTACGTCTTTATGATTTCCGTTTCCTCCACGGATTCTATCACAAAGTACGGGTACAGGCTTTTCCCGGATACATATTCCACGGCGGCGTACACGTTCCTTTGGAATGAACGCGGAACGATTTTTAATTCACTCATAATTTCCGTGGTGGTCACGGTTATGGGTACGGTGCTGGGTGTGCTGCTGACCACAATGATTGGCTATGTGCTTTCCCGCCCGAACTATAAACTCAAAGGCTTCTTCACTTGGATGGTGTTCATCCCGATGATTTTCAATGGCGGCATGGTTGCAAACTATGTGGTTGTTGCCAATATGCTGCGTTTGAACAACACCATCTGGTGTCTGATTCTGCCGCTGGCGATGAGCAGCTTCAATGTTATTATCTGCAAGACCTTCTTCCGAACAACTGTACCGGATTCCATCATTGAGTCGGCAAAGATTGACGGCGCATCCCAGATGAAAATTTTCTGGCGTATCGTGGTGCCCATCTCCAAGCCTGTTTTTGCCACAATTGCGCTGTTTTTGACCTTCGGCTACTGGAATGACTGGTTCCAGTCCGCCCTGTATATTTCGGATTCCAAGCTGGTATCCTTGCAGGCACTGCTGAACAACATGATGAAGAACCTGGAGTACATCGCCAATAACCCCAGCGCAGGTCTGAGTCTGCAGCAGTACCGTAACTCGATGCCGTCCGAATCCGTTCGTATGGCAATCGCAATCATTATCGTCATTCCCATTGCGTGCGCGTATCCGTTCTTCCAGAAGTACTTTATTTCCGGTCTGACGGTTGGTGCGGTTAAGGGCTAAGAGAAAGACTCTGAAAAAGAAAAACACTGTATAAGAACATCGATGCTAACAAATAAACCCATTCAATTTTCCCACCACATTTGGTTCTGTTCCCCTATAAGGGGAATGAAGATACACAACTTTACACAAGCAAAGGAGAAAAACAGATGAAAAAGTTCAACAAAGTGCTTGCGCTGGGCATGGCCGGTTCCATGGCCCTCAGCATGGCAGCCTGCGGCGGCAGTTCCTCTTCTGCCTCCACCGGCACCGATGGCAGCAGCACCTCTACGGCTGCTCCTACGGCTGCTCCCTCCAAGGACGTCGTCACCCTGAAATGGGTGGCCGTTGGTTCTGGCATGCCTTCTAACTACGATGCATGGCTGGCACAGATTAACCCGTATCTGGAAGATAAGATCGGCGTCAACATTGACATGGAGGTTATCTCCTGGGGCGACTGGGACACCCGCCGCAATGTTATTGTGAACACCAGCGGTGAATACGACATCCTGTTCACCAACACCAACACCTATAACAACGACGTCAATACCGGTGCTTTCCTGGATATCACCGATATGGTCAAGGAAGCGGCTCCTGAACTGTACGCTTCCGTCCCGGAAGATTATTGGAAAGCCTGCGAAGTGGGCGGACGTGTTTATGGTGTGCCTACCTACAAGGATTCTTCTCAGAGCGAGTACGTTGTCTGGGATAAGGCAAAGATCGAGGCTGCCGGCTATGACTATACCAAGGAGTTGGGCATCACCGACCTGGATGAACTGACTGCGCCCCTGAAGGCTATCAAGGACACTGACGGCGAGGCTTCCTTCCCTCTGAACAAAAACGGCGGCGGCTACCAGTCCTATATGTATGACCAGCTTGGCGCCGGTCTGTATCCCCTGGGTGTGCGCTATGATGACAGCGAGGGTAAGGTTGTTGCTACTGTTGAGCAGGATGACGTCAAGCAGATTCTGAAAACCTTCCATGAGTGGTACAACGAAGGTATCATCAACTCTGACGCTGCAACCCGTCCCGAAGATGCAAACTACAAGGCTTGCTCCATTGCACAGGGCTGGTCCGGTGCGGCAATCACTTCCTGGGGTCCGCAGCTCGGCGTTGAGTGCGTTGCCCAGAAGTGGGGTCCGACCATCGTTTCCAATGAAACTGTCCGCGGCTCTCTGAACTGCATCTCCGCTAACTGCGCCAACCCCGAAAAAGCACTGCAATTCCTGCAGCTGGTAAACACCGACACCTACGTCCGTGACCTGTTCTACTACGGCGTTCAGGGCGACAACTGGGATTACACCGATGACAGCAAAACCTTCGTCCATAAGAACAACGCGGATTGGTCTATGGCAGGTTACACCCAGGGCAGCTTCTTCGCTATCACCCCGACCGACGATTTCGATTTCAACCAGTTCGACGAAGTTAAAGAGCTGAACGAAAAGGCTGAGCCTTCTGTCCTGCTTGGTTTCACTCTCGACACCACCCCCATCGCTGATGAACTGGCAAACTGCATCCAGATTGCAGAGCGTTACAAGGGCGAGCTGCTGACCGGTACGGCTGATCCCGAAGTTATGGTTCCCCAGATGATGGAAGAACTGCGCGCTGCCGGCTTTGACAAGATCGTTGCTGAGGCACAGAGCCAGGTTGACGCTTTCATGGCTACCAATAAGTAATCTTTAAAAATCCAAATACTATCCCTGCAGGCAGGGAAACCTTCGGGAGCGGGACGCTGAGTTCCCGCTCCCGATTTATTTTAAGTACACAAGGAGAATCAAGTATGGCTAAAATCATCGGCAGCGCACTGCCCAATATTCCGTGGCAGGAACCGCCTGCAAACACCCGCACCCCTTTCTGGCGCTATGATGCAAACCCCATCATCGGTCGTGACGGCAACGCCCGTTCCAACAGCGTGTTCAACAGCGCCGTTGTACCTTTCAAGGATGGCTTTGCCGGCGTATTCCGCTGCGACAGCCTGTCCATCAGCATGGATATTTTCGCAGGCTTCAGCAAGGACGGTCTGCACTGGGATATTGAGGATACCCCGATTCATCTGGTAGGGGACGACCCGGAGGTCACAACCCGTGAATACCGCTATGACCCCCGTGTATGCTATATGGACGGCAAATACTATGTGACCTGGTGCAACGGCTACCACGGACCCACCATCGGCATTGCATGGACGGATGACTTCAAGACATTCCACCAGTTGGAAAATGCCTTCCTGCCGTACAACCGTAACGGTGTCCTTTTCCCGCGCAAGATTCAGGGGCGCTACATGATGATGAGCCGCCCGAGCGATACCGGGCATACCCCCTTCGGCGATATTTTTGTCAGCCAGAGCGAAGATATGATTTACTGGGGACGCCACCGCTTTATGATGGGTGCTGTAAAAGGCGATGAATCTGCATGGCAGAGCATGAAAATTGGCCCCGGCCCCATCCCCATTGAAACCGATGAGGGCTGGCTGCTGATTTACCATGGTGTTATCAACACCTGCAACGGCTATGTATACCGCATTGGTGCTGCTCTGCTGGATATTGACGAGCCGTGGAAGGTAAAATACCGCGGCAAGGATTACCTGCTGGCTCCTCATGAGCTGTATGAGTGTGTAGGCGACGTGCCGAACGTGACCTTCCCCTGCGCCACCTTGACGGATGCCGCGACCGGTCGTATTGCGATGTACTACGGCTGTGCCGATACCGTGACCGGTCTGGCGTTCACCACGGTGGATCGTGTATTGGACTATATCAAGAAGAACTCTTTCTGATGTTAAAGGGGCAAAGAGATGCCACAGGATAACATTTTGCTGATACCACGATTTCGGTGTAGATACGTTCCACTAACGCAAACAAAAATGCAAAAAACAGCCAGCTTTGAATTGCTGGAAGCCTCGTTATGAGGGAAAGGAAAGACCTATGCGCACCATTGATTTTCTTGACAAGCGCGTCACAGGTATCTGCAATGAGCTGAAAAAGCTTTCTGTAAAACAGAAGTTTGAAACGAGCGACTGGCTCATAAAGCCGGGCAACTTCCTGCGCCCGGAAGATGCCGATGCAGACCCTGCACCGTTTGAACCCTTTGACAGCCGCACCATGCATTGGTACGGACCGGACAAGCATTACTGGTTCCGCGCGGATGTGGCTGTGCCGCAGGAAATGGACGGAAAACCGCTGTGGATGCACGTCTGCACCCAGATTGATGAGTGGGACGATGCCAAAAACCCGCAGTTCCTGCTGTTTGTGGACGGCAAGGTGACACAGGGCGTGGATATGAACCACCGCGACATCCTGCTGGACCGCTGCGCCAAGGGCGGTCAAAAGTACCGTCTGGAATTGCAGTCCTACACCGGAACCCTGCATACCGAATTCAACCTGATTGTAGACCTGCGGGAAATCGACCCCGAAATTGAGGGTCTTTACTACGATATGGTTGTGCCGCTGGAGGCTTTTCCCCGGTTGGAAGAGGACGGCAAAGCCCGCCGCGATCTGGAAAACGTGCTGAACGAGGCTGTCAATCTGATCGACCTGCGCACACCTTATAACGAGAGCTTCTATCAAAGCATTGCTGCTGCCCGCCGGTATCTGGCAAAAGCACTTTATACCGACCTTGCCGGTCATGAGGAAGTCATTGCAAGCTGCATTGGTCACACGCACATTGACGTGGCATGGTGGTGGACTGTTGCACAGACCCGGGAAAAGGTCTGCCGCAGCTTTGCAACTGTGCTGAAACTGATGGATGAATACCCTGATTATAAATTTATGTCCAGCCAGCCGCAGCTGTATTACTTCCTGAAGCAGCGCTACCCCGAACTGTATGAGCAGATCAAACAGCGCGTGGCAGAGGGACGCTGGGAACCGGAAGGCGGCATGTGGGTTGAGGCGGACTGCAACCTGACCAGCGGAGAAAGTCTGGTGCGCCAGTTCCTGTACGGCAAGCGTTTCTTCAAGGAAGAGTTCGGTGTGGACAACCGCATCCTCTGGCTGCCGGACGTATTCGGCTATTCGGGCGCACTGCCGCAGATTATGGCAAAGTGCGGTATTGATTATTTCATGACCACAAAACTGGCATGGAACCAGTTCAACAAAATGCCTTACGACACCTTCAAGTGGCGGGGCATTGACGGCACCGAAATCCTGACCCACCTTGTCACAACGCTGGGGGTCGGTCAGAGCGAGAATGACTTCTTCACGACTTACAACGGCATCCTGCATCCCGATGCGCTGATCGGCGGCTGGCACCGCTACCAGCAGAAGGACATCAACAATGATATCCTGATTTCCTACGGTTACGGTGACGGCGGCGGCGGTCCGACCCGCGCCATGCTGGAAACCTCCACCCGTATGGAAAAGGGCATCGAGGGACTGCCCAAAGTGCGTCAGGCATTTGCACGCACCTACTTTGATGAGCTGGCTGAGCGTGTGAAGGACAACCGCCGCCTGCCCACATGGGAAGGTGAACTCTACTTTGAGTATCACCGCGGCACATACACCTCCATGGCGCGCAACAAGCGTTCCAACCGTAAGATTGAGCTGTACATGATGGACTTGGAACTGCTCAGCCTGCTGGCACAAGCCAAGGTCGCATACCCAGAGGCAGAAATCGACAAGCTGTGGCATGGAATCCTCATCAATCAGTTCCATGATATTCTGCCCGGTTCCTCCATCCACGAAGTATACGAAGTCACCAAAAAAGAATATGCCGAGATGGAAGCCGAAATCACGGCACTGCGCGAGGAGCGCCTAAATGCACTGACCCCCGCAGGCGAAGGTGTTACCGTGTACAACACCACCGGCTTTGCCCGCAGCGATGTGGTTGAACTGGGCGACTGCAAGGCAGAGGCTTTGCAGGACGAGGCCGGCAATGTTTATCCCGTACAGAAAACAGCCGAGGGTGCTGTGGCGTTCCTGAACAACCTGCCTGCCAAGGGCAGCAAAACGTTTGCGGTCGTACCGGCACAGGTTTCGGCTGCGCCTTTTGAAATTGCGACCGATGGACATAAGATTGACACCCCGTTCTATACTGTCACCTTTGATGAACACGGTCAGATGACCGGCATCTTTGACAAAGAGAACCGCCGCGAAGTGCTCAAGCCCGGTCAGGCAGGCAACCTCTTCCGCGTATATGAGGATAAGCCCATCTATTATGACAACTGGGATATCGATATTTTCTATACCGAAAAGTTCTGGGATGTCACCGACCTGCAGGACTTCACATGGACGGAGAACGGTCCCGTGCGCGCCACACTGCACATCGAACGCAATTACAGCAACTCCACCCTGGTGCAGGATATCCATTTCTATGCAAAGCAGCGCCGGATTGAGTTTGTTACAACCGTGGACTGGCACGAACACCAGAGCCTGCTGAAGGTTCACTTCCCGGTAAATGTCCATACTGACGAAGCTACGTTTGAAATCCAGTACGGCAACCTGACCCGCAAGACGCACGCCAACACCAGCTGGGATCGCGCACGCTTTGAAAGCTGCGGTCAGAAGTGGATGGACCTGAGCGAAGGACATTACGGCGTCAGTATGCTGAACGACTGCAAGTACGGTCATTCCGTCAAGGATTCTGTGATTGGGCTGACCCTGATTAAGTCCGGCATTGAGCCGAATCCTACCACGGATCAGGAAGTTCACCATTTCACATACGCCATTTATCCGCACGCCGAAAAATGGCAGGCAGCCGGCACGGTGCCGCAGGCGTTCTTCCTGAACCAGCCCGCGTTGGCTGTGCAGGGCGGAAAGCCGGGCGAAAGCTTCAGCCTTGCCGGACTGGATGCACCCAATGTGGTGCTGGAAACCATCAAACGCGCCGAGGATGGCGATGGTGCCATTGTGCGTATGTATGAGTGCGAGAACAGCCTGACAAATGTCACCCTGGACTGGAACCTTCCCTTCCATGCGGCAGAAAGCTGCAACTGTCTGGAACAGCCCGACGGCGAGCCGGTTGAAGTCAAAGACGGCAAGATTACCTTTACGGTAAAGCCGTATGAAATCAAGACAATTCGTATCCGTTAAATAACAAAGTCCGAACATTCTGCACGGGCGGTTGGCAATGCGCCCGCCGCCCGTGCCTTTTTTTGGAGGAAATGATGATGGAGTTTATTCCGAATCCACATAAGATCGAACACCCTGCAGGGGTTCATATGCTGGACAATCAGAGCCGAATCACCCTGTGGCAGACCGAACCCGCCGCGTTGCTTTATGCACAGATGCTGCAGGGCTGCCTGCGGGAGTACGCCGGGCTGGAAGTGCCGTTCACCCGCGGTAAGCCCCGGGCAGGTGACGCCGTACTTACGGTGGATACCGCCCTGCCGCAAAACCGTTACACGCTGAGCATTATGCCGGAATGCATCACGCTGAAAGCCGGCAGCGATGAAGCACTCTGCAACGGTGTGCAGACACTGTGCCAGTATATTGAACAGCACGGAGCCGTACTGCCCGCACTGGAAATTGAGGACTGGCCCGATCTTGCCAACAGAGGCTATTATCAGGACTGCTCCCGCGGACGTGTCCCGAAGCTGGACTACCTGAAACAGGTGGCAGATATTCTCTGCCGCTACAAGATCAACCAATGGCAGCTTTATATTGAGCACACCTATCTTTTCCGTGACCTGAGCGAAGCATGGCGTGAGGATACGCCGCTGACCGCGCAGGAGATCATGGAGCTGGATGATTACTGCGCAGTCCGGCACATTGAACTCGTTCCTTCCTTGTCTACCTTCGGGCATATGTACCGTATTCTCAGCACAAAAACCTGTTGCGACCTCTGCGAGCTGCCTGACTCGGAAAAGATTCCGTTCAGTTATACCTATGCAGGGAATCACCATACCCTGAACGTATCCAATCCCGATGCGCTGGGGTTTGTAAAAGGGCTGATTGACGAATACCGCCCGCTTTTCCGCAGCAGCAAATTCAATATCTGTGATGACGAAACGTTCGATTTGGGCAAGGGGCGCAGCAAGGCACTCGCCGAGGAGCAGAGCGAGCGCAGCCTGTATCTCAGCCATGTGAAGGCGCTGTGCGAATATCTTGTTGCGCAGGGGGTAACACCGCAGTTCTGGGGGGACATCATGTGGCGCTTCCCGGAAAGCTGTGCCGAGCTGCCCAAGGAAACCATCTGCCTGAACTGGGGCTATCTGCCGCATCAGCGGGAAAATGAGATCCGGGATATTGCCGCCAGCGGGATTACGCAGTACGCCTGCCCCGGCGTCTGTGGCTGGAACCGTTGGATGCCTCTGATGTACAATTCTTACCTGAATATCCGTACCATGTGCCACCATGCACACAAGTACAACGCCATCGGCCTTTTGAACACGGACTGGGGCGATTATGGTCATGTCAATGACCCGCGCCTGACGATTCCGGGCATCCTGTACGGCGCAGCGTTCGGTTGGAATGCAGAGCCTGTGGAATTTGACGAGCTGAACGAAGCGGTTTCCCGCCTGTATTACGGCGATACCACCGGGCAATTTGCCGGTCTGATGGCAAAGCTGCAGGATTATGAAGTTTTTGACTGGCGGAATACCGTCAACTGGATAGAATGTGATGAGAAAACCCGCGCCGAGATCCTTTCCGAGGTGGACTTTACAAGGATTGACGATGCCAACCGCGCCGTAGAAAAGGCAAAGGCAGATATCCTTGCAGCCGCGGTAAACCTTCCTGCCGGCAAAAAGCAGATTGTACAGGTACTCTGCCAGACGGCAGACATCATTGTGCTGTGGAACCGTATTGGCGCATGGCTCAATGCAGGCTGCCCGCACGGCCCCGAAGCAGATGCCATGGCAGCTGCGCTGGAACACTGGCTGCAGCGCTACCGTGCGCAGTGGCGTCAGGTCAGCAAAGAAAGCAGCCTGTCGGTTCTGACAAACCTAATCTGCCGTTACGCGGATCTTCTCCGCGGACGCGCTTACGGAACCGTGGAGGCGCCTGCCGGGAGGTAAGCCATGGGCTGGCTTTATCAGCTGTTTTTTCCTGCGCATACACCGACCGAAAATGAACTGGAAATGGGTCGCTACCGGATTATTGCCGAAGGCGCAGTGGCCGGCGTGATTTATGCCGTTGCCACCGGCAACTTTCTGGCCGGGTATTTGAGCAGCCTTGGGGCGTCCGTATCCTTATGCGCCGCAGCGGCCATGATACCGTCTTTCGGGTGCGTACTGCAGTTTTTCTCGCCCTTTGTGTTTGAACGGATGCACCACCGCAAACTGGCTATATGGCTTATGTGCGTGGTGTTCAGGCTTTCCATCAGCAGCATTCTGCTGGTACCGCTGGCTCTGCCGGACCCCGGTCATGCCCGCGCTGTGGTGCTGGTGCTTTATACCATCGGCTTTTTCTCTGCGGGGCTTGTTACGCCGGGGCTGGAACACATGGTTTTGGGCATCGCCCCCCAAGGCGGGCGCGGTCAGTTCTACGCCGTCAAGAGCATTATCGGAACCTGCGTTTCCAGCGCGGCAACACTTGCACTTGGTCGCGTACTGGATTATTATCTGGAACAGGGGCAGGGCTATACCGGCTTTCTTATCATCGGTATTGTCAGCCTGTCGCTTACTGTGGTGGATGCCGTTCTGCTTGCTTCGGTAAGAGAGAACCCGGTAAAATTCACCTCCAAAATGCGCCCGGCGGATATTCTGCGCCCAGTGCGCGACCCTGCTTACCGTCCATTGCTTTTTTACTGCATCATCGGCGGGCTGACTGGCGGCTTTGCTTCTCCGTTCCTTTCCGTGTATGAGCTGCGGGTGCTGGGGCTCAGCCACACCTTCATCACATCGGTGGGTGTCGTGTCCGCTGTTGTGGGCATGGCAGGCAGCTGGGTGTGGGGGCGGCTGGCCGACCGCACTGCGTGGAACTGCGTTATTTGGCTTACTGCATTCCTGAATCTTTCCTGCACGCTGGGCTGGTCCTTTGTGCGCCCTTCCTTTGCACATTTGGTTGCGCCGGTTCTGATTGTCGTTGCGGCGGGCTGTGCAGGCGGCGCATCACTGGCAAGCACAAACCTGCAATTTGCATTGAGTCCTGAAAGCGGCAAAACCGCTTACTTTGGCGTAACGGCTGCCATGAGCAGCATTGCCACCTGCACATCGGCCGCAGTGGGAACCGCCATCCAGCCCATGCTGGAAAAATCTATGGGGGACAGCTCAATTTCGCTGCTGTTTTTTGTGGCAGGCATCGGCGGTTTTGCCAACCTGATTATAAATGGGCGAAAATTGCCCTCTGTAACATAAAGGGAGAAAAAAGATGTACCCATACCAGAACCCGGATCTTTCGACAGAAGAGCGCATTAGCGACCTGATGAGCCGGATGACCCTTGAAGAAAAGATCCTGCAGACAGATCAGTATTATTCCGGCGATTTTACAACGCAGGACGAAAACGGCAAGGTTACAGCCGTGGATATGCAGCGGTTTGATGCACTGATGCAGCACAATAGTGTCGGCAGTGTGCAACTGCGCGGTATGACTGCTGCCCAAGCCAATGTTGTGCAGCGGTATGCCATAGAAAACACACGTCTTGGCATCCCATACCTTTTTAGCGAGGAAGCACTGCATGGGCTGATGACAAACAACGCAACCAGTTTTCCGCAGCAAATTGGTCTGGCGGCAAGCTTTGAGCCTGAACTCGGGCGCGAGATGGGACACGCCATTGCGGCAGAGTCCCGGGCTTGCGGGATTCACGAAACATACAGCCCCGTCATGGATCTGATTCGTGATCCACGGTATGGTCGCGCGGAAGAATCCTATGGTGAGGACACATACCTTTGTGCTGAGTTTGCACGCGAAACCGTATTGGGTATGCAGGGGACAGACCTGACGACACCGGACACCGTGGCTGCCGAACCCAAGCACTACGTCGGCTACGGCAACCCTGTGGGGGGACTGAACTGCGCCCCCTGCACCATGGGTCGGCACGATGTATTCAGCGACTGTCTGCCTGTCTTTGAAGCGGCTTTTGCAGACGGCAAAGCGTGCGACGCTATGTGCAGCTACAACTCCATCGACAGTATTCCGGTATCCATGGACCATGAGCTTTTAACGGATGTCCTGCGCGGGCAGTTTGGTATGCCGGGGTTTGTCCGCAGCGACCTGACGGCGGTTTCCCGCCTGTATGACTGGCACTTTATTGCCGAAACGCCGGAGGAGGCCATCCGCCTTGGGCTGGAAGCCGGCGTGGACTTGCAGCTTTACGACTTTCCGCATGATGTCTGGCAGAAAGCGATTGCCCACCTGATTGAAAGCGGTTCCATGAAGATGTCGGTGCTGGATACGGCGTGTCGGCGTGTGCTGCGTATGAAATTTGCACTGGGGTTGTTTGAAAATCCTTATACGGATGAAAAACGCGCCGATAAAATCCTGCGCTGCCCGGAACACCTGACCACCGCGGAAAAAATAGCGGAAAAATCCATCGTATTGCTCAAGAATGACGGCTTGCTGCCGATCAGAAAAGACCTGCGCAGCGTGGCAGTCATCGGTCCGGCAGCTGATACGGTTTCTTATGGCGACTATACCGAAACACGCGGCCGTAAAGGCGGGGTTTCTGTGCTGGACGGAATCCGTGCTGCAGTCAGCCCTGAAACCGAGGTGCTGTATGAGCGCGGCTGCAACTTTTTGGGGCAGGCGCTGCACCCGTTTGATCCGTCCATGCTGCGCGATGAAAACGGCGAATCCGGGCTGACAGGTCACTATTATAACGGACCTGTGCCGCAGGGCGAACCGGTGCAGGTTCGCACGGATCGCACCGTCAACTTCAACTGGATTTTCGCACTGCCGCATCCTGCCCTGGATGCCAACTGTTTCAGCGTTGTCTGGACGGGTTCTGTGGTTATGCCCCGCACAATGGATGGCTGCATCGGGCTGAGTACGCAGGATAGTATGCGCCTGTACGTGGATGACAAACTGCTGATTGATGGCTGGGGCAAGGATAAGAGCGCTGACCAGGCATTGGATTTCCACTTTGAAGCCGGACGCACTTATAAAATCCGCATTGAGTTTGTCAACGACCGGCGGGGCGCCCGCGTGATTTTCGGGTACAGCGCCGGGCGGGAAAATTTCCCCGCAGCAGTGGAAGCCGCACGCAAAGCGGATGTCGCCATCCTTTGCATGGGCGACAACGAGGAGACCAGCGGCGAGAACTTTGACCGCACCGACCTGAACCTGCCCGGCAGACAGCTTGAGCTGGTACAGGCTGTTTATGCAACCGGAACCCCTGTGGTGCTGGTGCTGCAAAGCGGACGCCCCGTTACGGCGAATTGGGAAAACGATCATCTGCCTGCCATTCTGGAGGCGTGGTTCCCCGGTGAGCAGGGCGGCACCGCTATTGCAAAAACACTGTTTGGCGATGCAGCCCCGGGTGGACGGCTTCCCATCACATTCCCGCGCAGTGTCGGGCAGATTCCCTGCCATTACAGCCGGCGACCCGGCGGCGGAAAACGCTATGTGGAGATGGACTGGCTGCCGCTGTATCCGTTTGGCTACGGTCTGACCTACACAACATTTGCTTACCGCGATATGGCCCTGAGCCGCAGCGTGATCGACCCGCAGGACACGGTCACTGTCAGTGTCACGGTCACCAATACCGGCAAGTACACCGGCGATGCCGTGCCGCAGCTGTATGTGCGGGATATGTTCAGCTCCGTCGTAAAGCCGGAGCGCCAGCTGGCAGCTTTCCGCCGTCTGACGCTTGCGCCCGGTGAAAGCCGTCGGGTGGAACTGACTGTCGGACCAAAGCAGCTGCGTACCCTTGGTCCTGATTATGTATGGCGGGTAGAACCCGGAAAATTTGAACTCCAGCTTGGCGACAATGCAGAGAATATTCTGCTGCGCGCCGACCTGACCGTAGAGTAAAGCAAGGAAGGAGAAACGGCGTATGTTGTATCTGGGCGTAGATCTTGGCGGCACAAACATCAAGGCCGCACTTGTGAACAGCGAGGGTGAAATTCTGTGCGAAGCCAACACCCCCACAAACCTGCCGCGCCCGGCGGAAGCTGTCTGCGATGACATTGCAGCGCTGTGCCTGCAGCTGGCGGAGGGAAAGGACGTTGCAGGTGTTGGTGTCGGATGCCCGGGAACTGTGGACGGCGGAACGGTGCTGTATTCCAACAACCTAGATTGGCATGATTTTGCAATGGAGGAATATCTGGCGCAAAAGACAGGTCTGCCGGTTGCCGTTGGTAATGATGCAAATGTTGCTGCATTGGGCGAGGCTCTTGCGGGCTGCGCTAAAGGCGCACAGAGTACGGTTGTCGTTACTCTGGGTACCGGCGTTGGCGCAGGAGTTGTACTGGACGGAAAACTGCTGACAGGCTACACCGGCGCCGCCTCCGAAGCCGGACACATGGTGATTCTTGATACAGCAGACGCCCCGCGCTGCACCTGCGGACGTCATGGATGCCTTGAGGCACTGGCCAGTGCCACCGCACTGATCCGCATGACAAAAGAAGCACGGCTTGCCCACCCGGAAAGTGCGCTGAACGTGCTGGCCGCAAAGCCGGAAGACGTGAACGGTCGCACGGCATTTGATGCCGCTGCGCAGGGGGATGCCGCCGCACAGCAGGTTGTGGATACCTACATTCATTATCTTGCGGTAGGCATTGCCAACCTGATCAACATCTTTTTCCCGGAGGTCATCGGGCTGTCCGGCGGTGTAGCCAACCAGGGTGAAAACCTGCTGAAGCCGCTGCGTGCCGCCGTGGAGCCCATGGTGTTCGGACATGATTTTGCCCAAAAACATACCCGCATTACAGCCTGCACGCTGGGCTACCGCGCAGGGGTCATCGGTGCAGCCCTGCTGGCCAAAAGCCGCATGGAATGAGGAAAATTAAGATGGACATCAAAAAAGAATATGAGCGATGGCTTGCTAATGCAACGGCAGATGCCGATGTTGCCGCCGAACTGAAAACGCTGGATGATGCAAAAGTCGAGGATGCATTCTACCGTGACCTTGCCTTTGGCACGGGTGGTCTGCGCGGCGTAATCGGTGCGGGTACTAACCGCATGAATATTTACACGGTCGCAAAAGCATCGCAGGGCTTGGCTGACTATCTGAAGAAAAACTTTGCAGAACCTTCTGTGGCAATCGGCTATGACAGCCGCATCAAGAGCGACGTGTTCGCAAAAGTTGCCGCTGGTGTGTTTGCAGCAAATGGAGTGAAAGTCAATATCTGGCCTGTTCTGATGCCTGTTCCTACAGTGTCCTTTGCGACCCGTTATCTGCATACCTCTGCGGGTGTCATGGTCACCGCTTCCCACAACCCCGGCAAATACAACGGCTACAAGGTTTACGGCGCAGATGGCTGCCAGATTACCACTGAGGCTGCTGCGGAGATTCTTGCCGAAATCGAGAAGCTGGACATTTTTGCAGACGTCAAGACTAGCGATTTTGAAGCAGGTGTTACAAGCGGCAACATCCAGTACATCCCGGACGAAGTCTATACCGCATTTGTGAATGAGGTCAAGAATCAGTCTGTCCTGTTTGGCGAAGAAGTCAATAAGGATGTGGCTATTGTTTACAGCCCGCTGAACGGCACCGGCCTGAAGCCTGTGACCCGCACACTGAAGGAGATGGGCTACACCAACATCACCGTGGTCAAGGAGCAGGAGCAGCCGGACGGGAACTTCCCGACTTGCCCGTACCCGAATCCGGAGATTAAAGAAGCTATGGCACTGGGCATGGAGTATGCCAAAAAGTGCAATGCGGATTTACTGCTTGCCACCGACCCGGACTGCGATCGTGTGGGCATTGCAGTCAAGAACAAGGCGGGTAAATATGAACTGCTGACCGGAAACCAGACAGGTATGCTGTTACTGGATTATATTTGCTGCCAGCGTGTGAAACACGGCAAGATGCCCGCCGACCCGGTCATGGTTAAGACCATCGTGACGATGGATATGGGGGAACAGATTGCCACCCATTATGGTTTGCGGACAATCAATGTGCTGACGGGATTCAAGTTTATCGGTGAGCAGATTGGCAAGCTGGAAAAGCAGGGCAGGGCAGACAGCTATGTGTTCGGCTTTGAGGAAAGCTACGGCTACCTGACCGGCTCCTACGTCCGCGATAAGGACGGCGTGGACGGTGCTTACATGATCTGCGAGATGTTCAGCTACTACGCCACCAAGGGCATCAGCCTGCTGGATAAGCTGGACGAGCTGTACAAGACCTATGGCTACTGCCTGAACACCCTGCACAGCTACGAGTTCGACGGCAGCGCCGGTTTTGCCAAGATGCAGAGCATTATGCAGGCATTCCGCGGCAATATCAAAGCGTTTGGCGGTAAGAAGGTTGTAAAGCTGCTGGATTATGCTTATGGCCTGGACGGGCTGCCCAAGTCTGAAGTGCTGAAGTTCCTGCTGGAAGATAACTGCTCTATTGTCGTGCGTCCCTCCGGCACGGAGCCGAAACTGAAAATTTACATTTCTGTCAGTGCCGAAAACAGAGAAGCTGCTGAAAAGGTCGAATGTGAAATTGTGAAAGACGCCGAGAAGTGGTTTGCTTAAAGTGAAGATTTTAGCGCCCTGTGCTGAGCGCCATAACCTATTTTGGTGCAGCTGCGACCGCACGGGGCATCGGCGGCATAGCCGAGGCTGGAATGCGGTGTTTCTACTCTGGCTGGGCATGACACAGTCAGCGTTTATTGTGTGCTATTTTTTGCGAGAACAGGAAACAGAAGATGCCTGAGTAAAAAATGAAATTTTGAGGTAAAGGAGATCCATATGAATATACTGAAATTGACTCCCAGCTGCAAGGATTACCTGTGGGGCGGCAGCCGCCTGCGCAGTGACTTTGGCATCAAGAGCGATCTGAACCCGCTGGCCGAGGCGTGGGTGCTTTCCTGCCACCCGGACGGTCCCAGCTATCTGGCGGACGGCACAACGCTGGCGGACTATGTGACCGCCCACCCGGGCTGCCTTGGCACCGACTGCGAGAAGTTTGAACAGTTCCCAATCCTGACAAAGTTCATTGACGCAAAGAACAATCTGTCCATTCAGGTACACCCCTCCAACGAGTACGCGCTGAAAAACGAGCATCAGTACGGCAAGACCGAAATGTGGTATGTGCTGGACTGTGAGCCGGGTGCCTTCCTGTACTATGGCTTTGACCATGAAATCTCCAAGGCGGAGTTTGAGGAGCGCATCAAGAATAACACCCTGACCGAGGTGTTGAACGCCGTGCCGGTGCACAAGGGTGACTGCTTCTTTATTCCGGCCGGCACGCTGCACGCCATTTGCAAGGGCATTGTCATTGCCGAGGTACAGCAGAACTCCAACGTGACCTACCGTGTGTACGATTACGGCCGTGTGGGGGCGGACGGCAAGCCCCGCGCCCTGCACGTGGAGAAGGCGTTGGACGTGACCCTGCGCACCCCGCCTGTCAAGCATGACTTCGGCAGCCATCTGGCGCAGGGTGAATATTTCACCGTGGATGCCAAGAACGGCGCGTTTGAGGACACAGCGGACGAGAAGAGCTTTGTTTCGCTGCTCGTCACAGACGGCGAGGGTGAGCTGACCTGCGGTGGTGAGACCGTGGTCGTCAAGAAAGGCGACAGCTTCTTCCTGCCCGCAGGCAGCGGCAGCTATGCCGTGCGCGGTACCTGTCAGACCTTGGTGACAAGGGTGTGAAGTAAGACTATTCGCTTGGCAGCGAACATCGGGATAGAAAAACACCGCAACTTAGAAATCAATCTGTGCTGGATACGCAAGCAAAACAGATGAAAAAAGTTTATAAAAGCAAGATGGTAAGGATACACATAATAATAGGTGAAGTAATATAAGGCAATACCGCATAATTCTAAGTACCGATACGGCGAGCAAGGTGCGGCAGCCGCCGGAACGGTGCTTAAGCCGTCAGGCGGGAATTGTGCGGTATTGCTATAAATTTTATGCTGTACCTGATACATTGCAAACAGCAGAAAAACTAGTACAGAGATATTTCATTGAAGAACTTACACTGAATCTTTCTGTATGAGACAGGAACTTTTCCGCTATTGGCATATAGTCGGAATAAAAAACTTCTAATGCAAAACACCGCTGATTCCTTTACTGAAATCGGCGGTGTTTTTTTAACTTCAAAAATTCACAAAAAGTTCAAATAATTAGTGCAAGGTTTTTGCACTAATTACATTTAAGATGGGGTTTAGAGAAATGAGAGGAGGTGATGGAGTGTCTGACGTCGAAATACGCCGCAATGAAATTATTGAGCTTTTATATACATATAAAAAATAGCGCCTCAATCCGATTGCATACAGCAACAGATTAAAGGCGCTGTTTTGTTGTCCTGCACATTAAAGACAACAATGTGCCCAAAACGGCTCACAACACTTTTAGATCGAAAATCGAGGCGTTTTATCGCGTTGAGTTCCCTGTGTTTTACCCCCGTATTTACCCCCATTTGGGAGTAAAGTACATGGATTTATGTGGATTTACATGAAATGGAGGATGGCTTAAAACAGCGTATCTATGAAAATATATTGAGGTTTTTGGAGAATTATAGATATATAAAAAGTACCGCTGAAGCTACGATACCTAATTTCATATTTCAAAATTCTCCTTTATTATCGTTATTTTATGTTGTCCGATTTTGGGGTTACCCCCATTTTTGACGGTAAGAGTACGCTTCTCCCAATTGATGGCGGCCCCAATCAAACCAATCAATCACCCGTGCGCAGCCCGGTTTCCAACAGCAGAGCATATGGCCGGTGGTTGCGGGGTTCTTTTGCTTGGCTTCGGGCAGCGACTTGCAGTATTTTCTCGCCGTCCCCCATCTTTGGTATAGCATCTTGCGGAATATAACCCGTCCTTTCTTTGGCGTATGCCTTTTCCGCTTTAGGTTTTACCCATAGTGGACTCCTTTCCAAAGCGGGAATCCAACGCGATACTGAAATTATAGCACATGAAATCCCTATTTTCAACGGCATTGCCTCTCTTAAATGATCAGCTTGCTGCGGATGCAGGCTTCAAATTCCTTGCGTTTGACCCATTTCTTTGACCCCACATACAACACAAAAGGGCAGTGGGGCTGTTTGAGCATGGAATCAATGTCAACTTTCAATCTATGCGGTATTGCCGCGCAGATAGAAGGTTTTTGCTTGGCTGAAAATAAAAGCGGATAAACTTGAACTTAATGACGTAATATGGTACAATTTTATTAAATACATCGCAGGGAGTATCCCATGGCACCACAGAAAATAGCACAACGTAAACGGGCAATGCGTGCGGCAGATGCTGTCAATGAGTGAAGGCAAAATTACCGGGCGCAGAGGAAAGAGACATTTCTGAAAAGTCATTAACGGTTTGACCGTGGATTCAGAAAAATAAGAGGTGCGTTTTATGAGAGAGATTCAATGGCGAGATTCGACCCCGGAGTCGGTTCGGCAGACGGGAACACCCAGCGCTGCAAAAGAAAATCTTCGTTTGCAGCGCGTTGAATATACACCTATGACTGCAAATAAGCATACCACATTATTTGATGGCGGCGTCGTGAAGCAGGTCACTACCCCGTTGCAAGTTGTGGCAGACGATGATACACAAGAAGTCCAACTGCTGAATCTCTACCCGGACATTCGCTATCAGACGATTGACGGTTTCGGCGGCGCCATTACCGAAGCTGCCGGTTCGGTGCTGCGGCAGATGCCGGAAGAAACAGCAGAAAAAATTCTGCGGGGATATTTTGGACCGGAG
>OLSA01000957.1_pt1 | contig 24740 bp, 21 predicted proteins | sample 1672731 | NCBI WGS metagenome assembly OLSA01 (sample SAMEA3136718, study PRJEB25190) | human gut metagenome | biome: human gut; feature: human-associated habitat; material: faeces | place: Austria | collected 2013
GCGACGCCGACACCGTAGAGCAGCAGGGCGGGAAACTTCCCGACAAGGAACCGTTGGAAACCGTGTCCGGGATGTTGCGCAGCGGTAATTCTTCGGAAAAGACGATAGACGTGCTGCTGACCGAAGGCAGCGACGGGTTCGTGATGAGGAATTTCTATTTCCAACAGACAAAACCGGCCTCCGACGGTCTTTCGCTCGACGCATGGGTCGACGCAACCCTGCTCAACGATTACAACGCTGCCGATGGGGTCGAACGAACCCTGCTTCCGGAAGCGAATTACGAATTCCCCGACGGTAAGGTGCTCGACCTCTCGTCCGAGGCGCAGCGCTCGGCGCTGAAACGTGTCAAATTCACGGCGGCGGGGCTCGCTGCCGGAGAATACGTCTTGCCGCTTACGGTCGCCGGGCAGGATGCTCCGGACGCGAACAAGACGCTTTACTACAACGTCTCGGTTCGCCAGCCCTATACGGACGAGTATGCGCTGCACGACGGCCATGACCTGTTCTTCGTGTTCTACATCAACACGAACGATTTTCAGCCGCTGTTGGCGCAGGACTACATCATGCGGAAGAAACTGGCCCGCGGAACGACCGTGGCCTGGTACGATGCCGTAGGCAACATCATCAACCTGCGCACCGTGATGCTCGATTACGATGCGGCTACCGGCCGTGCGCTGTTGAACCTCGGAAACGACATGCGCTATGTCCTCGACCATGCCGTGAAATACATCCGTCCGCTGCAGGAGCATGGCAGCAAGGTCTGCATCTCGATTGAAGGCAGCGGGAAAGGGCTCGGATTCTGCAACCTGACCGACGGACAGATCGTCGATTTCGTAGCGCAGGTGAAAACCGTGGTCGAAGAGTTCGGTATCGACGGCATCAACCTGTGGGATCGCGGCTCCGAATACGGCAAGGAGGGGATGCCGGCCATGAACACCGCCTCTTACCCGAAACTCATCAAAGCGTTGCGCGAGGCGCTCGGCAGAGAGAAACTGCTGACGGTCACGGTTTACGAGGAGCCGACCTCTACCTTCTGGGATACACAGGCGACGGGCGGCATAGCCGTCGGGGACTATATCGACTATGCCTGGTCGGGCTACAACCGCGAGAGCGAAGCCCCGCAGGTGCTCGACCCGTGGCATCCCGAACTGGCGTATGTATCCGACTATACACAGAAGCCGATTGCCAACCTGCCCAAGGAGCGGTACGGATGTATCAATTTCCCGATATATTCGACCTCATCCATGGAGATAGGGACAGCCATAAATCAAATACTTTACACGGATATGCTCGACTGGGTGCCGAATTACAAACCCAACAATATTATTGTCTTCAACGACTTGCACACCAATTTGCAGGACAATTACGAAACGTATTGGGATACTATGTTTGCGCAGTGTTGTACGGTTATGGACTCGGAAAATAAATATCTTCTCGGAAGCAGAAACGGATATTCTTATCTATTTGATAATAATAGACTTGGCACACTACCCAATGAAGCAGGCGAAGGGATAGGCGGATACGGCAAATGGAAAAAGGATTGGCAATAAAATCGGTCGATGCGACATATCGAACTTCCCTAATCACTCTCTCACGGCTCTTTAACCGGAGCGACAAACTACTAATTTATCAACCTTAATTTTTGCGTTATGAAAAAGACTTTGAAACTGATGGCAGCCCTCGTGATGGGCGTCGGTATGATGTTCTCCTGCCAGCAGGCAGAGGAACCGACGATGGACAAGGCTCAGGAGCCCGTCGTCAAAACACGTGCTTACGGGGACAAGACCCCGACGGTCACGATCTATGTCGAGACCAACGACGTGAACCCGCTCAACGCCGGGGATTACAAACTTCCTAATGGCAAGCCCTATGCCGACATCGTGGAGTTCTTCGCATCGAACATCCACAAGCGGACGGTGAACGGCGTTGTCGAGCCTACGCTCTACCTGAACGACAAGATGACCAACCTGCTCGAAAACGGCGGCGCCGCGACGTATGTCCAGGGGTTGCAGGCCAAAGGCATCAAGGTGGTGCTGACCGTGCTGGGCGACTGGCAGGGCATCGGTGTCGCCAACATGAACGATACCCAGACCACACAGTTCGCCAAGATCCTGGCCCATGCTGTGGAAAAATACGGTCTGGACGGAATCGGGTTCGACGACGAATACTCCAACTACTCGTCCTCGCTCATCAACGGTTCATTCGGCAGCATCATCACCAAGCTGCGCAACCTGATGCCCGCCGGAAAGCTCATCACCGTATTCCAGTGGGGCAATTACGGTTCTTCGCAGATCAATGCGGCGGCTGGTGCCCAGATCAATCATGCCTATGCCAATTTCGGTTACAATACCTATATCGGAATTTCCGGTGTGACCAAGGATCGTTTCGCTCCGCTGTCGATCAATCTGGGTTCCATTGCTGGCAATGTATCTTATTATGGGGATAGAGCCTATGATTTGGCCGAAGCCGGTTACGGTTCGATCATGCATTTCAACCTGCGTACGAGAAGCCAAGCCGATCCGCTGCCGCTGTTCAAAGCGATCGCCGACGGTGCCTGGGGCGAGACCAACGTTACCTGCGAGAACGGCAACCGTCCGCAGGACTGGACTTTCGTATCGTCGGGGTATGAAATCACCATGGACGAAGTGGAATAACATGATAGCGATGTGTTTGCATTGACCGATTCGGATTGGTTATATACCCGAAAGTGACCGATTCCAGACCCGCACATCCGCAAACAGGTGTGCGGGTTATTTTAACTGATGAAGGGATATGAAAACGTTCCCCCATCCGAAAGACGAATGGGGAAACAAAAACTACCACAAATACATTGACCGATTCGAGTCGATATATACCCGTAAGTGACCTTTCAATCTAAAAACTCTCCGTGGCCGGTTTGTGATAGTATTTATTTAATAACGCACGAATTGATGAATTCGTATTCAAATTATATTTAGTTGGTACAATAATAAGTTGAGATAGTATAAAATAAGCACGGACTCAACCTATTGACACCTGAGGAATGCTACAACCCGATGAACAGATAGGAGAGCCCGTGCTGTTTTTGCACGATTCTCCTATCATCCCGTCCATCTTGTCTTGGTAGCATTTTCAGGTGTCGATGACAGGATTCGACAGCTATTCGCTGTTTTGCAAAGATAAGAAAAATTATCCAACAGATACTTTGTGAATACGAAAAATACACATGATTCTGCAATACGGAGATCTGTCTTATGAAAACGCTTATTCATACCCGTATATACGCGTTGCTAACTCAAAATGAATCGAATCCGTCGGAATTAGCCCATGCATACGAAGAGTTTATCGAGACGATGACCGAGATGGTTGCTAATTTCGATAACCGGGATGATATTTTGAGAATACTGTATTACAGCCGGGTTGAATTCGACGTATTGTCCCATCCATCGTTTAATCGATATTCGAACAATGTTTTAAGGACGACGTTCATCTATAAAATCATGTATATTCTGGATTGCGAAATCAATATCGTCAGCAATAGTACGAAATATAGCTCGAACCAAGACTATTCGCTCCCTTTATCCTATCAGGACGGCGAGTTGCTGTGGACAGGGACGCAGCAAGAGCTGCTGGAGCTTGCCGTTGCCCTTCATAAAAACGGGATTATCATGTACGGCAACCGCAAGGCGCGTTTCATCGAGATCGTCCGTGCCTTGTCTTCTACATTCCATATCACGATCAACGATGTCTATGTCAAGAAAACCAGGATGCTTGACCGCAGCACGGCGGTCACACCTTTTCTGGATAAATTGAAAAAAGCCTATGAGCAAGTCGTCGAAAGACACCTGCGATAGAGAGAGCGGAGACCTGTCAAGGACGAGAAAATCAGAAAGTTTTTCTCCGTTTGCAAAATTTCAACAGGTTATTTTTCAGTTGATTATATTTTCATACTTTACAAAAAACTTTTTGATTTTTCCCGAGAGGCATCCGGAAAAGTGTACTTTTCAGTGATTTTGTATTATACATTTGCAGCAGAAAGCGACGCATAGTGCATCGCTGCATTCAAAATCCAAATAACATGAAAAACATCCTTTTAGCCGTTGCAGTCTTCGCTGCCGCATCCGTTTCCTGCAACAAGGAGACCGAAGTCGTACCTTCCCCCAATTCTTTCACCGATAGGGCACGTATCGCACTTACGCTTACCGATGATGCCGCCGACACCCGCTCCTTCTTCGATTCGACAGCCTCGGCCGAGGCATGAGAGTCTTCGTTGTCGTCACTGTCGATTTTCGTCTTCGATAATGCCGACAACTTCGTTATTCGCCGGGATTTAACATCCAGCGAGCTGGCCGCGAAATCGGCGACATTCTCCCTACCTAAATCTCTTGCCAGCACCCCCTGCTCATTCTATGCCATAGCGAACTACGACGCCTCGTCGGCCAAGACCCGCGCAGCCCTTACGGCCCTTGTGGAGAAGTCGGCCGCCGACTATAACGGCACCTTCGCCGAGGTGTCCACCGCAGCCAAACGTTCGGGCGGCTTCGTGATGTCGGGCATGAAATCGCAGACCGTCGGGGCCGTGAACTCCACGACCAATGTCGGCATCACGCTCAAACGCACTGTCGCTAAAGTAGCTCTTCAGACGACCATCGACCCGTCGTTCGCCGACAAATATGCCGGAACGCTTACCATCAACTCGGTAAAACTCTCCAAAGCCGCCTCGCAGTCGGCCGTCGTAGCCGGTTCGCCGACACCCGGGGCCATGACCTTCAGCCACACGCAGACGCCCGCCATGGCTTCGGGAAAATACAATGCGCTGTTCTACTGTTTCGAGAATGGAGCTTTGCCCGCGGGCAGCCGCGTTCTGCTGGAAATTAACGCCACATACGATTCGGACGGCAGCACCTCGACTACGGACGACCGCTCGGAGGTGACCTACTCGGTCGAGTTGACGGGCAAGGCCGCGGGCGAGATTCTCCGAAACGGCTACTACCGTGTCGCGGCCAATATCACGGGCCTTGTAGGTCAGGATTGCGCCGTATCGGTCACCGTCGCCGATTGGGAGACGCCCGTGACGCAGAACGTCGAACTGGGGGCATAGCCCTCTTGTTTTGGCAGCTCCCGTCCCTCGCGGGCGGGAGCTTTTTTCAATCCCTTTTTCAGATTTTTCCGACTATGAAAAAATATCTGTTGATACTCGCTGCCATCCTGTTGCTGTGGAGTTGTATCGCCGAGGACAGGACAGAGTGTACAAATCCCCGCGGTGTCTTTGTCAGCCTGACGGTACGGCCCGAAAGAATGTCCTCCGTAACCCGCTCTGCGGATGAAACGGCCATCCGCGACCTGAACCTCTACCTTTACGACGATAACAGCAATGTTGTCCTGCACCGTTACCAGACCTCTGCGACGCTGCGTTTCGAATGCCTACCGGGCAACTACCGGATCTGCATTGCCGCCAATCTGGGCCGCGATCTGGGCGACAATCTGCTGTGGGAGGATTTTACCGTTACACACGCCGACAAGTACGATGTATTGCCTATGGCCTATGAGGGCGATATAACGATAATTCCCTCGGCAGACGGGATGCTGACGCTGCCTGCCGTCGAAGTACAACGCTGCGTGTCGAAAATCTCCTATCACATTACCGTTACTCCGGCCGTTGCCGACATCGAACTGCGCTCCGTGCAACTGTTCTCGGTACCGCGTTCTGTATCCGTGTTCGATATGGCGGCCGCACCGTCGGATGATCCCGACGACTATACGGATTGTCCGGAGGTGGAACTTTCCGGACAGCAGGCTGCGGGCGACTGCTATCTGTTACCCAATATGCAGGGCATGGTGGCGGCCATTACCGACCAGCGTCAGAAGAACCCGGAAAATGCCCCCGCGAATGCCTCGTATCTTTTGATCCGCGCCGTGCGCGGGTCGAAAGTATTGGCTTATTATATTTATCTCGGAGGAAACAACACTTCGGATTTCAATGTCCGGGCCAACGCGCATTACCGGCTCAATATCTCGATCTTGGGCGACAGCGAGGTAGATACCCGCATTAGCAGCTATGCCGTCAATGTGCATGACACTTACGAAGAAAACGCGGCCGGCGGATATTGCACCTACAATCCGTTTCAGATGCTCGCTGTGGAGATCGACGGGAGTCCCGCACCCCTGACGCTTCGGGGACGTATCGGTGTCGCGCAGGGCAACGCCGGAGCGTTCTGTCTGAACGGCTCTCCCGTAGGCGAAGGCCGCGACCTTACGCTTCCGGAGCAACCCGGCCCCAATGTCTTCGGCGTGAACTACGCTCCGGGAATCTATACGACGGTCAATTCGCAGGTGGTCTATACCGTCACGGTCGAGGATGATGCGGGATTTGCACAGTCGTTCGACATCGGACACCGCTTCGCCAACCACCTCGACGTATATATTCACCCCGCGACGGCTGAAAACGGGAACGGTACGGTAACCGTCGCCGGAGCGTTGTATGACGCTGAAACTTCTTCCCTGACGCACGACCGGGTCGTCCTGTGCCATGAAAAGGGATGCACGCTGACAGCCCTGCCCGAAGCCGGATACCGCTTCGAGGGATGGTATTCGGCAGCCGACTACAAGACACGGCTTTCGACCTCGGCTTCGTATGCCTACATTCCGACCTCGCCCGAAGCCGCGATCTTCCCGAAATTCACGGTCAATACCCGGCCGCTCGACGACGGGGGCACGGCCAACTGCTATATCGCGCCGGAATTGAATACCTTCTATTCGTTCGACGCTACGACGATGGGCAACGGCCGTGCAACGACGAATATCGTCCCGAAGAGACTTGCGGGAGCCGAGGCGAAAGTCCTCTGGGAAACGGGCACGATCCGAGGCGCGATCGTTGAAAGCGCGAAACTGACCGGCGACGGACGTATCGTCTTCCGAACCGGCATGACCTATGGCAATGCCGTAATCGGACTTCTCGACAGCCGCGGGGTATGCATATGGTCGTGGCACATTTGGTCGGTGGATTACGATATCGAGGCCACGGCCCAGACCTACGCTTCGGGAGCCGTCTTTATGGATCGCAACCTCGGGGCCCTGGCTACGGACTGCACGCAGGCCGCTGCCAAAGGACTCTATTACCAGTGGGGCCGCAAAGATCCGTTCCCGTATCCGGCGCTGGCCACGGACGCCTACACGCAGGCTCCGACCGTCTATGCTCCGGGATTCGAGTATGCTGAAAGCAATCCCCGAACCTCCGGAACTGAATCGCCTTACGACGTGATGACCCTCGAATGGGCCACGGCACATCCTACGACTTATATGGACGGGGTATTTTACGAGGATTGGGAAGAGTGGGCATCGGTCGCCGACTGGCTCTACGTCCATCACCCGAACCTCTGGGGCAACGTCACGACCGGGAAGAACAATATCAGCCGCACCAGCCATAAATCCATTTACGATCCATGCCCTCCGGGATGGAAAGTGCCCGGTGCCGAGGATTTTGCGGAAATAGAGCGGATAGGCGTATCGGCACCTTATTACGTTACAATCCGCTGTAACAGCACGCAGACGGCGAAAATACCCTTGGGCGGAACGTTCTACGAAGGACGTTACGACCGGAACGGATCGCTCGGAAGGCTCTACACGAACGCTCCGTATTATCTTCATTGGAGAGACTCGACCGGCGTGTTCCATGACGTAGCCTGCACCTCGATCCTATTCGATACGAGCAACTACCCGCCGTTCGTCAATACGACGGATTTTTACCGCTATGCCGCCAATCCGGTGCGCTGCATCCGGGAATAAAACCGAATTAACTTTCAACAATGAACAAACAACGAATCATACTGTTCCTGCTGCTGTCGGCGGCCTTGTGGGGTCTGCCCCGCAGGGCTGCGGCACAGATCTTCGCCGTAAGGGCCAATGCCCTCGCGGCATGCAGCGCGACGCTGAACGTCGGGGCCGAAGCGGCCCTGACGGACAACTGGTCGCTGGAGCTGTCCGGCTATTGGAATCCGGTGCAAACCGCATCCCTCTCGATGAACTTCCATGCCGTGCAGCTCGGCGGCCGCTATTGGTTCTACGAATCCTTCGTCGGGCACTTTCTCGGGCAGCACCTCACTTATGCCGACTACGACCTCGGAAGCCGCACAAAACGCTATAAGGGCAATGCCTACGGTCTTGGTGTCAGCTACGGATATGCGTGGATGCTCTCGAAACGCTGGAATATCGCTGTAGAGGCAGGAGTCGGGCTTTACCGCACGAAGGACACACGCCGCGACCCGACCGTCTCTGACTGGGAGGATGAATACATCTACCGTTACCGACGCTGGACGCTGGCGCCGACAAAACTGGAAGTCTCATTCTCTTATATCTTTTAGCCATGAAGATATGCAATAAGATATTGCAGATAGGTCTGCTGTCGGCAGCGCTCGGAAGCCTGTTCGGCTGCTCGGTAGCCGGACGGCTTCAGCGGCAGCAGGCGACGGCAGGTTTGGCGCAGCTTACCCGCGCCGAGCGGCAGGAGCGGCAGCAGGACTCCCGCCCGCAGGTCGTAAAACTCCAGCGTGACAGCAATACGTTCTATCTCGCCCCGGTCGATACGCTCTCCAACGGCGAACGTGTCATGGCCCTTCGGATCGAGCAGGTGACGGTCGTGGCGAAGGCCCGCACCATTCCCGAACGCAACGGCCGCGTTACGCTGGATTTCATCGTCACGCTTCCGAAGACGCTGTTAGGCAGTAGTCGCAGCGTCGTCATTACACCCATTCTGCACAAGCCCGGGGAGTCCGTGCCGCTCGAAGATCTGGTGATCCGCGGCGGACGCTTCTCGTTGCTGCAAGAGCGCGACTACTGGCAGTACGAAACCTATGTCGAGCGTTTCCGTCCCGATACCGTAGGGCGCGAGGCGGCCTTCAACCGCTTCGTGAAGTTTCCCTATCCCGAAGACGTCCGGCTCGACTCGCTGGTCGAAGGCAGGAGCACCGTCACGTATTACTATTCCCAAGCAGTGAAAACCGACGAGACCTCGAAGAAGATGCTCGTAACGCTTCAGGGGCAGGTGTTGGCCGTGGACGACAGCGCCTACCGTCTGCCGCCGTCCGATACGCTGAGCTACGTCGTATCTTCGATGCTCTCCTTCGTAGATACTATGCCGCGTTACCGTATCAAGGTCATCGACAAGTTCGTGACCGTAGAGGATCGTAACTACATTCAGTTCTTCGTGGGCGATACCCGCGTAGTCGATACGCAGGACGACAATCGGCGGCAGCTGGACAAGATCACCGGCCTGATACGGCAGATCGTCGAACAGCAGGAGTTTTACGTCGATACCATCACGCTGACGGCGGCATCGTCTCCGGAGGGAACCTACGCTTTCAACGACCGTCTTTCGCAAGGTCGGGCCGCGGCGCTCAAACGTTACCTCGTCCGCCGATACGGCAGAAGCATCGACACGATGCTCACCGTGCGGTGGGTGGCCGAAGACTGGACGGAACTGACGAACCGCATCCGAACAGACCGGGAGATCGTAAACCGTGACGCTATTCTGGAGCTGATCGCCGAGGAAAAGAATCCCGACCGGCGGGAGCAAGCCATCCGGCAACAGTTTTCGAAAGAGTATGCCTATATCCGTTCGGTAATCTACCCGCAGCTGCGGGCCGTGAATTTCCGCTACAACCTGCGCCGCAAGGGGATGGTCAAGGACACGATACACACCACGGAACTCGATACGGCCTATGCCCGCGGCGTGGAGCTGTTGCAGAAACGCAAATACGCCAAAGCCTTGTACATTCTCAACGACTACAACGACCGTAATACCGTCGTGGCGCATCTGTCGCTGGATCATAACGAGCGGGCGATGGAGCTGTTGGCAACGATGCCCAAGGATGCCGTGACGGAGTATCTGCGGGCCATCGCCTGCTCGCGGCTGGGACGCAAGGCCGAGGGCCGGGAGCATTTCCTCGAAGCATGCCGCTTGGACGGGCGTATGGAGTATCGGGGCAATCTCGATCCGGAGATTGCTGAACTCTTAAAACAATAGTCATGCGGATCGGACTGGTGGATGTGGACGGGCACAACTTCCCGAACATAGCATTGATGAAACTCTCGGCATGGCACAAGCGCCGGGGCGATACGGTGGAGTTCGCCGATCCCGCGGCGAGGCGTTATGACAAGGTCTATATGTCGAAGGTCTTTACCTTTTCGCGCGATTGTACGGATCGCTACGACTGCGAGGTCGTGCGTGCCGGGACGGGTTACAGGGACTATGCGACGATTCTTCCCGAAGAGATCGAACATATATGCCCGGATTACTCGCTTTATTGGGGTCAAGGAAGCCTATGGGTTTCTGACGCGCGGATGCGTGAACCGCTGTTCGTGGTGCGTCGTGCCCCATAAGGAAGGTGAAGTCCGGGCACACGCTGACATCGAAGAGTTTCTCGACGGGCATAAGCATGCTGTACTGCTCGACAACAATGTCTTGGCTTCGGAGTGGGGACTTATGCAGATCGAGAAGATCGTCCGCATGGATATCCGGGTAGATTTCAACCAAGGACTCGATGCCCGGCGTATCGCCCGCACACCGGAGATCGCCGCGTTGCTCGCACGGGTCAAGTGGATACGTTTTTTGCGCATGGCCTACGACAGCCGTGCCATGCAGGATGACGTTCATAAAGCCATAGAACTCCTCCGTAAGCACGGCGTTCCGGCCCGGAAGCTCTTCTTCTATGTGCTGATAAGGGATGACACCGAAGATGCGCTCGGACGTATCCGGGAGCTGAAAGCGTTGGGGTGTCAGCCTTTCGCGCAGCCGTACCGGGATTTCGAACACGAGGGGAAACCCTCGCGGGAGCAATGGCGGCTGGCCTACTGGTGCAACCGCAAGCCGCTGTTCTACTCCGTGGATTATGAGGAATACCGAAAAAAACGAACTTAACAATCGAACTTATGAACAGACTGAAAATCAAATATGCCGTCGCGTACGGCTTTCTTGCAGCAACGGCGGTCGCGCTTATCGCATCGCTATTTGCGGGCTGCCATGTCTACGAACATGAAGAGGTGGAAATTATCCGCTGTCCGGTGATCGAAGCCGATACGATCGACATTCCCGGCTGGGATAAGGAAATCGCAACCCCCGAATTTTAACCGCTGTCACGATGAAAAAACTGTTGATTTGGCTCCCGGGCATGCTTTCGATGCTCGCAGCCTGCACCGAAGCGGTAGAGATACCGGCTCGGGCGCCCGAAAAACAATCGCCCGTCAGGGTCGAACTGCATCTGACGACCGAGCAGCAGGCCGCCACCCGCGCAATGGACGAAAATAGCATTCGGGATGTAAATTTATACCTGTACGGAGATACAGAATATCATTTTTATTTCCCCTCCGTTTCCTCGCCGCTGGTGTTCAACGTCCTTCCCGGCAATTATCGGAGTTATGCGATTGCGAAAGCCGGACAGGATCTGGGAGATAAAAATGCGTTCAAGATCCAGTTTTACGAAACAGCGGTAGACGTGATGGTCTCTTCGGACGCTATCCCGATGACGGATCGGGGAACATTGGCGATCGATGGCGCTGGCCGGTGTACCCCCTCATCGCTTCGCGTAACGCGCAGTGCGGCGAAGATCGCCTATACCATCGAGGTCGCCGACGCCGTCGCACCGTCGCTCCGTCTTCGCTCTGTGCAGTTCTGCAATCTGCCGCGGACGATACGTCCCTTCGATTCGGGCAGTATTTCTTCGACGGTCGAGGCGAACTACTATGACGGCGAGGCGATGCCTGTCGGCAATGAACGGAGAACCGCGGGTACAGCGTATCTTTTCGAGAACTTGCAGGGCTCGGTAGACACGATCACCGACCAGAAGGACAAGTGCCCTGAAAATGCTCCGGCCTGTGCCACCTACCTGCGGATTCTCGCGGAACGGAGCGCGGACAAAGCCCTTGTCGAATACATCGTTTATCCGGGTGAAAATAACACGTCGGATTTCAATGTCCGCCGAAACACGTGGCATAATCTGGAGCTTGTTATCAGGGGCGAAAATGAGATCGACAACCGGGTTCTCGTCTACGACGGCCTGTATTACGGAACGGCGAACTGCCATATCTGCACCGGCGATCAGGTTACGTTCGATGTTACCCCGTATCGCACGTCCCGCAGCCGCAATTACGCCTATCTGGGAATCGAGGCGGGCGATGAATACGCTCCGGCATCCGCCGGGCTGCTGTGGCAGGACAACAAGATCATTACAGGATTCACGCTTGCGGACAACCGTCTTACGGTGCGCACGAACGGTCAGCGGGGCAATGCGCTCGTCGCGGTGTACGATGCTGGCGGGACGATTCTCTGGAGCTGGCATATATGGTGCCTGCCCAACGATCGGCCGCAGGACGACCGGTATACGAACCGAGCGGGCGAACAGTTCCTTGTCATGGATCGGAATCTGGGAGCCATCGGTACGGATTTGAAAACCCGCTACGGACTGGTCTACACATGGGGGCGCAAAGATCCCTTTACGTCGAACGAGGTCTACAACGCCGCAGGACGTAAGGATCGGTTCATAAACCATTGGCCGACAATCTACACCACGAACGAATCCGAAGCCAAAACATACGATCTGACCTATATGACCCGGCACCCGACGACGTATGTCTATACGGGGTGGTACGCCAAACTTTATACCTATTACGACAATGCCCTTTGGGGCGATCCCGCGCCTGTGGACACTTACGGTTGGGCGAGTGCGAAAAGCGTGCATGACCCCTGTCCCGAAGGGTACCGGCTGCCGAGCCGTTATACATGGACGGCTTTCGAGAATTACGTTTTTCCCGGAGAACCTTATGTGGTCGGAGCGTTCGACAACGGCTATTGGTTCCAGCGCTTCAGGGGAGATACGAAGGGGACGTTTTATCCCGTACCGGTCGGGAACGACGATTTTTGGCTGGATCGTGACGGCGTTGCCGTCATGCTGACCGGAGCGGCGTCCGAACCGACATCCGCTACGCCGTATCCGACCGTCTATTTCAAATTCGAGATCAACAGCGGGTGGACGAATTTCGAAGGCGGAAAAGGCAAAGGGCTGGTGCGTTGTGTCAGGGAATAGATATTATTTCCGATTCTGTCTTGTAAAATCCTCTGAAATTTACCGTTCATGTCCCGAATCGCAGATTTTTTAGACCGCCTCATGAGGCGCAAGGTTCCGGCGAGTGTTTTCGTTACGATGAATCCGCAGATGCAGGCCGTGCGTATCGCCGTCCGAGAAAACGGACGTCAGTCTTTCGAAGATTATATACGCGAACAGGTTGCCGCCTGCTCCCGTTCATCGGTCGTTCCTGACCACACGCTGCTGCATCTGACCTTTCCCGACAGCAAAGCGATTCCGTCGCGCCGAAGTACGACGAACGAATATTTTTACGGGAAGCTGGCTCCGGCTTTTATCCGGCAGGATATACACCCCGAGCCGGCCGTTTCGCTCCGGGATGCGGCTTTCGCACTCTCGAAAGGTCTTTCGCCCCTCTCTCCGGCAGGGCGGCGGGAACAGCTGATGCGCGATCCCGAATACCGGAGATTTACGATGCATTGTGCCCGTACGGCGCCCGACGATGCACCGCTCTATCGGGCTGTAACCTCTTCGCAGGGAACTTATCTCTTCAGCGATACGCCCAAGGGCCGGCGGGCCATGTACTGCTATATGCAATACATGACGGATCGTTTCTTCGGAATGCGGACTGATGCAGATACGCTGAAAATCTATGAATTGAAACATTTGCCGCCCCGAATCGCCGCGATGGCGGACAAGTGTATCGACAAATTCGTGAAAAGCGATCTGAAAAGCGAGTATCCGGGACTGGAGAGATCCCGATACAGTTTTACCGAGGAGAAGTGGATTCCGACATCGGTACTTTCGGAAGGCGTATGTTCGGCAGCATATTCCATATCGCCGTGCTACGAGGACTTCGAGAGGTTCGTTGCCGGGAACCGGACACAGGTATCGTCAGGCAATCACGATCTCGCAACGCTGTTGTATATCGCGGAAAACGGGTACGCCGCATCTGTAGCCGACGACGGGTTGTATCGTTTCAGACATCGGGAGTTCTTCTCCGAGGTGGCGTCGAAACTCCGGGATTGCGACCGGGCGCGTATGGGAAACCGGCAATCGACGCACGACTTCGGGTACGGTGCCTTGCAGCAGCAGGCCCGTGAAATTGCAGCGGGTATTCTTCGCACGGAATACAACATTCAGAACGGGAGATTCCTGACGGAACACAAGGAGTCATCGCCGGATGTGAAACAACATGTTTCCCTGCCCGGAACGGGCACCGTAACCAAAAGGCGGGAAACGGAACGCAGGCTGCGGCATTCCCGTCCTGTCAGCGGCAAACGTGCCGCAATAAAAATGTAACGGATATGCGGGAAGACCGGATACGAAGTATTTACCTGACGCTCGACTGAACGCTGCATGCCGTACGTTTCGCTGTCGGAACGAACGGCGAAGAGGGTTTCAGGCATCACATCTCCGAAGAGTTGAAAAAGACGACACCCGGACGGGCGCTCGAAAACCTGTTCTATCTGCAATACGATCTGCCTCCGGAAGCATCCTTCCATGCGACGACGGAAGAAGCGAAGCGGCCCGATGAACTATACATGCGGAAATTATTGCCGGAATTGACTCGTCTGAAGTTACAGCCCCGTCATGTCGTGGCGAATGACGAGGCGTATTATGCGGCGATGAAAGGCGTAATGCTCTTTACACCGGAAGCCGAAAAGCTGATGCTGGCGGAGGATTACTTTTCGGCACGACGGCAAATCCGGCTGTGTGCACCGGATTTGAAACGACGAAATGAAACACGACGGCATCCGATGCCGGTGCTTAAATTATACTAAATACTAATTCATAAAACATTCGACTTATGGAAGTAACCATGATGGAAAACGACGCTTATCTGGAACTGAGAAGGCGTCTGTGCGGCCTGTCGGTCGCCGTAACGGAATTGTATCGTAAGGTAGCTCCGCCCACACGGGAGAAATGGCTCAGCACGCAGGAAGTATGCGAGGCGCTGCATATCTCGCAGCGGGCTTTGCAGAATTACCGCGATCGGGGAATCATCCCGTATTCCACGATAGGTTCCAAATTCTATTACCGGGAGACCGACGTCGAACGCGTCATCCGCGAAGCTCTGATCCGCAGATAGTATGTCGGACATTATTACGAAGCGATCCGAAGAGTTCAAGGAACTGACGGATTGGATGGTGCAAACCACGCGCGAGATCGAAACGGCCATGAAACATTTGCGGCCGACGATCGGTCAGGAGCATTATCTGACCGGAGATGAGATTTGCAGACGCTTCCATGTGTGCAAACGGACGTTGCAGACCTTGCGGGATACGAAAGCGATTCCCTATACGACGCTCGGCGGGAAAATCCTCTATCCCGAATCCGGTATCTTCGAGGTGCTGAAGAAAAACTACCGCGACTTCCGGCCCTGGAATAAGTAAACGAACGGCGACCAGACTGATCTGGTCGCCGTTCGTTTAGGGTTAAGCCTCTTTGGAAAGCAGCCGGGTCGTAGGCTGTGTGAGTTCATACAGATTGCCGATGCGCTGCGTAAGAAGACGTACGTCTTCCTTCATCTTGTTGGCGGTTAATTTGGCGTAGATCTGAGTCGTCGTAATCTGCTTATGTCCGAGCATTTCCGAAACGGTTTCGATAGGTACTCCTTTCTCCAGCGTGACCGTCGTTCCGAATGTATGCCGACCGATGTGCGTCGATAGGTTTTTGGTAATGCCGCATTTTTGGGCAATACGTTTTATCGTTGTACACATACTTTTCCGATCTTTCACGGGAAAGACCCGCGTTTCGTCGATTTTACCCGGATACCCCCTATATCGTTCGATAAGCTCTTGCGCAATGGGCAGCAACATGATGTGATAAGGCGTACCGGTCTTCTGACGGCGATTGTAGATATATTGTTCTCCCGTCGGAGTTGTTACGATATGATCGTAAGTCAGATTCTTCAGATCTATATAAGCCAGTCCGGTGAAACAACAGAAAATAAACATATCCCGCACGGCCCGCTGCCGATGATAACGCAATTCTATATCCATAAGCCGTTGTATTTCTTCGTCGGACAGGAACATGCGGGGCTTATAATCCGGTGCACATTTGAACGCCAGAAAGGGATGACGGTCTATCCAGCCTTGCTCAACGGCTACATATAGAACACATTTCAACGTCTGGGTGCGTTTGAAAGCCGTTGTCTTGCCGCAATGTCCGTCTGAGAGCATCCATGCGTAATATCTTTCGATGAACGTAACATCCAACTCCTTCAAAGTCACATCTTCCAGTTTTTTCAGAACCAGATACCGCATCAGGCAACGGCGTTCTTCCATCAGCCTATCGTAAGTACGTTGCGCTCTGTCACGTCCGATTCTCGCTTTTATAGAATCGGCATGGTAGTCGAAAGCTGCGATAAGCGTTTTATATCGGTCGCCGAAACCATGGTAAGCATTCTTGACCTTATTGGCCGTGACATACGCATCACGGTCACTGATCGACTGATAGTGTTTGGCGATTTGAGCTTTGATGTTTTCAAGCATCTGGTGAATTTCGCGCGAAAGCGTATTTCGTTGCGATTTCAGATAATTGGTTTTCTCATCCCATAGTGCCGGGTCGATATTCAACTTGCAACTGAAACCGGCTTGCGTGCCATTGACCGTGATGCGCCCCATGACCGGAACTTTCCCGTCTTTCGAGATTTTATCCTTTTTCAGATAAAACAGAACTTTGAACGTGCTTTTCATAACTCAACAATTTTTAATGTGACAAAGGTATCGGTTGTTGAGTTCTCAAGAATTACGTATATTTGCGCAAGAAATTGTAATTCAGTAGCATATATGCTATTGTAAAGCAATTCGACGGGGTTACGATTTGGTAACGAAACTCCCGTCGAATTCTACTTTTAATAGCCTTTGCATCCGAAATCCGTGTAAATAACGGAATTTTAATATATTGATTTTCCGTTATTTACATTTTGCCTATTCCAATTATAAAAAAACACTCATCGCCGTCGGGCAGGGAGGTTTTTTGCGCTCCGCACCGCCGGAAAGGCGCATCCGTGAGGATAAAAAGGAGGCTGTTCGTGATGAAAAATCCGGCGTTCGTTGAATTTATTTCCGCGAACGGGAACCTGTACCTATTTTTGTACAAATTACAGATAAAAGAATCTATTCTATGCGAATTAATTTCCGGATTATTTTGCTCGCGCTGCCTCTGGTCTTCGGGGCATGCTCCGATTCTTCGGATGCGGACACCCGGCCCGCGACCGAAACAATCAGCGTATCGGTAGGCTCCGGTCCGAAGATCGACATCGAATCCGAAGACAGGTCCCGCACCCAGCTCGGCGAAGACGGAGTGTCGGTCAAATGGGCTTCCGACGACCAGATCGCACTCTGGGCCGTCAACTCCCGATCCGAGACCCTCTTCAGCAAACAGGCTTTCAAACTCTACCACTACAACACCGACTACAACACGGCCAAGTTCAGGGGAGACATCCCGCAAATGCCCGCGGACACCTACACCTATTATGCCGTGTCGCCCGTTCCGTCCGAAAGCGACGGCACGCAGGCCACCTACCTGATCCCTGACGTGCAGGACGGCGGCTTCAACGGTGACTGGGACGTGATGGTGGCCGATCCGGTCAAGGCCCCGGCTCTGGAGAAGAACGACACCGGCGAGACGGTGCAGTTCCAGTTCCGCCACAAAGTTCACGTGCTGAAAATACGCATTCCGAAAAACGACCTGGGCGAAAAGGTCTCGGAGATCACGCTGGCATTTCCGCAGCCCGTCACGGGGCGCATGACGGTCGATGCCGCCGATCCCGATGCCGCGCCGACGCTCACCGACGGCAACAACACGCTGACGCTGCGTTTCGACACTCCGAAGGGTGCGGGCGACGTGGTCTTCGCCGTCATCGCACCGGTGGAACTCACCGCCGAGCAGCCGGTGACCATCACCGCGATCTGCGAAGCCGGGGAATCCGAGCCGCGCGACATCCCCGGCAAACACTTCTCCGAAGGCCACACCACCCCGATCGCCTACCACATTCCCGCCATCGGCCGCTATTACACGCGTCTGAACTTCTCGCTGCCTGCGGACAAGGGCATGGCGACGCTGGGCGAGGCGGTCGGAAAGATCACCCTCACCGCCCCCGAAGGCTCGCTGTTCGACAACGGCACGAACATCTGCCAGTTCACGCCCGACACCGAAGGCAAATACACGATGGTGCTCAAACCCTCGTGGACCGACAACCTCTCGGGAAAAGCCGTCACGGTACAGTACGAATCGGAAAGCGCTGTCGTATCAAACACGCTGACGATGCCGCAGATCACCGAATTCGGCAACAACGACATCACGTTCAGCGTCCCCTACCTGCTGGCGGAGGATTTCAGCAATATCATCCAGTTCGACTACGACTGCAACGTCGGAACGGGAACAAGCAGCAGCAGCGCCGGAAACAAGGATGCACACCTGCTGTCCGACAAGGGCGCCATCGGATGGACGGCGGCCCGTGTGGGCGGGGAAACCGGGAAATGTATCCGAAGCTCCTGCCGGTTCGAAGGCGGAGGAGCCGGCAAGGCTTCATCGTATGCCCGCTACCCGGGACGTATCGACTCGCCGCCCGTCAGCGGTATCAAATCCGGCAAAACAGTCAGAGTCCGGGTTTCATTCGATTACGTCGGAGGACAGGACTCCTGGATGATGGACAGTAACAAAAATAAGGGCGGAACATACGGCAATCCTACGTTCAATTACGGCTACACGGCCAATTCGGGCCAGCCCAACGGCGGAGACAATCTTGAAAACCCCGTCGAAGCGGAAGACATAGCCCTCGAAACCGACAAATCGTGGAATACCCCGCTTTCGAATTGGAACACCAAAACATTCCTGGCCGACTTTAACAGCGCCCACAGAATCTCATGGAAGGTGAATGTCAACCGTATCGGCAACGTATCGTCCTGGACCGGAATATTCGGCGCCAACGGCAATCACTACCTCTACCTCGACAACATCAAAGTATCCATCGTCAACGAATAACCGCCATGAGAAAACTGCTTTACCTGCTTGCATCGGCGGCTGTCATGGCCGGAGGATGCTCCGAAAAGAAAGAGACCCCGGCCGGAGAGGGCTGCGGAACCATCCGCATCGCCTGCGAGGCCGACGCCACGATTGATGCCGCTGCGGCGATGGCCGCGGTTCAGGGCGCGACCCGCGCTGCGGCAAAACCCGACGGCAAAGATTTCACGCTCCGCATCCGGGGTGAAAATTTCGACAAAAGCTGGGCGACGGTCGCGGCGTATAACGCCGAGGAGACCGCCTACTCCTTCCCCGAAGGCCGCTACACGATCACGGTCACCTACGGCGATCCCGAAGCCGAAGGCGCGGACAAACCCTACTACGCAGGCGCGACCGAAGTGGAGGTCGCGGCGCGCCGCACCAGCACCGCGCAGATCACGGCGACGATCGGCAATTCGCAGACCCTGGTACGCGCCACCGAGTCGTTCAAAAAATACTACAACAACGCGGAGTTCACCGTGACGACCGGAGCGGGCGGCATCTTCACGTTCCGTCCCTGCGACGAGGCCGAAGCGGAAGCCGTCTGGGTGCAGGCCGGAAAGCCGCTCACCTTGAAGGGTACGGCCCGGGGCCAGAGCCAGGACGGCACGTCGGAGGGGCCGCTCTACACCTTCACCCCCGAGCCGCTCGAAGCGGCACGCCCAGCCACGCGCCACATCTTCACGCTCGACGCCAAGAAGGCCGGCAGCGCGACGCTGACCGTCACCCTCGGCGAAGGATACACCGAGACCGTGGAACTCGACGTGGAACTCAACGACGAGGCCACCGAATAACGCAAATAAAAACACCGAGATATGAAAACCTTTACCAAGATTCTGACGGCTGCGGCAGCGACGGCGCTGCTCGCGACCGGCTGTGTGAACGAAGATCCCGCCTATAAGAACAACGAGCCGGGCACTCCGCCCGATCCCAACGCCAAAGGCTACCTGACGCTGGCGGACATGAGCATGCGCGTCGTGGTCGACACCGATACCGAAACCCGCCCCGACGACACGTCAGACGAGACGGCGAAGCCCCAGACGCGCACCGACGAGGCGCAGCCCGACGTCGACACATTCATCATCGAAATTCGCGACGCAACGGGCAAGCTGGCGCTCCAGGAGACTTACGGCGATCTGAAGGCCTCGATCGGCGAGGCAGGCAGGCTGGAGCTTCCGGTGGGCGGCTACACGATGGAGGTCCGTTCGGAAGAGGCCGCCACGACGCCGGCAGCCGAATGGGAACACCCCGTCTATTTCGGTTCGCAGGAGTTCGTCATCGAGAAGAACCAAACCACGCCCATCAACGAGGTCGTCTGCACGCTGAACAACATCAAGGTGACGCTGATGTGTTCGAAAGACCTCGCCGACCAGCTCACCGCCGACACCAAGTCGACCGTCACGCTGGGCGAAACGACGATGACCTTCCTGAAGGATGAAACCCGCGCGGCCTACTTCATGCCGCAGGGCGAGACCAACACGCTCAAATTGCACCTCGAAGGGGCTTTCGCCGATACGCCCGACGCACCCGTCCGGATCAACAAGAGCATCTCGGGCGTCAAGGCCGGACAATGGCGCAAGCTCTCGATCGTGATCACCTACTCGGACAAGGGAGACATCAAACTGGACATCGACGTCAACGACTTCATGGAGGACGACGAAATCCCGGTCAACGATCCCGACAACCCCGGCGAACCCGGACTTCCCGTCGCCCCGACCCTCGAATGTCCGGGCTACGACCTCACGAAACCCTTCCAGCTTCTGGCCTCGATGTTCGACGCCCAGGGCAACTACACCCGGCCGTTCGCATTCAATCTCGCCTCGTCCAACGGCATCGGGTCGTTCGCGGTGAAAATCACGTCGGACAACTCCCGGCTGACCGGCATGGTGTCCGGAATCGGCGGTCCGGAATTCGACCTCTGCACGATCGGGGCGTCGGACCCCGCCTACACGGTTCTCGCAGGCCTCGGCTTCCCGCTGGGCGACGATCTCAAGGGGGCGACTTCGAAGAGTTTCGACATCGCAGGAGCCATGAAACTGCTCTATCCCGCATACGAGGGCACGCACGCATTCGCCTTCGAGATAACCGACGCCAAAGGGCTTTCGGCCCGGGCGTCGCTGACGCTCACGGTCGATCCGGCCAACGAAGGCCCTTCGATTGTCGGCGTAGATTTCAATATCGACGAAACGCAAACGCCGTCCGCAGACCGCGACACGGAGATCGACATCACGGCGCAAACAGGCATCAAATCGCTCGACGTGACCATCGACTGCGACAACCTCGACACCAGGAAACTCGGCACGATGGGCATCCCGGCCCGGTTCGATCTCTGCAATATCGAAGGCTTCGAAGATACGACCGGAACCATGCATCCGGCCGAAGATGTCCGGGAGAAGATTTCGGCCCTCGGATTCCCCATCGAGGACGCAGTCAAGGACAAATCGTCCATTCGGCTCAAGATCGACAAGATGTTCACCGGATTGCTGACAGGCTTCCCCGGCAACAACAATTTCATACTCACGGTGACGGAGAACAACGGTCTCAGCACGACCAAGACCCTGAAGTATTACGTACCGGCGAATTAAGGCTGACGAATTATGAAAAAATACATTACCGCCGCCCTGCTGTTCTGCGCCGCGCTGACGGCCGCCTGCTCGAAAGAGACGGCCGGGAGCGCCGACACGGGCGACACGGGCGCGCTCGAAATGCGGGTTTCGGCCACGCGGGCCGAAGCCGACGGGGAATACGACCCCTTGCAACGCCTTGCCGTACGCATCTACCGCGCGAGCGGCGAGCTGCTGCGCCAATACACCGCAGAGACGCTCCCCTCACGGCTGGAGCTGCTCGCGGGCGAATACCGCGTGGAGGTCGATGCGGGAGAAGCCGTCCCCGCGTCGTTCACCAAACGTTTCTACAAAGGCAAGAAGACCTTTGCGGTGGCAGCCGGGCAGACGACCGTCGCCGAAGTGGAGTGCAAACGGCAGAACGTCGTCGCCGAAGTGAAATTCGACGCCACGGTTTCCGCCGCTTTCGGCGAGAATTTCCATGCGTGGGTAGTCGCCGCCGACGCGTTCGACGAAGGGCAGGTTCAGCAGGGCGGCGTCCCGGCGCTGAACTACACGGCCGACGGCACGGGCTACTTCACCATGCCCGAGGGTGTGACCACGCTCACGACCCGCTTCGAGGGCACGCACCCCGACCGCGGCGTCATCGTCAGGGAGGCCAGATTCGAAGGCGTGCAGACCGGCGGCAAATACAGCGTCTCCTTCCGGTTCTCGAAGGACCTGCCGGGCTTCATCGAATGCTTCGTCGTCAAGGTGGACACCTCGACCGACGACTACGACGACACGTTCCCGTTCAGCCCCGAGCCGAGCATCGAAAGCGACGGTTTCGACATGGACCAGCCGCAGGATTTCATCCCCGGGACAACCGCCCCGAAACGTTACATGATAACCACGATGGCCGCCGTAAAGAGCGTCGTGATCGGCATCGGCGACGACAGCTACGAAGCGCTGAACGGCACGACCGAGGGCGTCGAGGTGACCAGGGAGAGCGACTTGAGCCTGACGGTCACCCTTTCCGACGCCTTCTTCGCAGGGCGTCCGGGCGGCAGCCATCCGGTGAGCATCCGCGTCACGGATTCGGCCGGCGCCGAAGCCACCGCCATCTCGGAATACCGTCTGCAAGGCCTTCTGCCCATTGAAAAGACGGATTACGACCTCTGGACGAACAGCCTCACGCTGCGCGCGCTGGTCCTCGATCCGAACGTCACGACGGCGACCTTCGGACTGCGCGTCAAAGACGGCGAGTGGTCCGACGCCGAGGGCGTAAACGCCGGCGAGGGCATCTATACGGCCACGTTCACAGCCCAATGGAAGGAATCGGTCAATGCCGCGGGCCTGACCGTCCACACCCCCGTCGCAGGCACCGGCGTCTTCGCCGGCAACAGCTACGAGGCGCGGGCGGCGCTCGATGGCGAAACCGTCTCCTCGGCAGAGTTTCAGGCCGCAGCCGGGCAGGTCATCCCCGACGGGGATATGGAAAGCGGATCGCTCCCCTGTTTCGGCAAAAGCACGTCGGAATCCACGACGTTCTGGGGCAGCGGCAATGCCGCAACTTCGGGACTGTGTGCGCAGTCAACCAAACCCGGCATGGGCGGCAGCTACTGCGCCAAGCTCGAATCGCAGCCGGCGTTCGGCCTGCTCGCCGCGGGCAATCTCTTCTCGGCAACGTTCCGTTTTGCGAGTCTCTCGGGAACGGCCAGTTTCGGAATGCCCTACCAGTGGACAGCGCGTCCGACGGCCTTGCGGCTCAAATACCACGCCACCGTGGGCGCCGTCAATAAGGGAACCGTCACCGAAGAGCACGAATACATCCAGGACGGCCAAGACCGTTCGCGTATCTTCGCCGTTATCGTCGATTGGAACAGCCGTCACGCGACTGTCGCCGGCATGGGGTCGCCGACAGGCGTGTGGGACCCCGCCAAAACCGCCGAAACCGCCGAAGGCCCCGTCATCGCCTACGGATCGCTGCTGATCGGCGAAACCACACCAGGCGACGCGATGACGACCGTGGAGATTCCGATCGAATATTACGACAGAACGACCAAACCTACGGGTGCATATACACTCGTCATCTCCTGTACGACGAGCGCCTACGGCGACTTCAAGGTCGGTTGTCTGGGCAATGTCATGTACGTAGACGATTTCGAATGGGTATACTAATCACTAAACGCAAGCAGATGCGCAAGCTATTCATCCGCACGCTCGCCCTCGCGCTGTGCCTCACGGGCACGGCGCAGGCGCTGCGCGCACAGGAAACAACCGCCGCCCAAACTGCGGCGATAGCCGACCAGCGTCCGAAAACAATCAACGAAATGCGCCAGGAGCGCGGACTTACCGACACGCACAACCTGTTCGTGCCGAAAGGACAGTGGATTTTCGGCGGTACGGCCTCCTACTCGACCCATACCAACAAAGGCTATCAGTTCCTCGTCATCGAGGGAATCAACTCGAAAGGCTACACCTTCCGCGTCAGCCCGATGATCGCCTACGCCTTCCGGGACAACATGGCCCTCGGAGGACGCTTCATCTATTCGCGCACGCTGCTCAAGCTGGACAACGCCGAACTGCATTTCGGCAACGAGGAGACGGGCACGAACATCGTGGCCAGGGATTTCTACTCGCTCAAGCAGACCTATTCGGCGGCGGCGATCTGGCGGCAGTACATCCCGCTGGGACGCAACAAACGCTTCGCGCTGTTCAACGAGATGTCGCTCGCGGCCGGAGGCACGCAGGCGCGCTTCGCCAACGACTCGCCCGTGAAGGGAACCTACGAAACCGGCTACACCCTTTCGCTGGGAATCTCGCCGGGCATCGTGGCCTTCGCCACCAACAACATGGCCGTCGAAGTGAACGTGGGCGTGATGGGTATCAGCTATACCCATGCCAAACAGGTTCACAATCAGGTCACCGTGGGCAAGCGCAACACGAGCATGATGAACTTCAAGGTCAATATCTTCTCGATCGGCCTCGGCATGGCCTTCTATCTCTAAAAACGGCACACTATGACACGAAGCATACTCTGCACCCTGCTGATCATAATTATCTCGTGCGGCAACGCGCTGGCGCGGCAAACCGCCGCAACCGGGAATCCGAAGGAAACAGCCGCTCCGGC
>OLSA01000975.1_pt1 | contig 24579 bp, 21 predicted proteins | sample 1672731 | NCBI WGS metagenome assembly OLSA01 (sample SAMEA3136718, study PRJEB25190) | human gut metagenome | biome: human gut; feature: human-associated habitat; material: faeces | place: Austria | collected 2013
GCCTGCTTTGGGAGCAGGATGCCGCAGGTTCGAATCCTGTCACTCGGACCACCTTTTTCAGAAAAACCGCCTTTTTAGGCGGTTTTTCTGCGTTAATAGTTCGTTTTTTGAGTTTCGCTCGACCACATAACAACCGTGGTCAGAGAGGCAAAATGGCCGTTGCACCCTTGGTATGGAGGAACGCCGAAGACCGCAAAATCCCTAACCCATCCCTAACGGGTGCAACTCGGTATTTTCGCCGCAGATACGACGGAAACTTGAATTTTTTAGCATTATCCCCTATAATGATTCTACGGTGAGCCTTTGCGCCACCAAGGCGACCATACGGTGCTTCCGTGCGGCTTATTTTTTCCTACACTGAATATAATGTGTTTTAAAGCGGCAATACTTGATTTCAGCGCAGTAGTTCAGGAGGAAAAAATGAAACGAAATTATTTTTGGCTTTATGCCAACATCGATGATGTAATCGATATTGAACCGTATGCAGATGAGGAGGACACAAGCTATGACGGAACAGATGTTACTTCGGTTTGCGATGATTCTGCAAAGCCAAGCCCCGAGCACCCTGAATAAATATATCTGTAAATTGGTTGAAGCCGTCTTGTTGGAACACCAAGCAGGTCTCAGTCTATATACTCTTAGTCAGGCAATAAATACTCAGTTTAATCTCGCCTTTACCGAAGGAGAAATCGAATCCGCAATTATAAAGAAAGGCCAAAGCCGAATTTTGATTGCTAATGGGATATATTCACTCTCTGCTTCCACCATTCAATCACTTTCCACGCAACCTTCCCTTTCTGGAAAGCTGGATGCCATCATCTCAAAGTTTGTAAGCGCAACATCTATTGATGCTCCCGTCACCGAAGTGGCTTCGCTTCTGCTTAAATACCTATACTATTGCTTTAACTCTAATGTTGATAACCTCCTATCGTTGTTTGAAGAGAAAATTGCATACAGCGTAAAATCATTCGAAGCAAGCGCCGAGGAAATTTCGCTAATTAACGCATTTATCGCATGGGAAGATAGTGAGAAAGACTCTATTGTCTATAGTTTGATTGCAACATGTTATGAGTACTGCATGCTTACAATCAAAAAAGACAACATTCTTTCGGCCGAGCTTTTTAAAGGTAAGCGTTTTTACTTGGATGCAAACATAATATTTAGAATGGCCGGTGTTAACAATGAGGAGCGGAAAACCGTTACCACGGGTTTTGTGCATCATTGCCAGAAAGCAGGTATCGAACTCTACTGCACAAGCTCAACGTTAGATGAGGTCTATCGTGTAATTACATCCCAAGTGGAGTTCATCCGAGGAATTGCCGGCTCATCAATGCCGGTAAGCAGCAGCATGCTTGAGTCAATTAATCCCTCCATGGAGATTAATGACTTTTACAAGATATATTATGAATGGTGCCTTACGCCAGGAAATAAGTATGGGGATTACATCTCATTTAACCGTTATCTGTTTGATCTCGTACAGGACACTTTACGTCAGTTGAAAATCAAAGAATCAAGCGCCTATAAGGTTGGTCCATTATCAAAGCCTTTTTCAGAATATACTACAAGCCTTAAGGAGTATAAAAATAATAAGCGAAGATGGAGATACACTTCCACTGCTTCTGCCGAAACTGATATTACTAATATAATGGATACCCTTGCCTGGCGAAAAGGGACAGGCACGAGCATTTGGAAAACAAATGATTTCATTGTATCCGCCGACCAACTGTTAATCGGTTGGACTGACAACGCATTTCCTGGCGTCCCTATTGTTGTCCTCCCAAGTGTATGGCTCTCAATTATTCTGCGTTTCACTGGACGAACAGATGATGACTACAAGTCATTCTGCCTGTTCCTAACACAACGTCAGCACATCGTAGATAGTAACTCAATCGATCCTATTCAGCTATTGAGGAACATAAATTCAAAAACGAGTCAAACAGAAATCAAGGAACAGATTATTGTTGAAATTACGCAGAACAAGGCACAGTATTCTTTTGAAACCGCCGAAGACTATGATGCAAATACAGATCGTGCTTTTGACAAGGTCCTGGAAGAATTCTACGGAAAAACTGCACAACAGATTAATGAGATGCGGGACGAAATGCGTCAACAGTTGTCAAACATGGCCAGTGATTCAAAAGAGCAAATTGAGGAATGTGCACGAATAAGTGCAGAGGCGGAGCGGGAAAGAACATTGGTTACTCTTTCGAAGAAACAGGCAGCAGATAAGGTAAACAAGTTCAGAAAATTGAGCAATTTCGGGTGGATATTATATCTTTTGGCAGGTATTGGACTCATAGCTGGGATTTGTATCTATGCATTTGAGATATCCCCAGTCTATTCCTGGCTCTTAAGTATCCTCCCCGTAAAACTACAGTCTGTTGAAGTATTTATGGCTGTTTGGACATTTGTATCTGCCGGAGCCGCCTTGATTTTTGCCGCGTTCAATAAGTTGATTGCTTTTCTCGGCAGTGAGAAGAGAGAGTCTACTTTGTATGAATGGTTTTACAAGCAAAATAAATCTATGATCAATTAAGGATTGCAGGGACTTCTCAAGGAGGAGTCCCTGCATTTTAGCTTTAGCCCACCTTCTCAAACGGTATCACCTTACACCGGATTCCCTCCGGCGGGTCGGGAGGCTCCGGGGTGGTGATTGCCGTGGCGGATTCCATGAAGCCGCCGATCTTCTCTGCCGCGCCTCTCTGCATATCGTTGGTGATGTGCGTGTAGGTGTCCAGAGTGAACCCAGCGCTGTAATGGCCCAGCATACTGGACAGGGTTTTCACATCCACGCCGCTGGAGATGGCCATGGTCGCGAAGGTGTGTCTGAGGTCATGAAAGCGCACATGCTCCTCGATACCTGCGCTTTTCAGCAGCTTCCGGTTGATCCTCGACACGGCATCCGGACTCCAGTAGCCGCCTGTCCGGGGCGATGGGAACAGGATGGGGTTGTCCGGGTGCTGTTCATGCTCCTGCACCAGCAGGTTCACTGCCTGCTGCGACAGCGCCACCTTGCGGACAGAGTTCTTCGTTTTCGGCTCTGTCACATCCAGTTCGCCCTCCATGCGGGTGACCTGTTTGTTCACCGTCAGGATTCGCTCTTTTACATTCAAGTCCTCCCACTGGAGCGCCAGCAGTTCTCCCCGGCGCAGGCCGCTGGACAACTCCAGATAGAACATGGGCAGAACGCCGTACTTCTCCGCTTCCTGGAGGTACCTGCCGATTTTCTCCGGCGGCAGGATGGTCATCTCTTTCTTGTCCTTGGGCGGGATACGGCAGTTCTCGCAGGGGTTATACGGGATGAGCCGCTCTTTCACCGCCTGCTTCAGCGCCGCCCGCAGCACCGCATGGACACGCCGCACGAAGGTGTTGGACAGGGGCTTGTCGTTCTGTTTCGCCCCACGGGGCATCCTGCCGTTTTCTTTCAGGTCGTTATACATTCTCTGGATGTGGATGGACGAGAGCTGCTTGAGCTTGATCCCACCGATGGCCGGGATGATGTGGTGTTCAATGATCCCCTCATAGCCCTTGGCGGTGTTGTAGCGGATGTTGGGCTTGCTGTAGGTTTCAAACCACAGTCGGCACCACTCCGCTGCGGTGTAGTCGCCCGTGTGATTGAGCGGCACGCCGCGATTCTCCCGAATGGCTTTCGCCAGCTTTTCTTTGCACTCCGCCTGGGTCTTGGCGGACACGCTTTTCTGGATAGCCCGGCCAGTGACCGGGTCGATGCCCTGGGTATATCTGCCCTCCCAGCGGCCACTGGGCTTTTTACGGATGCTGCCCTCGCCGTTGGCTCGTTTCTTTGCCATTTATGATCCCTCCTTTTTAACACAAACACATACCACAGAGTTTTTGGAATAGCTACTAAAATATTTCAGATTTTTTCGCGGCCTGTTCGTCGATCCATTCCATGAATTTGTCACGGGGAACGATGATGCGGCTGCCCAGGGTAATGGTGGGGAAATCCCTGCGGTGGGCCACCTCATAGGCGTGGGCCAGACCGATGCCCAGCACATAGGACATATCCTCCACGGTCAGCATCAGAGGGAGTTCGTCAAAAGAATTGTATTTGGATTTTCTCATTCAGTTCCTTTCTACCTTCCGGGTGGAAGGGTTTTAGTTCTTTGTTTTGCGGTGCAGTTTCTGCGCCTCTTACATGGTCAGATCGGGCCACTGCTGTTCGTGGTCATCCTGCTTGTGGCCCAGGGCGATGCGCTTTTCTTGAAGCTTCTTCAGCCGCTTCCGGTCGATCTGGATTCCGCCGGGGCGGGACTTGGGGACGGAGTTGTCCCGGAAGATCCGGCTCATGTGATGGAGCAGCCGGGTCACTGCCAGCATCGCAGAGAGCGGACGGTTTTCCACCAAGTGGTTCAGGAGATACTGGGCATACTGGTTACCCTGCTCCGCAGATTGGCTCAGCCAGTGTACGGCCTGCTCCTCATCGTGGAGAACCTCCCTACCAGCAAGGTACAGCTTGCCCAGCATGTACTGGGCGTAGGGATTTCCTCCCTCCGCCGACCTGGTGAACCACTCCACCGCGGCATCACTATTTCGTTTGATCAAATCGCCTTTGAGCAGTTCCTTGGCCAGCCGATACATGGCGTAGCTGCTTCCGTTGACCGCGGCGGTGTACAGCCAATTCATTCCCAGACGGATATCCCGTACCTCCACATCATCTGAGAGGTATAGCTTGGCCAGGGAGTACTGTGCCACAATGTGTTCCTGCTCCGCCGCCTGTTCGAACCAGTACCGGGCATTCGCCGAGTTGGGTATCAGCAGAGGGCCGTCCCGCCAGAGCTTTCCCATCAGGTACTGCGCATACATATCGCCGCTTTCCGCCAGCCTTTCCATTTCAGAGACGGCTTCGCCGCGCTCCTCCATGGTCAGGCTCTCGTCCCGGATCACATCCCGGAGCACCCGGTAGTCGTAAGCCTCGTTTCGGAATTCTTCTGGCTCATCGTACTGACTGAGATTCTTCTCCTCGAAGGTGAGCTCATCCAGCCGCAGGCGCTCTGCCTCACGGATGATGGCGTTTTTGATCTGCGTGAACTCTTTCTGCTTTGAGAGAGGAACAGATTTCTGGGGCTTGTCGTGGTAGTAACTGTCCACCTTGCCTTGCAGGAGCAGCCACTGGTCATAGCACTTGCTCACGCCGGGGAGGCGCTCCATCTCATCAACAATTTCATCCACCAGTTTCTTCAGCCGTTTGGGGAGGTAACCGTAGGATTTCTTGCCCTTGACTGTTCCGAGCTGCGCCGCCAGCTCCAACATGAGCCGCTCGGCATCCGGGTGGTCGCACACACTATCCCGCATGGTCTGCACCAGCTCCAGCATTGCCCGCCGCGCTTCCTGTACCAGCTCATCTCTGGAATCAGACTTCTGTTCGTAGAGATGGAGCATTTCGTTGCGGAAAATATCGTTGGTGAGTTTGGATTTGATCTGACGGATACCTTCCTTGGAGAGATAGGCCTGTCCCGGCTTTGCGGACCAGGCCATCATGTGGATGTGTGGGTGCTCGCCCTCGTCGTGGAAGGCGGCGTACCAGCGGAAGTCGTTGGGTGGGCTCTTCATCGCCGCCGCAATGTCGTTGCGGTGCGCTTGGATGAGATTTCGCCACGCCGCGGCGTTATCAAACCCAAGCCGGGCAGCATCCTCACGTTTGAGGGAGATGATGTGCGTCCATACATTTCCGGTGTAGCTCTCTAACTCTGCCATGGCCTTCTCCAGTGAAACGGAATCACCATCACCGAACAGACCGTGAGCGCCGATGCGCTCGGCGCGTGGCCGGGTGGCAATGTACTTCATGTACTGCTCCGACTCGTGAATGGAATCCCAGTTGGCTTCGAGAGCCAGCGTGATGAACGCAGAGGCGTTGACCTTAGTGGGTTTCGTCAGGTAGTCCTCGTACTCATAGAGCGTCTTGCTGTCCGGGAAGTCTTTGACCAGTTTTGCGATGAGCTGCTCCTGCTTTCGTGTGGGCGGACGGTCATCTGGGATAAGCTCCACCCGCTCCCGCGTTGCGATGTAGCGAAGGTATCCGGAGGCCCCACCGGTGCTTTTGATATAGGGACTCTTGAGGATCAGTCTTGCCATTCGTCATCATCCCAGTCCTGCTCCTGGCGGGAGCGTGCGTACTTTTCCAACGAGATGAGACCGTTTGTGGCTTTCACATTGCGGACGCTCTGCGCCCGTCTGCGCTTCAAATCTTCCCGATCCATCTCGAACGCTTCTGCGATAATACCGTTGGTCATGTCCTGCTCCACGTTTCTTGTGAAGCTGCTTCTGGCGATATAGTCCTCCATTCTGCGCAGTCTGCCGTCAATGGCAGACTGGATCGCCATAGGCAAAAGCGTTTGGTTGTCCTGTATCTCCAGATGGTCCACATAAAAGTTCACCGCCTTCTCCACGAACTCATTCATGCTTTGGCAGTTGTCGGCGGCGTACCACTGCTCGATCCTTCTTCTGGTTTCCGGCTGCATCCGGAATGCAATACGATCTCTGGTTTCTTTACTCATTCAATTCCTCCTTTTTGCTGTAAGACATCCTTGAAAAGCCCTGCAACACGGGGCTTTTCGGGGAAGCTGACGCCCTCGGTGCTTATTTCGCCTCTCAAAGACGCCAGCTTCAAGCTCCCGAAACTGCCCGCACTGCGGGCAGAAGTGGCGGCTGCGGCGGCGCTTGCGACGCCATGCCTTTATCCTGCTTTTTCTTTCGTCCTGCAAAAGTCTGCCGAAAACGGCTCACATCCGGCTTCAATCCTCTGGCTGGGACTGGGACTCGCTTCCTCCCGGAAAGGCGCACACAAGGCGTTCTGGCGGCCCTGGGCGTTGGACTTTTCGAGGAGCTGCGCCGCACGATAGCGGGCGGTAGCCTCCTCTGCCTGCCAGAACTGCCGCTCATAGAATGCTTCGAACACCTTGGATAGGGCGAACGGTGTAGAGCAGATTTCCGTTCAGGGGTCTGCCATCTTTGCTTCGTACCATCGTCGGCTCCGTGTAGATGAGACCTTTCTCCTCCAGCTGCCGCACATACTTTGCCACCGTATTTTCACTCATGCCGATCGCATGACCGATGGTTTTGTAACTGGGGTAGCACTGGTAGGTCTTACGATTCTCGCACCGGAGCAGATAGGCGTAGAGGGATATCTCCCGGTAATCCAGACCAATGCTGAATATCTCGTTGGGCACCATAAAATAGTTTTTCTCTGCGCTGCGCTTGGGCCATTTGTTGTAACTCAATTCATACCTCCTGTGTTGTTGTAGACTTCTGCGGCACTCACACAGGGAGCGTGCGGAAAATTTTCATTGCTTTTCCGCTGCCCGTTTGCTATACTTTGATTAGTTGATTTGTGCGTGCCTGCGTGTGCGCCGAGCCGCCGGACTGTTGCCGCAGTCACGGCGGTTTTTGTTTTGCGGTCGGACTGGTATGCACCCCTCCTTTGCTTTGCAGCCGAGTCTTTTACTTTCATCTGTGAGCTATCTTTTTCGCCTCCTCCGTGTTAAAATGATTTATATAGCCGTGCCGTTGGAAACGGCACATGGCAAAAGACCGTGCTCCCGGGAGCACGGTCAGAGATGGAATGACCTTCCGAGCGAATCGCCGTATGGCAGAGAGCGCACATGCTCTCATGGGGTGCTCTGTCTAAGGCCATGTGGGTTCGTCAGCGCGGAGGCCGTGCCGTACCGAACCGAAGGAAACTCCACCCGGGTGAAATTGTCCTTCTACTATTACTTAGAGAAAAATCGCAAAATCGGAAGGTCCAAAATTGTAAACTTTTTGTAAACGCAGAAAGAGTGGTGAACTCATGTCTTTCAAGGATACCCAGTCTTACAAAGAACTGCAGTCTGACTGGCGCTGGATACACTCTATGGACCCGGAAGCTGCCGCTGCCGCAGACCAGTGGGTGAAGGAGCATCCGGAGGAGTGGAAAGAGCTGGAGCATATGCTCTACTACAGCGAGGCCAACTTCCACAAGCGCGTTGCACCGGATACTCTGGAAGAAGCGGATATCAAACAGCCCCGATCTTACAATCCGGAAGCGTTCTTGCCGGAGGAAGTGCGCAACGCGATCTACGATGATATGCGCTGGTTTGACCGGGCGAAGTATCTGCCAGAGGGATCTGATGAAGACCCGCTCATGTATGTGCGCAAGGAAATTGACGAGGGACTGCGTGAGCTGACTGAACTACAGCGGGAGGTTCTGTTCCGCACCGTCATCAACGGCGAGTCCACCGAGTCCGTCGCACAGGACAAGCAGTGCTCGTCCAGAAACATCCGGGATATCCGCGCCCGTGCGCTTCGACAGATACGGGCCAAAATCAAAAGACATGAAGGCTACGGCAGGCCCGACGTTGCCATCATTATTTTGCTGTTTATGCTGCTTGTTGGTGTTCCGCTTGTTTGCTGGGGAGAACAGCTTTGGACCGCATATCCCTGGCTGGAGCCTGTGGCTGCAGTGCTTAGCGCATTGGTTGTGGCTGTCATGTTCCAAAGTTCCCTTCGCAGAGAAGCAGAATGTCTGCTGCGCCAGCATTGGGCCAGCCTGAATGGATCACGGAAAAAAGAATAGTCGCTGCGAAAGAAGGAGCTGAGACCGCCAGATCTCAGCTTCTTCTAATCGCATGGTGCTATCGTCGGTTTTCAAGCAGTTTATCGTCACTTTTTATCGCCGCTTTTATCGTCACTTCCATCGCTTATCGCTTGTGTTTTTACTGCCGTTTATCGCTTGCGGATGTATCAATGGCATCGGCTATTGACCAGACCGTATATCAGATACAAGTTGAATTAATGTTTCTTCCCGGCATTTCTTTTTGAGTTCGCATTCCCAAACAATGATAACTTTCCAACCAGCCTCGCGCAGTAACTCACCGTTGCGTTTATCCCGTGCTACATTTCCAAGAATTTTAGGTTCCCAATATTCTTGATTAGAGGACGGCCAAACAAAACGAGGGCAATCATGTTTATGCCAAAAACATCCGTTTACAAAAATTACAGTACGGTACTTGGGAAGAACAATATCTGGGCAGCCGGGCAAGCTGCGAACATTTTTACGGTAGCGAAAACCCTGTGAGAACAAAAAATTCCGCACGATTTCTTCAGGTTTATTATCTTTGCTCCGGATATGTGACATATTCATGCTTCGTATTTCCTTAGAATGGTTGTCCGCCATAATTCATCCCTCTGCTTTCTGATAGCGGCATTACAACATCTATAAGCAGGCAAAAACTGCAAGAACATAGAAAATAACTTCGAATTCTCACAGATCATGTTGCTTTTACGTAGTTTTTGATGTATTATAAAACGGTTGAAGGGAGGTACGCGTATGAGAATCAGTTATCATAGGCTGCTAAAACTTATGATTGATAAAAACATGAAAAAGAAAGATTTACAGGCCCTTACTGGGTTGAGTGCCTCCTCCATTGCAAAATTGTCGCGCGATGAGATGATCAGCATGGATGCACTTATGAAAATCTGTGCTGTTTTTGGCGTTCAGTTCTCTGATGTTGTAGAGATTATTTACGAAAACACAGATAACACAGGACAATAACATACAGATTGGATTCCGTTATCTTGGTAAATTTAGATACTTGACTAATTGGTTAAGCAGAGCGAATATACCTCAACGGATTTCCCATCTTTGTATGAACGCAAAGCTGTCTTGAATCGAATGGTCACTACAACGAAGAGAAGGTAATTGAAATGGCTTATAAAGTGGTAGACCTGTTTGCAGGCGCAGGAGGATTAAGCCTCGGATTTATGCAGACAGGGAAATTTAAAATCGTTGCAGCCGCAGAAAACAATCCCGGCGCACGCAAGACCTACAAACGGAATCACAAGTTGACGCGTCTATATCCTGATGTCCGTACAATTGACTACAAGGAATTAGAGGAGTCCTGTGGTAAAATCGATGTAGTTATTGGAGGCCCGCCTTGTCAAGGTTTCTCCAATGCAAATCGGCAGCATACTACCATTATCAGCATGAACAATCGTCTGGTCAAGGAGTATGTTCGGGCGGTTCGAGAGCTGAAGCCCAAAGTGTTTGTTATGGAAAATGTGGCTATGCTCAAATCTAATATCCATCGATTTATGGTAGAGGAAACCGACATCGATGACCCCATCATTATGGGGTTAACTCTCTCCGAAGATAAAATTGAGTTGTTGCCAAAAGGCATCAATTTCCCCGACGCAGTTAACTTTGCTAAAAATCCCTCTAACATCAAAACTTATCTGTGGGACGAAAAAGAACTCAAAGCGATTACTGTATTATACCGTTTTCGTATCAACAGGCCCAAGTTTGCCAGCTCTGTAGAGCGCTATCGAAAGTATCTCACCAAACTGTTGGCAGATATTATGGCGTCCAACGATGAAGATTGGGTACGAACACAAGAGCACGAAATGGCACAAATGCTGATCGCCTACATGAATGGAGAAGAAATAGAATTTGATGCGTTGATTCGTGCTATCGAAATCCCACTCTCTGTACAGCGTATGTTGGGCAGGATGCAGGAACTGTTGGATAACAACATCCATGTAAGCGAATATCGCTTCGAAAATGGTACAGTTATCGCAGCAGTGCAGTCTTATGCTGTTTTTGATTATATCGATGGTGTTTTGTCTGCAGCACCGTATAATTACGATATTACAGCAAAAGTCTACAATGCTCTCGATTACGGTGCCCCGCAGAAGAGAGAACGATTTATTATTGTCGGCACAAAAGAGGGAATGGTTTATGTTCCTCCAAAGCCTGAGTTTACAAGTGATACATTTCGCACTGTGCGAGACGCTATTGCGGACTTGCAAGATGTCCCTGCTGTAACAGAGGTCGATACACCCCCTGTTGAATTGCAGCGCATGGATAATTTGAGTGATTTGGCTCAAGTCCTTCGCGGCAAATTGCTGTATAATCACGTGTCCACTGCGACCCGCGAAACCGCGCAAGCTCGTTTCGTAGCATTAAAAGAAGGCCAGAATTTTCATGATCTGGGTTCTGAGTTAAAAACTACGTACAGCAATGCAGACAGAACGCAAAACACTATTTATATGCGATTGAAATACAACGAGCCTTCTGGTACTGTTGTGAATGTCAGAAAATCCATGTGGGTACATCCCGAGTTGGATCGAGCTATATCTATCCGAGAGGCCGCCCGCCTGCAGACTTTCCCAGACACCTTTGTTTTTGAAGGTTCTAAAGACTCACAGTATCAGCAGGTAGGAAACGCAGTTCCTCCATTTTTGTCAAACGCAATTGCGCGAAGTTTGGTCAAAGCATTAGGCACTGAGAAGAAATAAGAGAAGGGTGACCCGAGTAACTTGCTTGGGTCACCCTTTTTGTCATTTAGCAAGTTCACGAGCCTTCGCCAGAATCTTGTTGTAAATAGTATCATAAGGCAGGCAATCCAGAATATATGTGCCACCCAGTAGGTTTAGATACTTTGATAGTTCTCCAACTATGTCAGTGTTGATATTCAATCCTTCTGCACGTGCGGTAAGGATAGCACTTACAAATGCGCGAATGATGGTAGGACTGTTGGAGGTATTGCGCTCAATAATGTGCAGCGCATGGTCAGCATTTTCACACACGAACTTCGTAAGTTCATAAGGATCGGGACGAGAGTCATCATAAGTAAGTCTGCCAATCCACCATAGACGGGCGAGCGCATTTCTGCTTAACGACCGCCGCGCACCAAAGCCAAAAAAGTAATGTGCCTTTACATCTTGTTTGGTACATTTTAGGGCTATTTTCCATCTGTATTGTGTGTACTCATAAAACGGTCCCAAACACAGACCCGCCCACAAGCGTTCATCCGACGCCTGGGAGTCAGAAATGAAGCTCAGTTTTCCGTAAAATTCCTGGACATTAGCCGCATCTGTTAAATAGGCCTTGTCCATCGGTTGAGACATATCCAGGTGAATATCCGGCATTGGATACTTTGTGTTGAGAAATGGGGAATGTCCCAGTTCCTCTTCAATCCAAGCGTTGGAAGGCTGAGCGAACTTGCTGACATACTGATCTAAGTTTTCTTTTATAGCATTTAGATCGTCCCAGCTTATAAATTGCAGATTCATTCCTCATCCCCTCCTGTGGTTCCAAAGCCATCACAGAGAACTTTAAAGGCTTCAGTAAGCGGATCATTAATCAAGCGCTGTGCCAGCACAACCATATTCTGCTGATTGAAATCGTTACTTTCAATATCGACATCAAATTTTGTTAGCAGAGTTTTTCGCACAGTTCTATACCAGCCACACTCGGACAACTCCTCACGTTCCTCAATACTTCTGCATTTCAACTCCTCCAGCGCATATGTGAGTGCTGGGATAATTGTAATAGCATTCAGAACAGGCTGTGTTATAGGAGCCTTAGCGAGCTGCTTATAACTGTAGTAGTCGTTGAGCGGCAGTTTCACAACGATTTTCTGACCGTCAATACCCACAATCATGTGTGTCACTAATGGATCTGCGTTGCGAATGATACTGAAAACAGAGGGGGTGTTTGCCAAATCCTCCATTTCTTTAGCAATGGTCGCATTGACCTGCTTCCCCACCGCTAAGACGCATCCTGCTTCAATCTCAAAGGTCGTTCCGCTGTAGTCATCATGAAATCCCGGATTACTATACCCGGTAATATCCTGAGTCGCAACAATAAACGGGCATATCTGTAACTTGCCGCATATCTTCTTGTCTGAAAGCATGCGGCTTTCCGCTACCTTTTCAGTAGTCACAACCTCACGGAAACCAGTCTGAGCACATTCCAGATGGTAAACATACCGGGCCTGTCCATCATGAATTAGCTTCTTCAGTCCCTCGTTGGTAAGAGAGGCCATAAAGTCAATACGGATGTTATAGCCATCTTTCTGCAAATCAATGGTAGTATCAAAACTACCATCTTTGTAATCATCAGAATAATATGCTAAGACAGGGTAAGGATACAGTTTATACCTTATTTCCATATGCTTTCACCTCCATCGAACAGTAGTCGTGGAAATCAATCTTTACGGATAGTTTCACAGGAACATTTTCGGTAAAGGTTAATCCGCTGATTTTATTTCCGCTCACCGTCAGTTCAGCACCTTCTGCGGTTGCAGAAATAACTGCTGCATCGTAGTTCTGGGATTCCGCAGACATGAAAAGGCTGATAATTCCGTCTGTTGCAGATGCATTGGGAACAAAAGTGACAGTATACTCCCCCTGACTCTTGTTCGTACACATAACACGTGACTTTACTGCAGACACTGCAGCCAAACTCTTGCGGTGTTCAGTAGGCTTGTCACCCTTTCCAACGCCTTCTCCGCTTCCACCGCTTCCACCGCCGCCATTGCCGCTGCCTCCGGCGGCAGTGCCTTCGTGACTGCCTTCACCAGGAATATCATCTATGATAATATCTCCATCGGGATCATCGACTTCAGTAGTGCCTGTACCAGCTTGGCTCATACTGCCCGGCTTGGGACTGCGGGACACAGTCTTTGTTTCAATCACTTGTATGGCATCGTTGATGTTTTCGCCCTTATCTTCGGGTCTCGGTTGTGCTGAATCTTGCTCAGCGGCGAGATACTCTCCAACAGAAGGGTCAAGCGCTTCTTCGCTATCATCATTTTTCAGCTCATCCAAACAGGCTTTGATAAACTTAGTAAGGGCGGATAGAACACCCTTAGCCTCAGATTTATTTTCGGCACGCTCAATTTCCCATTTTGTGTGTTGAGGATTCTCCAGGGTTCTGAGATATTCGTTGAGCTTGTCACCTTCGATGTATAACACGCCTGCAAAGGGAATTAATCCGTTGATATTACCCTTATCCATAATTTTCATACCTGTTCGGCGAACCATTGCAACCCTTCTGTGAAAATCAGGCTGTATCATGAGGCGAAGTGTCACCTTACCCATTGTACCGATGTCTTTTGTGTATGTGGGCGATTTTTGCTCGTCCGCAGTAAGTACCTGATAGTATTCGTCAGCATATTCGGAAAAATATGCTTGATGGGATGCAACCAGTTCTGGCAAGGTCTCCTTGCTGATGATGATATCCTCGACCTCAACAATAAGTTCTCCGGTATATACCGCATACAAAAAGCCGTCAAGGACCGATGCTACCATATCATATTTCCAATCATTGCTGCCATTGAAGCCCAAAACAAAGATGTCTGTGCCGCTCTTTCCTATCTCGCGGCTATAGGAAGGATCAATGGATATTTGCTGTTTTACAGGAGCATTTTTATCTGCTCCGTAAAATCCGATACCCTGCGTAGTCTCACCTTTTTTATCCTTAAAGCTGGTAAGACGGGCTACTCCCTGATACGCAGCTACACCATCACTATCCAAAGTACTATAAAAAACAGTTCTAAAAGCAGAGCAGGCATAAGGTGCAAATTTACCAATACCAAAAGAGCCGCCGTGAGACCCGCTCTTGTCAGATGCGCCCTGAGACTTGGTAAGATTACACCAAGGAGAATTGTATTCTTCATCAGAGCCAAGCAACCCTGTGGTGTTGGTATCACTGATTCTTAAACAGGTAATCTTAGGCTGCTGTGCCAACTTAAGAGCAGACTGAAAAAAGCTCTTTGCTTTAGTAGATTTCTGCTTAGACCAGTATTCCAACGACCTGGAAAATGCATCGTCTAAGTCATCAAAGCCAGGAATTGCAGACGGCGCAATCTCAAATGTACGAAAAATAATACGAGTAGGTTCACCGTTCTTCAGATTTGCATCGATAGAATTCTGGCAAATCTCGCGCGCCAAGGATTTGATGGGAGTGCCATTAAAGGTTACAACGCCAGAATCTGCAATACCAAAAATCTGACCATGGTTATTAGACGGAAAATTCCAAGCATATCTGTGAAGAGAGAATAGAGCCATTCAATAACACCATCCTTACTTTAGGGTAAACCTGGAGGTTCTGCTGCTTTCAACTTTCTGGTATTTTTTCTTTGCTTCACGAAGTTCAGTTTCGATGGCAGAGAAAATCTGATCGACATCCTGTTGAGTATACTCATAGGTATTAGTGTTTGCACAGTTCCCCAGCAATTGAAGCATATCGATGATTTTGTTTGTCCTGGCTTCTGCCAACCTAACAAATCTATCGCGCTTGGATTCGGACTTTTTTTCCATAATGACTGCTCCTTCGACTTATTTTGATTTGATTATATAGACCGGTCGAGTATATGTCAATATATTTTTCAAATAATTTTTGTATTTTTAGAATATTGTATCTTATTTTAATTTTGTGGCGCTCATTTATTGCAAGCGGGTTGGTTTTAATAGAAATATTATTGAGTACACCGCGTGTCAATTTGCTTTTAAAATGTTTTGCAGATGAATTTCATAACGCTCCCACCATTATCTTTTTATTTGTCAAGGTGATCGTTTGGCGTTCATTTCGTGTGTACGCTTATCGCCGATTTTCAAACCGCTTATTTCATTGTTTATGCGGCGCAATTTTTGAGGTCAGCCCATGATGCCGATTTTGTTGCCGTTCTCGTACATATCCTCGGCGTACTCGACATGGTTGGGTCCCTGGCTTTCTATCCAGCCAAAGCCGGGGACATAGACCATATCCGCCAGTTCGTTATCATTAGCTATTGACTCCGGTGCCGATTTAGGTTCGGGTTGCGCGGGCTGTACCGGGGTGGGATCTGTCTGCATAGGAGGTGCAGATTTCTGTTCTGCCACGGGTTCATCTTCTATTTCCGGTGCAGGGATGGGCAACTCCTCGGCGGCCCCTTCCAGGGCTGATTCAGCTTCCGGAATTCCCGATTCTTGCTTTTCTACGATTGCTGGCAACACCCGTTCTTCTGTCTCTGGAGGTGTCGGCCGCGGAGTGGTCACGGCGGTCGTTTCGCTCGGCGCGGGTGTTTTCTCGACCTTTTCGGTCTGTGGCCACACGGCGGCACACAGGGCGAGGCAGGCGGTAATCGCCGCGGTAACGATGATTCTCTTTTTCATTTTGGTTCCTCCTCTTTGGATGTAAAATGATTGAGTTCTGAGGACAACTCACCTTTTGCGGAATAGCTATCAGAATTTCAGAAGATTATCCAGAATATTTGCCGCCTGCTGCAGTTCGCTCTGGGTGGCCTCATTTGGCATATCTTCGTCCTTTTGTACCTTGTGGGGCAGATATGGTTCATAGTTCTGCCTGGTGATCGTCGGACGGTAGTGTCCCAGCATCTGCGCCAGTTCCTTGGTATCCATGCCGTTCCGCAGAGATAGGACAGCGCAGGTGTGCCGGAGATCTGTGAATCGGATATGGTCGATTCCTGCTTCCTTTATAATTTCATTGTGCATCCGGCGCACCATCTGCGGCGAGTAGGGTTTCAGCGTGGCCGGGTGCATGAACATGAGCGGACTGCTGGGATGTTTGTTGTGTTCCCTGATTAGGAGGTCGACCACCTCCGGTGTAAGAGTTATGGTTCTTGTCTGATCGCCGTACTCCACCAGCTCTCGCCGTACCACGGCACGGTTTTCTGCGATGGTCAGCGTCCGACTTTCGATGTCCAGGTCGCTCCATTTCAGGGCGATTAGCTCGCCTTGGCGTAGACCTGTCGTCAGCGCCAGCATGAACATGGGGAGGTAGCCCAGACGCTCGGCGGCATCCAGATAGTCCTCCATTTCCAGAGGCGTCATGATATTCGCTTTCACCGTTGTGGACTTGCGGTAGCGGAATGCCTTGGCGGGATTCTCTGTCAGGAGACCGTCCCGTATGGCTTGATCCAAGCATTGCTGCAGCAGGCGGTGGATGTGCCGCATGGTTTCTTCTCCCAGGCCAGAGCTGCCGGGTCGATGATTGCCGAAGCGCCGCCGTTTCTCCAGAAATTCTCCAACCCTCTCCGATGTCAATTCAGAGAGGAGCACATCTCCCAAGCCGGGGAGGATGTGGTTCTTGAACACATAGTTGTGTGCCGCATAGGTGGTCGGTCGACTCTGATTCTTGTCATAGGTTTCCTGCCAGAAGATGATGTATTCCCGAAGCGTCATATGCCCACCTCCATACACTGGCGCTGTAAGTCTCGAAAGGCCACCCACGGGAGCCTTGCCTGTTTCAGAATCTTCTTGTGCAGATAGTAGAACTCGTGGAGCTTGTACGGCGCTTCGGTTTTGGGGTTACAGAACACATAGGACGAGGCCGTTTCCGGTATCTGCTCAAGAAGAAGTGCCGTCTTGTCATTGAGTATCAGCAGGCGCTGTCCTCTGAGGATGTACCTGTAGCGGACATAAAAATCGGCCCACGACAAGGTGATCAGTTCACATTGCCGCAGGCCGCTTGATAGTCCTGTGTAGATGATGGGAAGTACGCCGAGCTGCTCGGCTGTGTTGAGGTAACGCAGAATTTGCCCCAATCGCAGAGGGGCTGTTTTGCATTCCTCTGTTTTGGGCTCCCGGCAGAGCCGCACCGGGTTGTAGGGAATAAGCTGGTCCTGTGCCGCTTCGTCCATACACCGGCGCAGGAGCAGATGGACGCACCAGACACTTCTGGCACTGAGTCTCTGACTCCGTAGCGTGTCATAGAAATCGGTGATGGTCTGCCCTGTCAGGTCAGAGAGCGCCACACTTCCGATGCTGGGGATGATGTGGCTGTAGATCAGATTGCGGTATCCGCCCTCGGTGTTGCCGTTCCACTTTTGTCGGTTAGTGGTAAACCAGTGGCCGCACCATTGCCCGACCGTGAGATTGTTTTCTTTCTGCATATCATCGCCTCCTTTTGGCAAACGAACAATATCACAGAAAGCAGGAAATAGCTACTGGAAAGAATGGAATATTCGCAGAATCAAACTATTCCGAATAATGTCGCTATTGTTCGGAATAATACAGTTGATTTTATGCGGAATAGTGGTTATAATGTTTTTGACGAACTGCAATGGAGGTGTTCCAATATGACGATCAAAGAAGCGGCTTCCGCTTGGGGTATTACCGAACGACGGGTCAATGAGCTTTGCAAAGCTGGACGTATCTCTGGCGCATATAAGGATGGCAGGCAGTGGTTTATCCCGGACGGCACTCAAAAGCCGATGGATAAGCGCAGCCGCCGGAGTGCTGGGAAGCCCGCAGTGTCATCCGCACGCAAGCCCTTGCCTATTGGTGTGTCTGATTACCGGGATGCCTGCAAGAACTATTACTATGTGGACAAGACCCTGATGATCAAGGAATTTCTGGATGAGCGCCCCAAGGTATCCCTGTTCACCCGTCCCAGACGTTTTGGCAAAACGCTGAACATGGACATGCTCCGCACATTCTTCGAAAAGACGACCGAGGACACATCCGTTTACTTCAGAGACAAGAAAATTTGGTCCTGCGGAGAACCCTACCGTGTCCATCACAGAAAGTATCCTGTGATCTTCCTGTCCTTCAAGGATGTTAAATACACCTCTTGGGAAGAAACCTATCAGACGCTCCAAAAGCTGATCGCGCAGGAATTCCGCCGTCACGATGAATTGGCCTCCAGTTCTGCGCTCAGTGATTACGAAAAAGAGGAATACTCCATTCTCGCAACAGAAGCTGCTGATGAAGTGGATTATCAAATGTCCCTGCGGACATTGACGCTGCTGCTTCATAAGCACCATGATGTTGCCCCCATCGTCATCATTGACGAATACGATACTCCCATCCAGCAGGGACATGTGAACGGTTTCTATGATACTGTCATTGGATTTATGCGCAATCTGTTTTCCGGCGGTCTGAAGGACAATCCGCATCTGAGCTATGGCTTCCTGACCGGCATCCTGCGTGTTGCCAAGGAAAGTATCTTCAGCGGCCTGAACAACCTGAAGATCAACTCGATTTTAGACGAGCGCTACAGTGAATATTTCGGCTTCACTTCAAGCGAAGTACACGAGATGGCAGACTACTATCATGCTTCTGATAAATATCAGGAACTCTGCGATTGGTATGATGGTTATCTTTTCGGCAATACCGAGATTTTTAATCCCTGGTCTGTTATTGGATACTTCAATAATAACTGCCGTCCCAAAGCGTTCTGGCAGTCTACCGGAAGCAATGACATCATCCGTGAGGTGCTGGCTTCTGCAACGCCGGATATTATGGAGCGTCTGGAGCTGTTGATGAAGGGCGAATCCTTTGTTACGCACATTGACACCGGTGTCATTTATCCGCAGATCCAGAATGATCCGTCCTCTGTTTACAGCTTCCTGCTGGTGGCAGGTTATTTGAAGGCTGTGAGCTGCGACCAGTCTTACGGCGAGGATTATATGTGCGAAGTGGCTCTGCCCAACAAAGAGATTTCTTTCGTCTACAGCAAGGAGATCCTCTCTCAGCTTGAGAATATTATTCCTCGTTCCGTTGCTATTGCTATTCAGGAAGCTATCTACAAGGTAGATAGCGACTCACTGCAAAAAACCTTGGAGAAGTTTCTGCTCCAAACAATAAGTTTCCACGACGCTGCCGACGAAACATTTTACCATGGTCTGATATTGGGTATGTGCGCTGTGATGGACAATAGCTATCGCATTACCTCCAATCGCGAAGCTGGTGATGGACGATTTGATATTCAGATGCTTCCTTTGAATAAGCGGCTTCCTGGTATTCTGATTGAATTAAAGGCCGGAAAAGACCGCTCTGAAGCACAGCTTGAAGACCTTGCCAATGTTGCCTTGCAACAGATCAACGACCGTGCGTACAGCGTTGATCTGCAGGCAATGAATGTTACGTCAATTATAAAAATCGGCATTGCATTCTCAGGCAAAAGAACACGCATTGCCGCTGAAAGGCAAAACATCGAATAAACATCTTCGCTCAGCAGGCTGGCTATGATTCAAGTCAGCCTGCTGTCTTTTTGTCATCGCGCTTATTTCTTTGTTTATGCGACGCAATTTTTGAGTTGCTGTTAGCGGCAGAATCACCCGCTGCCGGGGGGCAAAACCGGTCGGAAGCACCTTTAATATACAGAATTCAATCCCACACAAATCCCAAAAGACGAAAGCGGTGTCTGAAATAAACAGGCCAATAGAGTTCCAAAGAGGAACCGCAGGAGTGCCGGAAAGCGCCAAAGAGGGCGCAACAGGGCTTCCCGAAGGTTCAGACATAGGTTTGGGACCAGGAGACCGTGCGTTCGAGCCGCACTACTCGGACCAAAATCCCTCTGAAATCAATGATTTCAGAGGGATTTTCTTATTCTTTGTCTATTGCGGCGCGGAATTTGCGCCGATTAACTATCCTATACTTGTCGTTCTTTGTCGACTGGTGTATATTTATAGTTAGCTAATTATTATGCGACACATCATTGATGTTCGGAACGGAGGGGTACGTATGAAGATCATTCCTTTTTCGGAGATTAAAAATGAATTGATCAGCAACATGCAAAGAGGATTGCTCATTCCTATAATTGGTTCTGGTTTTACAAGAAACTGTAGCAGTTTTAGAGGAAAAGTCCCTTCCGGTAATGATTATCGGCGATATATGATCGGTAGAATTTTAGAAGCAGAGCCTTCGCTTTCTGTTGAAAAAGAGCGTTTAGAAAAAGAAACTTTTTCAAATATTTCCAGCATGTATCATAAAGTAGTTCCGAATGAGGCACAGGAACAATATCTTTGGAATAACTTTACAAGAGTTGCAATTGAAGATAAGAAAAAGGATTTGTTGTCACTGCCTTGGCCTTACATATACACTTTGAATATTGATGATGGCATCGAAAAAAACAGTGATTACTGTCGCGTTATTAATGCAAACCGACCGGTAAATGATCATATTTTTGATAGTGAAAAATGCGTCATTAAACTGCACGGTGATGTTTACGATATGCTTTCTTATACGGACTCTCACAGTGAAGTATTCACACAAGAACAGTATATTACGAGCTTAAAAAAGAACGACACCTTGCTTTCCAAGCTAAAACATGACAGTATTTTTCAAAATCTTTTATTCCTTGGTTGTAGCTTAGATGACGAAATCGACTTGTTGTATTCCTTTGTTCCTACAGAGACTCAGGGAAATCAGACGGCAAGGTATATCTGCGTCACTCAAAAGCCTTCGTTTTTTGATGAATTAAAGTATGAAAAATACGGAATCACACATTGTATCGTATTTGATTCGTATGATAGCATTTACGATGAGTTATACTCAGTTGGAATCGAAGCGCAAAAAATCAATGTAGATGATTTAGCTCATTACAGGAAGTTTGGTGTTCGAAAACTCCTCTCAGACTATGAAAGCAATAAGTCGTTTTTGCTGTTTGGTAAGAGCCTGATTGGAAAAGACCACACTATAACTCTTCCTTATTATTTCATTACACGTAAAGAAAGCACTACAATTATTAATAATTTTACAACACACAGTCTCCAGTTATTGATAGGCAGCAGATGCAGTGGCAAATCCTATATCCTTGCTGATATTGCAAGTAAAATACGAGATAGGGATGTATTCTATTTCGAAACTAAAGACCGCTTGAGCGACCAAGCATTTGATCAACTTCTTTGCCGAGAGAATTGTGTTATATTAGCCGACAATGCAGCTCTTTCCAATGATCAGTTTGAAATGTTGCTGGATAAGCTATCGACATTGGAAGAACGTAAAATTATTGTTGTGATTGCGGTGAATAAGAGCAATCGAGATTTTAGCAGTATTCTTAAATTATATGAACTACAAGGACGTATCAGTTCAGAAAAAATCCCTCAAATCAGCATTGCAAACACTTTTTCTTCAGAGGAATTGGCACAGTTGAATCCATTGCTTACAGCGATAGATGTGGGAATTTTTAGTCGTCATAAAACAATCCTCGATAACATTATCGATGTAAGTAATAAGCTCGCAGAAAAAAACAGGTATGATAAAGCTACTCCTAAATGCAGGAATGTTCGGGAACTGGCCTCCTTGATTGTACTCGGCATTGAGCGAAAAGTATATTCATCTTTGGCAACAAAGTTAGATTTACATCAAGAACTTTTGAATCAGCAGAAAGCAACGGAGCCGTTGATTGACTGTGAAGCTACTTGGTCATTTGAAAAAAGCGGTGGTGACAACTCTCCTGTCAAATATGTTCTAAATGCAGAGTACTGGTTATGTGGATATCTTGAGGCTTTCGCACGTAATGAAGACAGCTATGGTCAGATTATAAATGCGTATAAGTATATTATCTCTCAAATTATTGCGCACGAGGGAAAACCAGATCTTCTTTATGGAAATAGGGTGACATCCTATAAGGATTATATTTTCTTTGATAACATTAATCGCCTGTTTTCTTTTAATAGGGCGTCTGGCAAAAAAGGGTTGGCTCTTATACGAGTAATTTATGAGGGGCTGAATAATCTTTTGTCTGTAGATCCTAACTATATGCACCAACGCGCGAAGTGCTATATCAAGTCATCGTATTATGAAACAGATACCAATGGAAAATTAGATTATCTGGACAAAGCATATAGAGATGCAAATGTGGCACTACAAGTATTTACTCAGAGATATGACGAGTGTGGGAACGAAAAGTTAGTCATTTCAATGGATCATATTGTATACACACAGGCTCTTATTCTGTGCCATAAATGCTTCATCAATGATTACAGTGATATTTCTGCAAATACGTTCGCGATTCACACACTCTATACTGCACTTAATTCACCCTACAATACGTATAGTTTTGCTAAGACGGACTCGTTTAATTACCAGAGTGTAGTTGAGAAGATTGTCTATGCAACGATTGCAAATAAGGGACTGGTACATCCGGAAGCGTATGGATGGCTGCAAGATTTGTTCAGACTCATTTCAGAAACTGAATAATACTTGTCTTATAGGCACTCCTTGTTAAGTAGTTTAGAGTTTTAAATTAAATTTATCACCGCCATGGGTACCAATTGGCCCCTCCAACGGTCGCCCATCACCCTCCCCCAGTTCCTTCAGCCGCTGCGTCTCCGCAATCTCCGACTTCATCTCCACGATCAGTGTCTTCAACTTCTCCTCGCACTCCTCGCGGGTGTGAGCGTAGACATTGCGGGCGTGCTTTTTACCGTCGGGCCATTTGGGAGAGTAGCGGCCTTCAAACAGATGGTCGTTGATCTCGCTGACACAGCCGGTACCGGATTTGCGCTTGCGGCCCACGTAGGGCTTGAAATCGGTCATACTCGGCTTTTCCGCCTGGGCCGGGGCAGTTTCCTGCCCCGGCTCTGAAGCGTCCTCCTGCGGCGCTGCTTTGCCGATGCCGCGGTCGATGTTGGCGGCGGCCGTGAGCCGCATGTCGTCGGTGATGTGGGTATAGATGTCCAGTGTGGTGGCCGCCGACACATGACCCAGCATGGCGGAGAGCGTTTTCACATCCATGCCGTTTTCCAGCGCCAAGGTTGCGAACGTATGGCGCAGATCATGAAATCTAACATGCTTGCATCCTGCGTGTTCCAGGATGATCTGCAGTCTGCGCCTCACCACGCCGGGTGTGATGGGACAGTCCTCCTTCACAGGCGACGGGAACATCCAGCGGGAGTCCACCGTCTTTTTATACTCCCGCAGTACCGCCACCACAGCGGGCGGCAGGACGATCTTGCGGACAGAATTCTTCGTCTTGGGGGTGCTGAGCTGGAGCTGGCCACGCACATCGTAGACCTGCTTGTTCACATTCAGCACGCCGGTTTTGAAGTTCAGGTCGTCCCATTGCAGCGCCATCAGCTCACCCCGGCGCAGGCCGGTGGCTAAGTCCAGAAGGAAGACTTCGTAGTACCCCTCAAACTTTGCCTGAATGAGAAACCGCTGCAGTTCCTCTCGGGTCAGCACCTGCATCTCCCGTGCCTTCTTCGGCGGCAGCTTGCAGCCGATAGCTGGGTTCACACGGATCAGCCCATCCTGCACCGCTTTCTCCAATGCGGAGCGGCAGGTGGCGTGACACATACGCACCATTCGGTCGGACAGCCCTTCGCCGTACTTGTCGGTGAAGCGCTTCCGGCCGCTTTTCTTGAGCCGACCGTAGAACTGCTGCAGGTCGTTCTGTGTCAGCTTGTTCAGCGGAATGCCGCCGATCTCCGGGATGATGTGCAGGCGGATGCGGCTTTCATAGGTCTCCTGCGTGGTGGGACGGATCTTTGGCTTGGAGTGATTCTCGTACCAATATGTCAGCCAATCCCCGAAGGCCATCTCGGGCCGCACCTTCTCCGGTTTCAGTCCGCCGCACTCCGCCTTGAGCTTTTGGAGCTTCTCGACGCACTCCTTCTTGGTTTTGGCGAGGACATTTTTCGTTTTGGGGTAGCCATTGTCATCGTAGCCAATGACGATGCGCCCCTCCCAACGCCCGTCCTTGCGCTGCCTTACAGTTCCGTCTCCGGCTTTTCGTTTTCTTGCCACGGTTTCAACTCCTTTCCGAAGATATCCTCCATGAAGCCGCCCACGATGCCAGAGGCTGTCTTCTGCATATCTGAGGTGACGTGGGTGTAGGTGTCCAGCGTGAAGGACGCATTGGTGTGTCCCAGAATACCGGACAGTGTCTTGGCATCCACGCCGCTGGTAAGGGCATGGGTGGCGAAGGTGTGGCGCAAATCGTGGAAGCGGATACTGGGCAGCCCCGCCCGCCGGAGCAGCGTCTTCATGTGGAGGTAGGCCGAGCCGGGGTTGACAGGATCCTCCGGCTTCACTGGGTCGGGGAATATCCATTGACTGATGGTATCCGCC
>OLSA01001015.1_pt1 | contig 23975 bp, 18 predicted proteins | sample 1672731 | NCBI WGS metagenome assembly OLSA01 (sample SAMEA3136718, study PRJEB25190) | human gut metagenome | biome: human gut; feature: human-associated habitat; material: faeces | place: Austria | collected 2013
ACAATCTCTACCGCCTGAATCCGGACGGCACGGCTGTTTTCCTGAATGCCGGCTGCAGACGCGGCGGCTCCGAGCTGTATGTACAGGACGGAACAGCGCACTGGACGGTGAATGGAGAAACGTTTTCCGCATCTATTTGAGCATTAAGGCACCTGGTATCAGGTGCTCTTATTTTTTGCATATTTTTCGTAAAACTGCTTGACTTGGAGCACACTCCAAGTGATAGAGTTAATTCAGAAAAAAATATTCAGGAGGAAAACTATGTATATCGAGAACATCAACGGTCCCGCTGACGTGAAGAAGCTGAACATTGCGCAGATGACCGTGCTTGCGTCCGAAATGCGCGATGCACTGCTGACCAAGCTGAGCCGTCACGGCGGCCATTTCGGCCCGAATTTCGGCATGGTAGAGGCAACCATCGCACTGCACTATGTATTCGAGTCCCCGAAGGATAAATTTGTATTCGATGTTTCCCACCAGTCCTACCCGCACAAGATGCTGACCGGCCGCAAGGATGCATTTCTGTATGAGGAGCACTACGACGACGTTTCCGGCTACAGCAGCCCGCACGAGAGCGAACACGACCACTTCACCATCGGCCACACCTCCACCTCGGTGAGCCTTGCCTGCGGTCTGGCGAAAGGCCGCGACCTCAAGGGCGAGGACGGCAACGTGGTTGCTATCATCGGTGATGGCTCGCTCAGCGGCGGCGAAGCACTGGAAGCGCTCGACTATGCGGCAGAACTGGACGGCAACCTGATCATCCTCGTCAACGACAACGATATGTCCATCGCGGAGAATCATGGCGGTCTGTATCAGAACCTGCGCCTGCTGCGCGAGACGGGCGGCAAGGCAGAATGCAATCTGTTCCGCGCGATGGGTCTGGATTACCGCTTTGTAGCCGACGGCAACGATATTGCTTCGCTTATCGAGGCATTTAAGGCCGTAAAGGACAGCACGCAGCCGGTTGTTGTGCACATCGTCACCCAGAAGAACCGTGCCGAGGACATCATCCCCATCAGCGAGGAGGCGCTGGATCTGATCGGCTACAGCCCCGACAAGCGGGGAATGGTCTTCAAGGGGTTGCAGCGCTGCTGGACCCAGACCTACATGAAGGAGTGGATCCGCTCGGCGGGTATCACCAAGAACATCTCCTTCCACTCCTATCGCAGAACCTTCGCAACGCTGCAGGCGGCTGCCGGGACAGACATCCGCACCATCCAGAGCATCATGGCGCACAAGAGTATTACGACCACCCAGCGGTATATCAAGGTAGTGGATGCCAACAAACGGGAAGCCAGCAAAAAAATCACCCTGATGCGGAAGAAGTGACGGGCGGTTTTCGGCCGGGTTTGACGGATAAAGTACGATTTTTGTTTGAAAATCGCACAAAAAGAGTGATAGTTAGCGTGACAGTTGCAACTATCACTCTTTTTTTTGTGACTATTCGGAATTACGATTATAACTTCACCTCCGTAACGATTACAAACAGTTGCGGATATGGATAACACTCTCCAAAAACGGGCCAAAAGAATAAGTCTGGTTCTGACCCTCGCGGCGGTCCTCTTTACCGTTGTCGACAACTACCTTTACTTGTGTCACGGCATCAACATCACGCCTGTGGCAACGCCCGTCATCATCATACTTGTGGTATCAATCGTCTTGTGCGGTGTGTTGCAACGGTACTTCTACCGTTGGCTTATAAAATACTCGCTCTTTCCTTCCGCCAATCAGCAAAAGTTGGAGGCTGACAAAACAGAACGCACCCGGGCTGCTGTCACCGAGCAGGCCGAGACCCGCGCTGAGACAATAGGAATCGAGCCCGTCAAGGAGGCCACCAGGGTCGAAGCGGGAATCACCGCCGGGCCGCACCGCGATCCCTATATGGAAAGATACAACCAGTTGCTGGAGGAAATGAAACAGCAGGAGGCCCGACGCCACGCCGAACTTATGGAGGCCATCCGTGAATATGTGACCGTTGCAACCGCGCCCTTCCTGTCGCAGAAGGCCCTCGACACCCTCCTCACCAACATCGAGCAGATCGCCTGCGGCCGGACGGACTCCTGCCTGCCGCTGCACTCCAACCCGGACCGCCCGTTACGGTCGCCGGAGTTGCGCCACCTGGCATGGAACATCGGCGAGCGGCTCCACATCTCGCTCGAAGAGCGGGCCCGGTTCATCAAGCTGTCGTTCCCCCACGAACTCAACAACGCCACCGTCGAATACCTGCAGCGCAACCTGCGTGTCGCAGTCCCGAGCCATATTCCAATCGACATACCCGACGAGGGCGATTTCCGCTTCCATCTGGAGCTGATCGGCGTCCATCGGAAAAAAATGAACCCCTGCTGATGAAAAAATGATTCCCGTCAGCGTTGGTCTGCGTGAATTCATTCCGTTGGTTTGCACCATGTTGAACCCCATAAAAACAATGAAGACATGGCAAAGGACCAACTCACATTCAACGACCTGCCGACGGTGGTCGGCGAGCTGTGCGACCGGATCGCAAGCATGGAGAACCTGCTCTCGGAGAACATCTCGCGGCAGAGCGCACCCCAGGAGAACACGCACGTCCCGATGACGGTGCAGGAGGCGTGCGAATACCTCCGGATGCCCCTTTCGACCTTCTACTACAAGGTCAAGAAGGACAACATCCCCGTCATCAAACAGGGCAAACACCTCTACATCTATCGGGACGAGCTGGACAAGTGGCTGGAATCGTCCCGCAAAACCCCGCCCGCGCAAAGTTTCGAGGAGGAGAACGAGGCCCTGATCGCCTCGCACCGCCGCAAACCCAACCCTCAAAACTGGTAGGCAATGGAAACGACAGACAACCATACGCCAACACCAGAGGAATTGACCCTCTGCATCGAGGAGTCGGCCGTGCGGGCAGCGGACGCCTGCGAGCAGTCGCCCGCGGTGCTGCGTGTGGACGGCTCCGTGATCGGGACATTGGGCAACTTCAGCGCCTCGATCGGGAAGGCCAAGAGCAAAAAGACTTTCAACGTCGCGGCCCTCACCGCGGCTGCCCTGACGAACGGCTCGGTGCTGCACTACCGCGCCTCATTCCCCGAAGAGAAGCGGGGCATCCTCTACATCGACACTGAGCAGGGACGTCCCCACTGCCAGCAGGTACTGAGACGCATCCTGCGGCTGGCGGGACTGCCCGAGGAGCGGGATCCCGACAACCTGGTGATGCTGACGCTGCGCAAATTCCCGCCCGACATGCGGCTGGCCATAGTCGACCATGCCATCGGCACCATTCCCCACCTCGGTCTGGTGATTATAGATGGCATCCGCGACCTGCTCTACGACATCAACTCGCCCAAGGAGGCGACCGACATCATCTCCCGTTTCATGCAGTGGACCGACGACCGGCAGATCCACATCCACACCATCCTGCACCAGAACAAGAATGATGAAAACGCACGCGGCCACATCGGCACGGAACTCAACAACAAGGCCGAGACCGTCATGCAGATTGAAGTGGACAAGGAGGAGCGGTCGATCAGCGTGGTGGAGGCCATCCATATCCGCGACCGTGAGTTCGAGCCCTTCGCTTTCCGCATCAACAGCGAGACGCTGCCCGAGCTGGTGGAGCCCTACCAACCGCGGAAACGGGGAAATAATAGAACGTGGAAGAGTTAATTATGGCTATAGTCTGTGATATGAGCCCATCAGGAGCAACCATACACCTCCAACCAGATGGTTTAGATGCGATACCATTTGTATAATAATAAGGCTGTTTATCAAATGCTTTGACAAAATTATTAGCAGTTGTAGCAACCCAATATTGACAACTTTCAGAATAGCTCCCAAAATCAACAGGGTTTTTCCCTAGAATTTTGGTTATGATGTTATAAGATATATTATTACACCGGTAAAAATGAGATTCTGTTTCTTTCGCTAAACTATAAGTTATATTCTGAAAAAGATATGGTCTATACACAGTATACCATCGTAATTGCTTATCAGTGTATTTACCTGAACCGTTAGGAGATGAAACAAATATCGTTAGTCTTTGTGCAGCTCCATCAAATAAATGATCTGGGCGAATATCATACGATGAATAATATAGCGAAGAATTAGATTCTATCTTATTACGAACTGCTTTATGTTGCTCCGTCGCAATAAATGAAATTGGAACAATCATCCCAAAATATGCCCCAGAATTTATAACATTCTTGCTTCTATAAATTATTGCAGAGTATAAATTTCCAGACGAGACCACCTCAAGAGGTTGGTTTATCTCTAGTAAACGCTTCTGAGTATATTCAACATACGGAGGATTTCCAATAATCACATCAAACCCACCGTAACCGTGCATAATCTGGTAGAACTCGGCTATCCAATGGAATGGCTGATGAGTTTTTTCCCATGCCTCAAATGAAGTTCCACCAGTCGCAGAAAACAACTGCCGGTCAAGAAGATTCGTCAATCTTGTCAATCTTTCTTTTAGTTCTATCTTTGCTGTTTTCACCGATTCCAGATCATCATGATCGGCCAATTGCTGTGTGCGGAATATATCATATGCTTTGCTTACTTTCTGCATCTCTGTTTCCACTCTTTCGCGGAACTCCTGCTGTGTAAACAAATCGGCACCCGAGCCTGCCACTATTTCATCCTCCGTAGCATATCCGACAAGCGTGTTACCGCAGCGGATATTAAAATCGATATCGGGCAGCGGATCAAGTCCAAGATTCGGGGCCCGTCGATCAACCTCAACCACGGCAACCATCTTCAGGAAAAGACGCAGTTTGGCTATCTCGGTTGCCTCATGCATAATATCCACACCGTAAAGGTTGCGCAGGATGATACTTTTGTAGATGAAGTACTGGATATTGGAACGATAGCGGTTTTGTATTTCACCCATCTCCTCCTTGAACAAATGCGGATTCTGCTGGCTCCACTCCATCATGCGATCGATACAAACCTCATACAAAGGCTCCAGAATATTCATTGCCGCAAAAAGGAATGCACCCGAACCACAGGTAGGATCGAGGATAGTAATCTTCTGCAGCGCATGATAGAAACATCCGACAAATCTATGGTTGTCGGTCGTTGCAAGCAAATCGGCTACAAACGAACGAATATCCAGATTATAGGTGATAAAATCATTAATCTGAGTAATCTCACCTTCCGATATCTTATGCAGAACCGTATCGCACCGCTGAAGCCGATCAATAGTTTCACGCCATATTTCTGTAGGCAAGGCCCACGGTTCGGGAGTTTTGTTATTCCAATCCTTGCGCCGTTCCAGTAGATTCGGCGAGGTCGTATCGAGACCATCCGCAATGCCGGCTGGAATGCGCGATTTCCAATCGGAGGTGTATCCCTGTTTTACGGCATCGAAGATATATTTATCCCCGCTCGCCTTAAACGTTTGCCAGACGAAGCCCTGTGGAGAAAACATATTACCCATTTCCTGCGATGCGTTCTTAACCTTGTCCAGCAAAAATGGAAGGATGCAATTACGGCCAATATATTCGGTAATATCCTCCTTGGTATAGTAAGCACCCATTTGGGCTCTATCATTGATATACTGCTCAAAAATATAGCCCAGCACATCAGGATTGATATCCTTTCCGGTAGCAGATATACGGGTGTCAAGATGCCACCGCCACTTATCGAAGAACTCAAATAGGTGCTCGAATGCTTCGTCCGCAATATCAATATCGTGATAGTCTAACTCTATCTGATGGCGATCAAACATACCGCCATTCAGATATGGGATACGGCCATATATCGTCTCAAAATCACGGTTATGCGTAGGTGAGTTCAATCCATCCTGGAAAAGTTGCATCAGGAAACCCTGATAGAAAGATTTGAAAAACCGATTTTCTCCTCTCTCGTCCTGGCACCACTTCAACTTATCTCGTAAATAATTCACATTGCCATCGAGGAAGCCTTTTTTCTGAATAAAATAACAGAACATCAAGCGGTTCAGCATCACCGAAGTGTACCACTGCTTATTTCGGTTGTTTTTCAACTCGACGGCATCATCAATACCGGTAATAAACAGGGCAAAAGCGTTGTGCTCTTTTCTAAAACCGGCATAAAAATCTTTCGTAATCTTCTCGGAGTTGATAGCAAAAGTTCCTTGTACTCGTTCCTTTACATCGACGATAGTGGTATGTTCACTGTTCCCAAATGACAATCCATCAATCTTTGAGTAGACAAAATCTGCCTTATCCGCCGATTCATACTCAATCGTCACCAGATCTCGCTTCTCGACATTACGAACCGGAGCTACCCACTGATGATGTTCGGTTCCCCGCTTGATATAAATGGCGATATAGTCATTGGCTGACCGTCGCAACTTTGTATCTATGCGCTTACAGGTCGAAGTAGTCGGAATTTCATCTACCTCGCAAGTCAGAATCTGAAACCCATTACGTTCTGCGATACTGAATAGCTGGTAACTTATTCCATCAATATCAATCAACGGTAATTCTGCTTGACCACGATAGTTATTCCACCCCATCTCCGTAATAAACAAATCACGGAACCGGGCTTCTTTTACCAATTCGATGAATGTATTCTTTCTCATAACTATTCAGCATATTTTAAGCCCATAGAGCAGATAATCGTATTCTCTTTGTTGGTGGATAGATCTTCCTCGACCCGACACAAAGAGCCGTTTTTTCTCATCTCCAGAACATATTCAACAATATCGTCGCTTGCGGTCTTACTGGAACTACGCATCATACGCCCCAACATGAATTTTGTACCTTCGAGTAAAGGATAATTGTATATTTCATCAATAGCCAGTTTCAATTGCTCCCGGTTCTCAGCACTGAAGAACAAGGTCGTAGGCTGATCATAATAATGTTCCAGCAGAGAGATTATTCGATATCGAGTACTGAAACGATTCCCCAGAATTCCTCCGGTTACCGTCTTACTCTGCGTTTTTATCTGTTCTACAGCTTTTTCTACCAATGCATGATGCTGGTCCAATGGACTTACAGGAGGTTCCTGAGAGTTACATGCCAATGCATTCAGGATTTTCTTCTGATTCTGAGTTACAAATTCACCATCTGCAGTAAGCCATGTCAGAATATCAAAATCATTAGCAGTACGTGCATACGTAATAACTCCCTCATCCAAACGATTATGAGTCGTCTTAGTTGAATAAATCATGTTTTGCAGGTTCGGTATAATCTGCTTTAATTCAGGCTTGGCATCAGTCGCAGATTTCCATATTTGATATGCCTGCGAAGACAGATCGACCTCTGCATCATCGTCATCATCAAGGACACCGCTACGCTCATTGAACATATCTCGAAGATTTTGTTCATTGCCTTCGAAGAATATTTCATCTGAACCAACAATATTTGCATTCTCATTAATGCGGGCATTCAAGCGACCTCTTAAATTTATAATCGCCTCAACTCCATCAGCCGGGAAGAACGAATAACAGTAAATCTTATCTGCCGACTGCCCAATACGATCCACACGACCTGCACGCTGAATTAACCTTATAATAGCCCAAGGCAAATCAAAATTAACTATGACATGGGAATCTTGAAGGTTCTGTCCTTCTGACAACACATCTGTAGCAATCAAAATACGATATTGCTCTTCTTGAGGCATATTTCCTTTTTCGTTACTAACAGGAGAAAACTTCTCGACCACAGTCGTAGGATTTTCCGTACTACCAGTAGCTATCCCAATAGCTCCAATGCCTCGTTTTCGTAATTGATTATAGATATAACGAGCCGTATCGCTATATTGAGTGAAAACTATTACTTTCTCATCTTTATGCGTCGTCTCCAAAAGCTTCTGCAATTCATTTAGCTTTTGATCTGCCATTTGATCCCAATCTCCGCAGAAAGAAATCATTTGAAGCAACGTTTCACAATCCTTTTTCAGTTGTTGCTTCAAGGTCCTTTTGAAGTAAGTGGATGGGAGCCAGGCCACATTATTCTTATTACAAATTATATTATAATACTCTTCGGCCTTCTTGATATAATGATCCAACTCCGTAGGAATATGTAATGTAGCATCAATAGCAGGATTCACTTCATTGCCAAACAAAGAGGTACTAACATCCTCATCTTCCATATAATCATCCGGCAAATTATTTTCATCGCCAATAGGGACAGATAGTTTGTTTTCTATAGCATAGATATATACGCAATTTCGCAATATATGACGATAAACAGTCAATAGGAAAGCGAAGCCGCTGGAATCAATACGTTTGAAGAAAGTACTCTTACAAAAGCCCATCATGCGCTGACCTGCACGAGAAAGGTTTTCCATCAACTGTTTCTCATACAGCGAAGCATTGTCCGCATGCGTTTCGCTGATATATTTATTCAAACCATAACGAGGCAATTGTAGGTTTTCCATCAAACTTATCATATCTGCCGAATAAAGTCGACTATACTGATCTCCTGGCTCTGTCTTAAATTTAACCGCCTTAGGCAAGCGGTCTGGGAAATAGGAACGTCGTCCATCTGGAAATTCCAAATATTTACGATTATTTGAAGCATCTGTCTTTGTAAAATACTGCTTGATAAACGAACGCGTTCTTCTAACAAGAAAAAGTTTCATCAACTCATTCCAGTCTTCTACATACGGGCTCTTTTCAAACGCTTTGATACTTCGAATAAAGACATCGCTATGTTTTTGAACAAATTGCCGCTCACCGCCCAACGAGCGAATATATTCTTCAGGACGAATACCAAGATCCTGATCGTCACTTAAGAACAGGCGTAATTGATTGCTTAAATCGCTAAAATCCTTATTATATGGAGTTGCAGTAAGCAACAACACCTTACTGTCTTGATGATTAATAAGCTGTTTGATATTCTGATATCTCTTTCCCCCGTTCCTCAGATTGTGACTTTCATCCACAATGATAAGGCGATAGTAACGAGCAGAATCGACATCAATAGGTTTAGCCATAGACATAATCTCGGCTTTCAGATCATATTTAGCAACATACTTTTTCCACATATCCTGTAGATTCGCAGGACATATAATTAAAGTACTGCTCGCATACGTCATTTCGTAAATCTTAGCAATGGCGCAAGCTGTAATAGTCTTACCTAAGCCAACGACATCTCCAATCATTGCCCCCCCCCTCGCTTATCATTATTAAGATGGCGGGCTGCAATCTTTACTGCGTTCTGCTGAAAATCAAAAAGCTCTCTACGAAACTCAGGTGTAAGCGTAAATTCCTTTATACCATTTCTTGCTTCTTCACTCAAATGGTACGCCACTTTCAGATATACATAATAGGGAGGAATAACTTTTTCTGAAGCCCAGCTATTATCAATTACATTAATCAACTCGGCCGTAATATCTTCACAAAAACGGTCATTCCAGCGATCATCAAACCAATTTGCAAACTTCTGAGCTTGATCACAGTCTCCAAATTCCGCATTAAGTTCTCCTTGCCTGGTCAGACCACTATATGTCAAGTTACTGCTCCCCATTAATGATTGAATAGGATTACTATAGTCATCAGGCCTGTGCGCTAAATAAAGTTTTGCATGTAAGGGCTCTCGCAAATAGAGCTTCACGCAAACCTTTCCCTCTTTCATCTGAGTAGACAAACGTCGTAAAGTCCATTCATCCTGTTTGGTTGGCAACCCTAATAAGAGTTGACGCTTGAACTCAAGTGCTATTTGTAATTTACAACGCTGAACCATCTCTGAATCGGGAAGCTCATCGTTTTTTGAATACAATTTACGAATATAGTCCTCAGGAGGTCTATGCATTCCTATTAATAATCGACAGGTGCGTAATACATTTTTCCCATCTTCATCTACGTAATCTCCCGATAGCTGATCAATTTCATTTATTACAAGATTCCAGCCTCGAAGATTAAAATAACCAACACAAAAATCCACACGTTTGACGCCCTGTGAACCTATCACTTTTTTGAGCCCTTCCTCAAACTTAAGATCTATGTTATCAAATATTCTTGCCATATTCTTCTTCCTTTATCAACTCTCTAATGGTTACCCCTAAAACTTTTGCGATATCATCCAATACCGCTAATGTTGGTTGTTGACGATTACAGCAATAAGCATTCACGGTGCTAAAACTTTTACCTATTTTTCCCGCCAACTCCGTTTGAGAAATATCTTTCTCAATAAGTACCACCTTTATGCGATTAAGTTTTTTATTCATATATCCGGCTACTTCGTTTTACAAATATAACAAATCGCCAGCTATATATAGCATATTTTCAGCTAAAAACGGAACATAATCCTAACACACAACTCAACTTAACTCAACCATATTACCTAAACAAAATAAGGTGCCAATAAAAAGCTTGGCTTACCCCTATACGCCCCCCGCATAGAGATAAGCCAAGTCTCAAATTACTACTGTTCCGTCAAACGATGGAATTCACCTACTCCTCGGGAGCCATTCTGTAAGCGAGACAATCTCTTGATATTGCTCCCGAGTCAGAGGCGAATCGCAATCGTCCGAACATTCATATTCCCATGGCAGTTCGTAGACGACACCCTCATCCTGATAGCCCATATAGTTGTGACATGAGTCTGGAAGCAACCGAACATAATCCTCCTCGAGCAGGATTCTCAGGAACTTCTCTGCATCATATATCAGCAGCGGTGCTCCGGCCTTATACAAAGTTGTAGCCACTTCAATGGCCAATCCGGCATTGGCAGAATAACTGTTGGAAACAACTATTTTCCATCCCTGTTGCCAGTAGTTTGAGGCAAAGATATTCAGACGTGAAAGTCCCAGTTCCCCGTAATGGTCAGTTGCGAACCGCATGAAATCCTCCGAACTGTCAATGTCGTACATTTCCGTCACATCCACGAACTTATTCCGCTTGTAATAGACCACATCGCGCAGTTCTTCGGAAACATTCTGCGGATCTGTAGGGATGCGGCTTCTGAATCCCCGCTTTCGGTGATAAGCCCCATACACCTCGTTGGCAATGCGGAAATAGGTGCAATACTTTCGTATGGTCATGGTTTCCAAAAGAGGGGCAGAATGCCCGTGTACCGAGTCCTCCAATGCCTTGATGGCCGTTTCCCGATCTTCCACCTCAATTTTGAAATTTGGCACAATGCGGTTAAATTCCTTTTGTGTAATACGCCCCGTGCGTTGCTGGTAAGGCAGGTTACGCTCCACGTAATCGTTGAATCCGTCGGGATTTGCAACAATAATATCCAATATCCGTTCCAGATAGTCGAAGATGTGGGTTAGATTCTCCCTGTACCACGTGTCATCTGGCTCTGCATCCGTACACTTGGAGCGATTTGTAATGATAAAACGGGTATGCTTCCGGTCCGTAACACGGATTGACCGTGAATCTCCGTATCTGCTCGAAGCGACATGAAACCATCGGGTCTCCATCGGGTTGAATGCAAGCCAATCGGCTAAGAATGCCTCTAGGCTGTCATATTCCCCCGCAGCGATCAATTCCTCGGCATTCCCCCACTCTTCCGGCTTAGGCCGTGGCACTTCGATATAGAATCCCCGGTACTCATCGTCGCCCATTACAGCCAGCAGCTCGAACCGATGCTGTATCTCAACCAGCCGTTCAAGCATATCGCCGCCAACACCAATCTCCCATTAGCGGCTTTCGCCCAACGCCTCCAAATGCGAGGCATTCAAGCCGACCTCCTTCGCCAAATCGGTAAGGTGTTTTCCATCTATGCTCTTTCTTTCGTTCATCTCTATATGCTCATTAAATCTCAATAAACTTTCCCGGACAAACCCATTCACAATGGGTTCGTTCTCGAAGACATATCACACCTAATTCAAGCGCAGATCGCTCACGAATCGTATCTTCATTTACCATTCTCCTTTCCTTAATTGAAACATCCAAAACAAAAACCGTCGAGAAGTTTGGTAAAGACTCTCCGACGGTTTTTATTTATCGCTTCAGCGGGATACCGGCATCATCGTATTCCCATTGTTCTATCAATTGCTCGTCGGCAAATGTCTCTAAAATAGAACGTCACAATGCCGGAAATATAGACACATGACAACTCCTCAAGGCTTTTTATGCCTTGATCCGATACGGTGTTCCAGTTTTTCATTCTTCTTTGCGGCATTGTATACTTTATGTTTTATTTAATTGAAAAGTACTAAATTACATATTCTCTTGAGGGCCAGCAAATTTCTTCAGAGAAAAGCCCACAGAAAACAAACTACTAAGCCCATAGTGCAAAAGTGGTTTATAATCTTGCGCTCATTGACCGTGAAAACTCATAGCGCAACTCTTAAACACGGACATTGATATACAATGCAGCCTTGATAATTAACATAGATTTATCAAGCAACAATACTCAAACAAATCAACTTTACTTTATCCCCGTATTCTATATACGTTTCATAAAGTAAAGCTAGCTAAAGGGGAAAAGAACTTCTTTTTCATCCCACATTATTCTGCAAAACGATACATGTGAACTTTACAGCATTTAGTGAAATATTTGCTGAAAATATCACATATTCGCTTTTTAAAACAAGGATTCAGATATAAGACTAATATAATTATCAATTTAAACATACACCAAAAAGATTCTTTAATCTTTCCAGGGTGGTATATTGAGCCCCTGTGCCTTTATAGACCGTCACAAAATCACTCCAATGTTCTATTATCCCATCTCGTAATTTCTCTGCATCAATTCTAGTCTGAGTCCGCAAAACAATGATACAATCAGATAACACATAAAAAGTCTCTTCATCCAACAAAGCTACTTTATTGGGAGTTGGATTACAAACCCGTGGGATAACCACGCCACTTCCACTCACTAGTATATTTATATTCTGCCTTATCATAATACGCTTTAAATTCACCAATCCTCCTTTCTGGAGATTAGTCGTATGGATCAATGGCACAGCTTTCTTTGATTTGCTATATTTTAGATTTTGCATCCGTACACCGCCTCTTAATATCGAAGTAACCGGAAGTGATGAGAAATCGAATATTTTTGATTTCTCATCACTTCCATTTACTATATAGTGACCCACATAAACCAATACAATATTAGGTGTACATTTACTTGTAAAACTCACCTTATTATATTCATCTAATATACAGGCATTATAGTACTCTTTTAAATAGTTCCAAGCCTTTCTGTCTTTAATAGAATATACACAACTTATTGGTAGTATAGCATATAGTCCGCCATTAGGTGTCAGATATTTTAAGGCTCGCAGTAAGAATAACATAGCAGTACTAACACGATATCCAGTACCGTCAAATGTAATATTCTCAACTACGCTCCCTTTACATGTAAAAGGAGGATTCAACACTATTAAATCAAATTTCCCTTTTTTCAAAAAAGTTACTTTGTTAATGGACTCATCCTTTCTAAAGTCACACTTATCTAAATGCCAATTAGGGCAGTCATTTGAAAGTTTAGTTAAAGCATCATCCGAAATGTCGGTACCATACAATTCTGCATTACTATAACGTTTAGCTACAGCCTTGAGCAAATCTCCATCTCCCACACAAAAGTCCACAGCACGAGAGATGTGAGATGCAGCAATAAAGCCAACCAACTTATCTGCCAACGAAGGAGGTGTATAATAAGAATCCAATTCCGACATATTAGTTTTCTCTATAGAGTTTAGTTACATCACAAACCAATATGTTACCCACACCTTCCGTCCTATGTAAACTTCTCTTAGGATTATCATATAGTAACTCAACCTTGTCCTGATTCTTTATGGCATACAAAATAGCTCCAATCGCATGAGGTTTAGTTCCAATTGGCGCCACTATCATATTAGGGTTCCTCTTGTCATACGAAATCTTCCCCAATGTCAAATAACTATCAACAATGGAATTGGCCTCAGCATATCGTACACGTTCATAAGCCTTAGTCGTTTTCAGAGCATTACGGTTTCCCCAAAAACTCTCCAAAGGATAATGCATCCTATATCCAGGAACTCCTACAACTGGTAGTATTTTATCATAAGATGGTTGTTTATTTGTAACCAAATAAGAAAATCTACCTCCTTCAAAACCAAGCAAAGTCACAAATAGAGGTTCTTCCTTAAAAGGGACTAAACGAATAAAACCAGGCAAGGGATTAACACCTGCAATTGATTCTGATAGATCCTTGTTAAGTCCCTCCTTCTGAAATTCGCACAACAAATACTCCTTTGGTTCACTATAGACAACTCTTATTTCAATTCCATTTTCAATCACATACTTCATCAGAGGGGCTACAAGTCGGCAACACATACCTGTTACATCCAAATATAACACCCGGAATTTGTAAGAAGAAAAAAATCTTTTTATGGCATCTGTACTACTTAATGGTACAATGCTATTATTTGAAGAAATCACCATCTGATCATCATCATTGATTGAAATTTCTTCAAATATAGTATTAATATTGTTCAGAGATAGATTTGACGAACAATATCGACTTCTATCTTCCGGATCTTGGGCATAGAGATAAAGAGAATCCGATTCCAACACTACGTCGTTTAAATCGTTCCAAATTTTTGTGTACAAATAATCTTTATTTATCATACTAATCCCAGAAATCTAAAGATAATTGATACATATTAATTCCCTCTTTGTCTATCTTGACATTTTTCTTAGTTAAGATATCCTTAACAGCATTATTAGGGTTATCCACACAAAGTAAGAATTCTGAATCTGACAACCCAATCTTACGTTTTCTACGGAAACTATATATAAAATAAGGAGCAAAAATAGGATGAAGCGAATACATAAATTCCTTTACACTACCACGTCCCGACTGTTTATTAGCCGGCATACGAACGAGTGCTAAATTCATGATTCCTGCTTGTAGTAATTCCTCCGTACGTGCAGAACGTTCACCTTCTATTTCAAATTGCACTATTTCAGGAGCTGAATTTTCTCCATCTTTGGCCAACTTTGAAAATATAGTACCAAGAGTCTGAACCATACGTGTTAATTGAGCTCCATTGCTCCATGTACCTTCCAACTCCGTAAGATTTTTCCACCCTACGTTACGTGCTGCTTTTGTCTGAACATCAGCAGATACAGGTTTAGTGATGTCTCCTCCTTCCTGCAAATAAATATAATAAGAACGGTAAACCAACTCCATTAGATAACGGATATTTCCATTGGCTAGTTTTACAAATGTACTCCATCCGGCATAATATTTCTGAATTCCCCCACTACCTCTCCCGGTGCGTATCTTAAAGAGCAGGCTGTACTTATAATTCTCATAACGAGTATCCCAGTTCTTCGTATTGCTTAAATAATCCTCGATTTCATCTTTAAGCATTGAATTATGATTTTCCGCCCAATAAGATATAAAGAATTTATACAGAGGGGACACTTCTAAATTAAGCCCACTCTTTCTTTCATACTCAAGAACATTTTTATACAGTTTGGTGTGTTCTACTCCAAGCTTTATTGCCTCATCTTCGTAAGGCAAACTTACTAAGGCTTGTTCTATATTAAAATCCACCCCATCCTCTTCAAACAAATCTTTTATTCTTAACTGACATACATCACGGGCAAAAGATTCAAATTTTTCAGGAGTTTCATCAGTAAACTCATCTACAATATTAAACAATACATAGTCGGCAGGATCGATAACGCTTTCCTGTGGATTCATTGTATGCTTAACTCTCCAGCCCATCTCACGTACACCTATTTTTATCGTGTAAGACTGAGGTATATGTTTCAGCAAGGTATTTACAATCTGCTGCTGGGAATCCAAAAGATTTTCATATTCGTCAATAAGCAGATAAAATGTTTTATCACTAAACTGTCTTAACTTCCTTGACTGTTCTGTTACAATTTTGATAGGGTCTCCAGCTAATGAAAGCTGCGGTATATTACCATCTGAAATGTTATTAATATCTGCCTGAAATTTATACATTGCCTTTTCCAGCACATGCATTAATTCCTTATAATCCGACACATTCCCCAAATGTAAAGAAGTAGCGATCAAGCGACAGGCATGTTCCGACAACACTTCATCATCAGATTTATGTTTCTTATGCCAATCTATAAATTCAAGTATTTCTGATGTGAAAATAAGATTGAAATAGTGTGCAAAAATCTTCATCCATGTTTCATTGTCAATCCCCTTACCGCTAAATGCATGAACATGATTAGTATCACATCTAAAATAAATGCCAATGTAGCTATTTAGATCAAACGTATCAATATTGTCATTATTTAAAGCATATTGTCCCATATAAGACAAGCCTCTTAAAACGGTTGTCTTTCCAGTTCCGCGACCTCCCATCAACACACATGGACGTTTATCCTTTAAAGATGTAAAATAGCTTGGAGCTGCGAAGAAGTGAAATATTTTTTCATTAAGCCATTCAGCCTTATAACTACCAAACAACTCATCGAGTCGTGCCAGTTTTTCGTCTAAAGCCATAATCTCAAAGTTTATCTATGATACGGACGATTCTTTAAAGGTTTCCAATTCTCAGTATTCCAATAAAAGAATGCTGGACATGCATCTGGAATACCATGATGAAAAGCCAAGGCAAGACCTTGTTTAACAAAGCCCATTACATCATTCACACTGATTCCACCTGTTATAGGAATTTTTTGTTCCTTAGCTATTTTACACATCATACTTAAAAATCTATCATACAAGCTAGAATCACCTGCCCAAAATATTGAATTTAAGTTAAAAAGGTTATATTCCAGCCCCAAATGATATATATATTCTAAGTGTAAATTAGGACAACGTCTCTCAATCCTCAATAACCCCATATCATTAACGACAAGAGGAGCATAAATTATACGATGATTATACCGATTTTGAAGCTCACTCAAAGTAATATTTTTTAACCCTAATTTATGTTTGTTCCAAGCATCATCAGTTTGGGCTCCGGAACCTACAAAATCATCCACTAAAATAACATTCTGAGGAGTACTAGTGTTTTCTTCTAATTTTTTAAACAATGCATCGAACTTTATAATACGTTTATCTGGAATATTCAGAACTTCTCTCAGTTTACGAGTGAAAATATAACCACTATCTGTCGCATCCTCTGGATTTTCTCCCTGAATAAAACTATACCAACATTCGCTCTTAAAACTGTTATGACTCCACCCAGGAACGTTTTGCATAAAATAATAACCACAACGCCCAACAGCTGTACGGAGCATTTGGTCTATTAAGTCATCAGAGAAATAAATAAAATGATTTAAAATACGAGCAGCAAGTTCCTTCTCATCCTGTTCTTGGAAATTATCCAACCAACTTTCAAAATCCAAACCATTCGGTTTTGGCAGTAATAGCATTTCACGAAAGGTTTTCATTCGTTCTGTTATTTCCTTGACTTCATCATTCATAGTCTAAATAAATTTTGATACATCATTAAAATAATCATACTGGAATAATAAATTCCAGTACCAATCATTTTGGGCGAAAAGAAACAAGGTCTGAAAATAGGCATCATTTACATTCTCATCCAACATATCACCAAGAACTTCGTATATTAACTGCTGTCTGTCACAACTAGCTGTATCAAGTCCAGCAGAAGACAGTTTATACCATATTCGTCTAACCAGTTTCAAGACATCATGATTTAGCCCTAAACATTCAATAGTAGGATTTTCGGTATCGGTTTCATTAATCCAATAGACAAAACCATTTTTTTATACTTCACTTCATTACCCACATTGACCATGAGCGGTAATGGATATATAAACTTATGCATGCGATGCCCATTGCAGGTAAACGATGTTCCCACCTCTAAATGACAATGGCCTGCACACGACATTAACATATTTTCATATGCAACCGAGTGAGGATATGGCGGTGGAGGTGTTTGCCTGGCCAAAAAGTCGTCAGATGATATAATATCAGCAGTATCCAGCTGGGAGTTCTTACCTAGGTACTGATTATAATCATTGTTATCCGTAGGATGATTCACTATAACATGCTCTATAGTTCGCTCTTCCGGAGCCAACTTGTCAATTCTCCTCATGCAATAACAACAGCGTCCACTTTGTTCGTTCAACAAAATACCCACCAACGCCGTACGAGTCTTAGGCTGACCGAAAACAAAGTCTGCTCCCAAATATTCATACAAATCACCTTGATAAGCTCCACCATGTCTGTCCTTATGTCGTTGCAGAAAACCATCTATTAGGGCATGAGCTTCATCATGTTTCGTTTTTACAATATACTCCATTACTTAACCAATGATTTATAGAATTCACTATCCTCACCCACCAGACGCTTAATAGAACTTTCCAATTGCAGTACCCGTTTTTTATCGTCCAATTGCTTCCAATATCTATAAGCACCTGCCAAATTCTGCAAATATGAATTCCGTTCCGGAGTATCCATCACACTCTGTAACACTGTAATATAATCCATTCCATACATATTCTTGACATTATGATACTTCGGTCCATCTTCGGATACAGCAATACTATATAACAGATTGTCTTCATCCTGTTTGTAATCAGCAATCACCAGAGGAGAATGAGTCGAAATCACAAACTGGGCATTAGAGAAAGAACGTCTGAAACGCTGAACAACTTCTTGAGCTAACGAAGGATGGAGATGCAGTTCTACCTCATCTATAAACACGACTGCATATGGATTACAATTTTTTTGCAATAGGTATCCTCTATGAGCAATATCAAAAACAATGGAAAGAATACGCTTATATCCCTGTGGCAACATATCAAACGGAATCCTTCTTCCATCGCGAAATTTCACGACCAGCGTATCCTCTTTACCTCGTGCTTCAACAGCAAGCCCTTCAAGCGCAAATTCTAAATTATCTTGATTGCAGCCTATAGGTTCTGAGAAAGTTACCATTGCTTGTTCAATCGCACTACAATATTCCACTTGTGCTTTATCATTGGCAAACCGGGCATTCTTCCAATTCATTACATAATACTGCTTCCACAGCTCTGTACAATTACGTTCATCGTCCCATTTATAGTAGGCCGTATTCCGAGGTAGAGGATTACCGGAATTCAATTTATTTTGCATGTTTTTACCTACCGTGGACTGAATATGAGGATATGAGTCCGAAAAGAACGAAAAGACCGGAATCTTATTAGTATCAAGGACTTTATCCCAAAACCGCACACAAGCTGCCACATACGACTCATTAATTCCTCTGTCTGCAGATATCTTACGCAACTCCCAACTTAGTGTTTTTTCATCATCATAAAGTTGCACATCAGCACCTATAGCTACAGGATATTTATAATCGCCATCATCATAACGTGGATCGGTGGATATGAAACTCTTCACTTTCTGGTCGCTACTGGCTACAAAATCAAACTGCGGAGCATCTTTCTTTTTAGAGAATATAAAGCTCAACGATTGTTTGATGGCTGTTATCATATTTGTCTTACCGGAACCATTCCTACCAATAATGATTGTGGTCATACGCCCCAAATCCAAACTTATATTCTTGTAATTACGGAAATTGGTAAGATGAACTGATTTTATAAAAAATATATCTTTCATATAGTTAATGTGAAGTTTCTACAAAACTATACATTTTATTCAAGACTAGTATATGAATTAACAAAAAGTAGCGTATAAAATTTACGGGATTAATTCATATTCAAACTCAATTAATATCACTATTTTAGCTTTCACGATTTCTTCCAATTACAAAATGTCATATTTTGTTAACGATACATTTTCGGGATATTACTCATATAAAAGATTTTCCCAATTGAGTTATTAGCATGATAAAACATTTTTTAGAATCTCAAGTTGAATCTTATTTCTGAGCTATCAAGGTTGTATCAAAAGCAACTTTACTTTGTTCCCGCATTCATATACATTCATTAAAGTAAAATCAAAATAAGAGAAGAAATGAAAATGGCTCCTGCCATTTTTTCTTTTGTCTGCAAAAGATATTTCCGAGCCTAATACACCAAACAACAAGTTTCATGACATACAAATTGACCTTTGTCTAAATTGCTCATAATAAAGTTTCATTTATGAACTATTATTATTATATTTGCTGCAACAAGTATCAAATTTGACATGTTTGACAATATATACATACTGACAGATACCGAGCTTTGCAACAGGATTGCAGCCAAAATAAAAACAGTACGCCTGAAGCAGAACATGTCGCAGGCCGAGCTGGCAGACAAGAGCGGTGTTTCCATCTCCACCATAAAGCGCATGGAGGACGGGGAGGTAAAAAACTTCGAGTCGCTGATCCGCGTCCTGCGCACCCTGGGCAAGCTCGACGTCTTCGTCCCGCTCGTCGAGGAGGAACAGTTGAGCCCGAACGAATACTACGAATTGGCCAGCAAGGCAAACAAACCCAAGCGCAAACGGGCATCCAAAGGTTACACAAAAGAGAATAAGGAGGAATCGGAATGGTAGACGTAGCTCGTATCAATCTATACGGCCAGCCCATAGGTTCGGTGCGCTGGGATCGAAGATATGAAATCGCGCAGTTTGAGTATAATCCGGACTTTGTACGACAGGGCATAGAGCCTTCACCGCTGATGATGCCCGTAAGGGAGGGGCGCGTGTACAGTTTCGGGGAACTTAACAAAACGACCTTCAAAGGTCTGCCCGGGATGCTGGCGGACTCCCTGCCGGATACATACGGCCGGGCCCTTTTTGAGAAATGGCTGGCCCTGACGGGCAGAACCAGCGGCAATGCAATCGAGACGCTTTGCTTTCTGGGCAAACGCTGCATGGGAGCCCTTGAGTTTGAGCCGGCCATCGACGCAGTCAATACGGATATCCAGATAGAGGTCGATTCTCTGGTGGATGTAACCAGAGAAGCCCTCGCCGACAAATCAAGCTTCAACGTAAATATCGACTCCGACAAGAAGGCGGCCATTGCGGGGATTCTACGCCTCGGCACTTCTGCCGGCGGGCAACGTGCCAAGGCAATCATTGCCTACAACAAAACCACCGGAGAGATCCGTTCGGGACAGGTCGAAGCTCCCGATGGGTTCGACTACTACATCATCAAGCTGGACGGCGTATCCGCCACGGCCGGATTTAGGGAGACGGAGAACTTCGGGCGTCTAGAGTACTCCTTCTCACGTCTTGTAAGAGAATGCGGCATCGACATGGCGGAGTGCTCGCTAATCGAAGAGAACGGGAGGGCTCATTTCCTGACAAAGCGGTTCGACCGAATAAACGGTGCAAAGGTGCACATGCAGACGCTCTGCGGCATCGCGCACTTCGATTACCGGCTCCTCAGGGCCTACTCCTACGAACAGGCGTTCGCCGTAATGCGCGGTCTGCGGCTCACCTACAAGGAGGCACAGGAGATGTTCCGTAGAATGGTGTTCAATGTCGTGGTACGCAACCAGGACGACCACACGAAGAACATCTCTTTCCTGATGGACAGAGGCGGGAAATGGCGCCTTTCTCCGGCCTACGACATAGGCTACGCCTACAATCCCGACGGCCAGTGGACCTCAGCACACCAGATGTCAATAAACGGAAAATTCAGCGGCATCACCAAAGACGACCTGCTCGAATGTGCGGCCAAGAACAACATCAAGAATGCCGCACGGATTATCGATGAGGTTTGCCAGGCGGCATCCGGATGGCCGGAGATCGCCCGGGAGTGTGAGGTGCCGCAAAAGAAGATTGAGGAGATCCGACCGAATATGATTTTCTTCTGATTGGTCGATTCGAGAGGTTGCTGCAACTTTACTTTATCCTCGTATTCATATATACGTTCATTAAAGTAAAGTCAAAATGAGGGAAGAAAAGAGATGGCTGCGCCATGAAAATGGAGTCAGCCATTTTTCTTTTGGCTGCAAAAGTTATGTGTGCTCCCGGTGCTATTAAGGCCGAGCAAAACACCTATTCGACCAAACGCAATATTCCAGAATTGGAATCCGAAAATATCCGTGCATCCATCCTCAATTTTACAGCCCATTTTGGCGAAATAAACCCCGACATGCCCTATCTTTGTAGACGAGATCAGTCGGGGCCTGAAAAGGCCGTTTTTGCCTTTTCCCCTCTGTTCGGAGGAAGCCGATGAAAAAATCGTTAAACCTTCGATTTTTTGCAAAGTAAATTTTTGAGCAGTCTACCCTTTTAAGATGTAAACCATTTATAATCAACAGGAATATAATGATGCATCGCAAGAAATACAAGAAAATAAAAGTCACCCATTTGATATAACCTAAGATATGGAAACAAGAAATCAAAAAATACCTGACATTTTCGCCAATAATTATTTCCGCATTCCGGACTATCAAAGGGGTTATGCTTGGAAGGCAGATAAGCAATTGCCGGAGTTGTGGGATGACATTGAAGATATTCCGACTAATCCTTCCGGTGGATATAAGCCACACTACACAGGTGCAATTTCTTTACAAAAAACTTCATTTGATAAACTGAGCAAATCAGAACAAAAGTTGTTGCAGTCTGGAAGCAATATCTATGATGTTGTCGATGGGCAGCAAAGATTAACGACCATTCTTATCCTTCTTTTTGAGTTGTATAAAAAACTGAACGACAAGAAAATATACAATCAGTATATTAAAGAAAAAGGTAAGAATGCCGTCTACAAATTCTCGTATGGAGCGGAAAATGGCGACTATAATTACTTTTTACGAAAAGAGATATTTGAAGATCCTGATTCCATCTGCAAAGGGAAAAGCGTATATACCAACAACCTAAAGGAAGCAAAACAATTCTTCTGTGATAAGCTGGCCCCATTGACACCGAAGCAGGCGAGAACAATATTTTCAAAAGTCACTACAGCTCTGATGTTTGATATCAAAATAATTGATGATAGTTTTGATGTTCAGGCTGTTTTCGAGACGATGAACAACCGTGGCAAGCCATTGACTATTCTGGAAAAATTAAAGAATAGGCTCCTCTTCTTAAACAGTAAATTAACCAATTGCGATAATGAACAATTAGCAAAAATCATTAATGACTGTTGGGGATTGATTTATAACTCATTAGGGCAAAATGAAACATCAATGCTTGATGAAGATGAGTTTCTATCATCTCATTTGACCTTGATCAGAACACCTGCCGATTACTCATTCTCTACGCAAGATGCTGAAAGAAAAGTGTTTGAGATGTTCTGCAATAGGGCAAGTCAATACAGTTTGAGTTATACTCGCGACCAGTCAGAGTCGTCAAAAAAAGAAGAAGTTGTCTCATTTGATAAGATTAAGAAATACGCTATTGATCTCGCAAACTATGTTCCTTATTGGTTCACGGTTAATTGCCCTGATATCAAGAATACGGTTGAGTTGGAGCTCTATAAAATTCAATGTCTCAATGGTTCAAAAGAGATGAGGCTATTTCTTGCACAGCTTCTTGCTCTTCAAAAAGACGAACCAGAGGAATTCAATAGATGTCTGAAAAATGTCGAGAAAATATTATTCAGAAATCGTTTGCCTATTCCATCGATAATGGATGAACGCTCGTTTGCAACTCGCGCCAGGGACCTACATATAGGAGATATAAAACTGGAAGAACTAAATAATGAATTAGAAGCCATATTAGCTCAGACTATTGAATGCTCAAGCTTAATAGGTGGCTTCAAATGGCTATTTACATATGTTCGTGGCAATGTAGGTTACCATAGATGGAACGGGCTAAAATATTTCTTGTTTGAATTTGAAGAACATATTCATCAGCAGGATTACTCACGTGATTTTGCTATAATCTCATGGGACAAATTCTTCGAGACGTCAATTGAACATATCATGCCAAAAACTTATCAAGATTACTGGAGTGATACAATGTCAAATTATTTATCACAAAAGAGTTTTTCTGAAGAGGAAAGATATGTGGCCATAAAAACCTTATTAAATTCTCTCGGCAACCTTACAATTATTAGAGACAAGAAGAACTCAAGTCTTGGTAATAATCCGTGGGAAACTAAAGTCAAGGCGTATGCTAATGGAAGTTTTAGCGAACGTCAAATCAGCAGCAAAACTGAATGGCATCCTTGGTCGGCCGAATCAATCCTTAATAGAGGTAAAGTACTCCTAAAATACTTAAGGTGGGTTCTATCAATTCCATTTTTTATTTCTTGCATAAGACAGCAGAACC
>OLSA01001027.1_pt1 | contig 23896 bp, 20 predicted proteins | sample 1672731 | NCBI WGS metagenome assembly OLSA01 (sample SAMEA3136718, study PRJEB25190) | human gut metagenome | biome: human gut; feature: human-associated habitat; material: faeces | place: Austria | collected 2013
TAACAAGAACAAACCTAAAACACAAGTGAATTTCTTCGCTTGCATCTTAGGCTGTCCTATGTCTTTCCCTAAAGATTCTTTCAAAGGAAATGAGGAGTATTAGTAAATTATTGGCAGACTGTGATAATCGTGCATCGTGCCTGTTCTTAGATTAATAAGAATGCTTATTCCTGTCAGCCGTTGGACTACATTTCTAAAGCATTCTTTTTTATTTAGAGCCATGAGGGGGGATAATAATGTAGTGTACCTCCTCGCTCGTTACACTATAAACTTATGTAATCATCTTATGAGATAGGTTTATGCTTCACCTAAAGCCTCTTGAATGGATTTGATGGTTCGCAATCGCTTTAATTCTTTCACTCCAAGTTGGCGGTAAGCTCTGCCTAAGATTGGATATTCATGTTCTATATCAATGGTTTGCAAGTCAAATGTCATTGGGTTTGCTTTGATTTCACAATATCGTTTGTGTAGTTCTCTGAAAGTTGGCTTTACAATTAATTCCTTGACAAACTTCTCTGGTGCGATATGCCATTTACCTTTAGTAGTTACTATTCCAGATTGGGCATAAGTTTCTCTTAATGATTTGTCTGATTGGTAAACCACAGTAGCAATATAATAGCTGTAAAGCTGTAACTTGGCTACCATATCATTAACGACAAATTTATTCTCTTGATAAGATAGGTAAGATTCAATCCCAACTTTCTTAATCTCATTAATCTGTTGCTTGGTTGCCGCTTCTGATAGTTTGGTATTATTAAGCATATCAGCCCTTTCTTGTGCTGCCTTTACTTCCTTATCCACAATCTGCTCCATTTCTTCAAATGTTGTGTAATGGTCAGTAGCTTTAGTGTTGAAGATATGGACTACTTTATTTCTAAATGGATTGGACTTGGTTCTGATTCTTCCTACAATTTGAGGTATATCCATATCAATGCTGACCAATGTGTGTCTGTTCTGAACATTGCTGACAACAAAGCATAATCCTGTTTCAGAATGGAAGTCCACACCCTCAAATGATTTGGAAGTGATAAAGTTGAATTTCTTGGGAGCGTCAGCAGAACTTGATATAGTATATTCTTCTAAGGTTCTTCTATTCTTAGGATTGTCAGCACAAATAATTCTATAATCATCCTCTGTTAGTTGTGTCTGTTTAAGTATGGCTTTAATCTCTGTAACGCTGTTAATGAAGAAATATGCTTCCTTGCTCTCTATGCCGTTCACATTCAGACAACCTTTAGCTTGGTAGGTCTTGATAAACTTGGCTGCTACCATATAAGGCTTGTCTGTATGGTAAGGATAAACAGTAATATCATCTGTTGTATTCCAATCAGCTATGTATTCTGGAATGTCATTGAAGATTGCTGGCTTCAAATTGTTTGGAATAGGAGTAGCTGACAAGAAGCAATAGGATTTGAACTCTTTAAAGTGAGCCAACACCCCATTAATAGCCTTGTCTCTGAATGAGTATTGTTTAAGGAAGTTGTGGTATTCGTCAATCGTCAGTTTAAAGTCTTTAGGATTGATAAACTCCATCAACTTGTCTATCTTGTCATAGGTGCAGATAATCTTCTTTACTCCAACAGAAGATAAGTAATCCTTTAATTTTTTCTTTAGCTCTAAGGTGAAATTTCCATATAAGCCAAACAGGTTATTAACAACAGGACTTAATCCTGCTCTGCGTTCATGTTTCTTCCAGAACTTCACATTACCATCTGCATCTTTAGTTGGATAGCATTTGTTCTCAATCAGTTCTGTGGTTGGAACAGTAATGATATAATTCTCGTTATTGGTAAGTGCTATGGTAGTAGCACCGCAACCTGTCTTGACCTTATTAAAGATGCAGTTCATAGGGAAGTCCTTCATGGTAAGGAATCCATCTTTCTCTTGAATATCTAACTTGGTTATCATATATTGTTGGCTTTTAAAAATCTGTTAGCTGTAACCCCAATTATAGAATCTTAGATATGTCTAAAGTTCATATAATGGGTAATTTGAGATAGTTCTATAAGGCTGAAATGCTAAACCCAAGAATTTGGAGTAGAGAAGCCCACCTGTCACATGGGCTATCGAACAGGTTACTTCTTTATTTGTTCTGTCAATTTAGTTAGAGCTTCCTTATAAGATTTGGCTTCCATGCTCTGACCTGCAATTGGGGTGAAGTACTTATTCCAATTCTCTTTATTGATATGGTTGATAGTGTTTACAACTATTTCTATATCCTTACATTCAGTAAAGAATGCTTTCAGTCCTGCTCCAAAACGTCCAGTAAACCTATCATTAGAGATGAAGCTGTTAGATTCTAATGCCGCTAAGATTCTATCTCCCTTATCTTGTGTATCTTTGCTGATTTGAACTTTACTAAAGTCAGAGAGTTTCTTATATTCTTGTTGGATTGACTTGATTTGTGCTGCTGTCAGATTAGATGTTCCAAGAGTATAAACATTGAAAAGGAATGCAGGAATATAGCCTTCTTTCCTTTTATTAAGGATATAGTCTGCATTAGTATCTCCTGTTGAAATATTGGAAGCATAAAAATCATCATTAGACCATTTCCTGCCATTGTTACGTATTGATATGTAAGCCAATATATCCATATTCTCTTTAGAGAGTTTTACTGGCTGATAAGTAGCTGTAACATCTTTCAATTCATCAAACATGAGGGCTATTGTTCTATGCTGACCATCGCCACAAACACCGTCGTACTTGTCATAGTCTGCTTCCTGTACTTCAACCATTTTAATCTCGAAATTGCTGATAGTAGCAGAGCCTTCCCCTTTCTTACGAGTAATAGTAGGTCTGTACAACTTTCTACCGCCTAATTTATTCTTAGCTTCTTCCATTGGGAAGTATTCAATAGGCATTGTTTCGATGAATCCCCATGCCTTAATCTTGTTGTAAGATTCAACTACGTTAGAGTTGTCAATTTTAGTGCGGTTACCTTCGATGAACAATAAATTTAAGTTCTTCATGTCTTTGGGGCTTTCAGTGATTAGTCTGTGGCAACGTGCCTGCCAGCTTTCTGAAAGCGGTGCAAAGATATGTCTCTTAAATAGGGTATGTAAGAGTAAGTTTTATATCCCTGTTTTTACGTTGCTGAATATCATTAGGTTAGCATCTTATGAAGTGTAATATTAAAGTCTTTGAAGTCTCTCATCAACTTGTCAAATGTAGCGTTGTTATCTTTGGTACAAACGTATGCAGGGTCACCCATTAGTAATTTACATAGATATAAAGTGCATAAAGCTAAGTCTCTTTCTGCCTGTACAAAGCTGACTCCCTCAGACTTATCAGTTTTGATGGGAAGATAGTCTAACAATGTTTTGACCAAAGAATATTGGATGGTACGTTCTCTCACTCTCTTATTCTCTCTTTCAATGAGACCATGAGAGACAAGGTCATGGGAAGAATAGAACTCCAATAAAGATTGAATGAACAATGAATTGTTAAACTCGAAGGATTTACTGCCTACCTTAATATTCATAGTTAATTTGGTATTGGGTTGCTCCTTCAATAAGTAGAGAATGTTATCAATCTTTGTCCCACTTGTGGTTATCTGATTCTCGCTCCACACCTTAATAATATGATATAAGAATGCAATAAACTCAAATGTAGGTTGAGCTTTTAGCCCTAACTTTTTTATTGCATCCTGTATGTACGTGAATTTATAAAATCCATCTTCTGTAAAGGGTAGTTCTTTTAGATAGATTTCTCTACTACGATAGTATGCAAATGGAGCTTGGAGTGGTTGATAATCGAAGCCATTGAAGCATGGGAAGTTTCTACAATAGATTCTGATATATTCAATGCTCTCCAAAATAGAAGTAACATCTTCATGCTGATATTCATTTTTGAAATCAGTTTCTAAACTACTCTCCATATCAGTCAGCATAGTTTCATCAATCTTAGGGAGCATATCTTGTGGCTCTTCATAAGGGGAGTTTATATATTCAATGAACAGATTATCATCCATAATGCTTTTTGCTCTAATTCAGTACAAAGTTAAAAAATAATCCTCACCTGCATTTGCTGCAAGTGAGGAATTATTAGCTTACTTACCAAACACGTACTTCACAACTTTGGCGTTAGCCTTGTTCTCATTTACAAAGTCACGTTCAATATAAATGTCTGTCACTTTCATTGAGTCGTCTATGTGATTAAGGGCTGCATGGACTATATATTTGTCTATGCCTACTTTGTTCAATGCAATAGTAGCCCATGAATGGCGCGCTGCATAGTACTCCAAATCATCTACTTCTAATATTGAACCAATCTCTTTCAATCCAGAATTGATAGCCTTGTTAAATGTCTTTTCATCCCCATAATATTGATAGAAGTTGAACAGACGTTTTCCTGTGCTATCCTTGTACTTATCAATAAGAGGTTGCACTATCTTAGGAATATCTACCATCATCTTTGCACCATCCAATCTACGAGCCTTGGTTTTGGTTCTGTTATAGATAATAGTGTTCCCTCTCATTTTAGTAGCATTGTAAAGGTCTGCTGAATTGATTCCAATAAGACAGAATGAGAGAATGAAACAATCTTTAGCCAAGTTATAACGGCAGGTGGACTTATATCCTTTCTTCATGTCTTTATAAGGCAGCTTCCACACCTTTTTAATGATGTCTGCTGGAATGGCTCTCTTACGTGTAGCTTCCTGTTTAGGTATCTTGAAGTCCTCAAAGGGTGAGTTAGGAATAAGAATAAGGTTCTTGTCTTTCTTATTGAACTTACGTTTGGCTTCATTGAACAGCTTCTTGATGCTTACCAAGTAGAGGGAAAGGGTGCGGTTAGAGGTCACACGTTTACCTTGCTGCATTAGTTTCTTGGTACGTGCATCACGTTCTCCAATTAAAAATGCTTTGAACTGTTCCAAGAAGTCTAAGGTGATAAGATTTATATCCAATTCTTCCTTACCTACAAACCGTACCAAAGCATTGATGGCAGTAGTGTAATTGGGTGCTCCTTTTATGGTAGTAGAAGCTATCCACTCACGACTGAACTTTATAAAGTCAATGGTCTGTTGCTTCTCTTGCTCTCCGTTTAGGAACTCAATTATCTCATCCAATGAATAATGATTTTGGTCTAATTGCAGTTTTAAGCACTGTTCCCTATAATAGAGAACAAGCCTATCTATTTCTCTCTTAATGGAAGTGTCCTCTTTGAATTTGAGGGATTTAGTTAGGTCTTGTTGAGTTACAAACAGGTTGGTGGATAAGCGTTTTACCTTGCGGTCTAATGTGAATCTAATCTTGACGTTATAAGTTCCGTCAACTTTTAGTTCACTCCTTTTAATCTCAGCTTTAATAGTCAGCATATTAGCTCTATTTTAATTAGTCAACAATTAGTCAACATCTGCTTAAAATAGGAGTAAATCAACCAAGAGCAACAGAGTTATATCTGGAGGGTCTGCAAACAAAAAAGGCTGTATTCCGTTAGGAATCAGCCTTTTAGTTTGTGGACCAGCCTGGGCTTGAACCAGGGACCTCCAGATTATGAGTCTGTTGCTCTAACCAACTGAGCTACAAGTCCGATGCATCCTTGCTTGGATAGCGGGGACAAAAGTAGCATTTTCTATTGAAATATGCAAGACTTTTGGATAAAATTCCTTATAACCTTTGTCCTTAGAACTTATAAATTCGTTTTGGATTCTTGGGAAACCAGCCTTTTTTCACTCGTTCTTCCTGCTCGAATATCTCCTTGATGGTCCAGAACGAGGAAAATGCAAAGACGCCCAAAAGGGAGGCTATCATGATGTTCTCCGTATAAAGGGAGGCAATGATGCCGCCGATGCCGAGTAAAAGGAAAATCCACCAGCACTTGGTGCCCCAATAATATTCGGCTTTCACAACTATGGGGTGAAACAAGCCGATGATGAGGAATGTGCAGATACCTATGACAAGGCCCGACAGATGATATTCGTTCAAGAAATCCATTGTTGTTCGTTATTTCTCGGGGCAAATAGGAATCTCCTTCTTGATGCTCTGTTCCAGGGAAATCAAGGTCTCGGTAGCGGTTACGCCAGGAATCTCCTGCATCTTGTTGTTCAGCAAATCCATCAGATGCTCGTTGTCGCGGGCATATACCTTGGTCAGCATGGTGTACGGACCAGTGGTGAAGTGGCATTCTACGATTTCGGGAATCTTGCCCAGCTCAGCAACTACCGTCTTATACATGGAGCCCTTTTCCAGCTTGATTCCTACGTAAGTGCAGGTTCTGTATCCAAGGGACTTGGGATTTACATGATAGCCTGAGCCAACAATAACGCCAAGGTCAATCAGGCGCTGTACACGTTGATGGATGGCAGCACGTGACACGCCACATTCAGCAGCTACGTCCTTGAAAGGGATACGGGCATTTTGGGAAATGATTTCCAGAATCTGCCGGTCAAGATTGTCTATTTTTTCCATAATAGTAAATAAGTAAAGTTCTTGTAGTTATCAAATAGTAAGCAAATATAGGACTTTATTTTAATTTATCTATAAAAAGGGACGGAAAAATGAATAAAAGTGAGGGGTAACGATAAGGCGCGGATTACGCGGATTTCACGGATTTAGTTTACCAAATCCGCGTTATTCCTCGTAATCCGCGCCTAAAAGAAGTATCAAGAGGGTTTTGCCCCTCCCTTCGGATTGTTACATTACTTCTCGATACCCAGCAGTTCCACTTCGAATATCAAAGTAGAGAACGGCTTGATTTGGCTACCGGTTTCTCTTGAACCGTATGCCAGGTCGTAGGGGATATAGAGTTCCCACTTAGAGCCGACGGGCATCATGGTGAGGGCCTCTGTCCAGCCTTTGATTACCTGGTTGGCACGGAAAGTAGCAGGTTCGTTGCGCTTGTAAGAGCTATCGAATTCTGTTCCGTCAATCAGCGTACCTTTGTAGTTTACTTTCACCTTGCTGCTGTCGGCAGGAACGGCACCGTTACCCTTGGTGATGATTTTGTATTGCAGACCGCTCGGGGTAGTTACTACACCTTCTTTAGCCTTGTTCTCAGCCAGGAACTTTTCACCGGCAGCTTTGTTGTCAGCATACTTTTCTGCAGTTGCTTTTTCTTTGATGGCATCCATCTGAGTACGCATGTACTCTTGAGCTTTCATCATATCCATAGCACCACCCTTGCCGATGACACCTGCTACGAAACCTGCCAGCAGATTTTCGCGGCTGATGCTCTGTGTGGAGTCGTTGCCGAAGATTTGTTGGTTGAAGCCTTCCACCCATTGCTTGCTGACCATCTGGCCTACTTGCAGACCAGCCATGTAAGCCACGTCTTTCTTATCGATTTTGGCTGCGCCTTCGTTGAAACCTTTCAGGAATTCTGACATCTGGGTTGAGTCAATGCCTTGTTGTGCAAGATACTGGTCCAAACCTTCTGTACGTGCCATACCGATGGCGTAAGATAATGAGTCGATGTCCGTCTTCAAATCAGCTTTCGGACTTTGAGCAGTACAAGATGCCATGCCGGCAGCTACTGCAAGAGCCATGAGAAATGTTACTTTTTTCATTTTGCTTTTACTTGTTGTTTATTTAGATAAAATTTTCTGTAATTCGACTTCGAATACGAGCGTGCTGTGGGGAGGAATCATCTCGCCGGCACCCTGCGCTCCGTATGCCAGGTCGCTGGGGATGTAGAGTTTCCACTTGGCACCTTCGGGCATAAGCTGAAGGGCTTCCACCCAACCGGGTATCACTTGGTTTACACCGAATGTGGCAGGCTGGCCGCGCTTGATGGAGCTGTCGAACAGCGTTCCGTCAATCAGTGTGCCTTCGTAGTGGCATTTCACTTGGTCGGTGGCTTTTGCATAAGTGCCTACCTTGCCTTCGTTGATGACTTCGTATTGCAAACCGCTTGGCAAAGTAACCACATTCGGGCGTTTCTTGTTTTCTTCCAGGAACTGTACGCCTTGCTCTATGCTGGCTGCATTCATTTTCTCTTCCAGTTCTGCGAAGTATTTGTTTACTATATCGCGTGCCTCTGCGTGTGAGATGGCGGTTTTGTTGCCTTCCAGTATGTCTTTGATAGCTTGTGCAAAGTCATCTACTTCGATGCCTTTTGCACCCATACTTAATAAATTTTGACCTATTCCGAGGCCGATAGCGTAACTGAATTTATCCATATATCTTTGGGGTTGAGACTGAAAGTATTATCTCTTTCAATCAGTTGCAAAATTACAAGTCGCAAAAGTAAGTGTTTTATTTGAATGATTTATGCTTTTAGGATTTAAATTTTCTTATATCTGTGCCAACTTCGGCAATCTTCTGTATTTTTGTAGGAAAGAAACTGCGATAAATAGAAAGGAGATATGGCAATGAAGAAGAATTTAGTGATTTTGTCCGGTGCTGGAATGAGTGCCGAGAGTGGCATTAGTACGTTTCGTGATGCAGGCGGACTGTGGGATAAATATCCGGTGATGCAGGTAGCCAGTGCCGAAGGGTATGTACGTGATCCGGAGTTGGTGATTGACTTCTATAACGAACGCCGTAAACAATTGCTTGATGTGGAACCGAATGCAGGACATACAGGGCTTGCCGAGTTGGAGAAAGACTTTAATGTGACGGTAGTTACGCAGAATGTGGACAATCTGCACGAGCGTGCGGGAAGTACGCACGTCATTCATCTGCATGGTGAGTTGACAAAGGTCTGCTCCAGCAGAGACCCGTATAACCCTCATTATATAAAGGAACTGAAGCCGGAAGAGTATGAAGTAAAAATGGGAGATAAGGCCGGTGACGGAACTCAGTTGCGTCCTTTTATTGTCTGGTTCGGAGAGGCGGTGCCGGAGATTGAGACAGCTATCCGATATGTAGAAAAGGCGGATATATTCGTTATCATCGGCACATCGCTCAATGTATATCCTGCGGCAGGTTTGCTGCATTATGTACCGAGAGGAGCAGAGGTGTATCTGATAGACCCGAAGCCGGTGGACACACATACTTCCCGTTCGATACATGTGATTCAGAAGGGAGCTTCTGAAGGAGTGGCTGAATTGAAGCAGTTGTTGGGAGTTTGAGAGGTTTTCTCTTCCCGGTTTTATTCCAGTTCGGTGGCAAAAGTCTCCATGTTTTCTGCAAAGTAAAGGATAATCAATCTTTTTATGTATCCGGTTGCATGGATGAGATTGATCGCTCAAATTGATTGAAACTACATTTTTTTTGAGTTATTTTTGTCGAATATTAAATACAAATCTCTCATTTAACGTATGATACCGATGAAAAGCAAATTATTACTCACATGTATCCTCCTGTTTTTCTGTTCCTCTTTTCTGTGCGGACAGAATCAATCTTCTAAAGTGGCAAACTCTGTTGAAACGAATAATGGATGCATCCGGCACCCGTGGCAAGGAAAAAGAGTGGGATATTTGGGAGACTCTATTACAGATCCCAACTGTCATGGCGACAAGATAAAGAAATACTGGGATTTTCTGCAAGAATGGTTGGGAATTACTCCTTATGTATATGGTATCAGTGGCAGGCAATGGAATGATGTGCCCCGGCAAGCCGAGCAACTGAAGAAAGAACACGGTGAAGAAGTAGATGCTATCGTGATTTTGATGGGTACGAATGATTTTAATGCCGGTGTACCTATTGGAGAATGGTTTACGGAAACAGAAGAACAAGTGATGGCAGCCCGTGGACAAACCCAAAAGCTGGAAACCCGTAAGAAACGTACTCCTATAATGGATGGAAGCACGTATAAGGGACGTATCAACATAGGAATCAATAGACTGAAACAACTCTTCCCAGACAAGCAGATTGTGTTGCTGACCCCGTTGCACCGTTCACTGGCCAATTTTGGAGAAACGAATGTGCAACCGGATGAAAACTACCAGAACAGTTGTGGCGAATATGTGGATGCCTACGTGCAGGCTGTCAAAGAAGCCGGCAATGTGTGGGGAGTTCCCGTGATTGATTTTAATGCGGTAACCGGATTGAATCCGATGGTGGAAGAACAACTGATTTATTTCTATGATGCGGGATATGACCGTTTGCATCCCAGCACGAAAGGACAGATACGCATGGCACGAACGCTGATGTATCAGTTGTTTGCGTTGCCTGTTATGTTTTAGGTTACCGATGGATAACTGCACGAATCACAAACCATGCATGATGTATCGTGGTACTGATCCATCCATAATGCTCTGCCATAATGCGGAATCTCTCTTTGAGGGATGCTTTCCGGTTCCGGGTGGTCATGCCCTCGTCCAAATAGTCAATGATTGTCAGGTGAGTGTTGTGAAGGGTATGCGCTTTCTTCATGATGCGGATGCACCAGTCGAAGTCAGCGGAGAAGCGGTACTGCAAATCATACGGCTCTACCAACGTGTGGCGGGGGAAGAATGCCTGATGGCAGACCAACATCCCTTGTTTAAAGCTTTTCCACGTTAAAGTTTCCGGAGCGGATAGCCTGCGCATACGTAGGAAATGACCGTTCTTGTCTACGATGGCTGTTTCTCCATAAAGTACATCGGGAAGTTCGTTGCCGATGATGGTATGTATCATTTGCTGTAATGTATTATCTTCGTGGAAGCAGTCGCCTGCGTTCAGAAAGCAAAGGTAATCACCGGTGGCAAGAGAGATTCCTTTATTCATGGCGTCATATAATCCTTTGTCCGGCTCGCTGACGACAGTGTGTATCCGCGAACGGTACCGGTCGATGATGGATAAGGTCTTATCTTCAGATCCCCCGTCTACGATAATATATTCGACGTGATGATAGGTTTGTGAGATGACACTTAGAATGGTGTCCTCCAATACCTTCTCAGCGTTGTATGTTACCGTGATGATTGAGAATTTCGGAGTGGGATGGACGCTATGCATATTTTCCTGTTATTTTGTTATAGATATCCGTATATCTTTTGGCAACGATACTCTCCGAATAGTTGCCCAATACCTTGCGGCGGGCTTGTTCTGAGAGTTCGCTGTATTCCGGTTCTGTCAATATCCAGTGAATGCCGTTGGCAAAATCTTCCGAAGACTTGTATTGTGCCACGTAGCCATTGTGCAGATGGTCTATCATTTCGGGAATGCCGCCTACATTGAACCCTACGCACGGCACTCCGCATGCCATCGCTTCCATAATCATGTTGGGCAGATTCTCTTCCAGTGACGGGATGGCGAAAATATCTACTGAGTTGTATATATTCACTAATTCATGCTCATTCTTGATGTAAGGAAGTGAGTGTACACGAAAGGGAAGCAGAGCCTGTAACTGTTGGGATTGGTTGCCGAATGCAACTACCTCCAATGAATCTTTCCATTCCGAATGCTTTTCTGCCAGCATTTTGCAGGACTCAATTAAATATTTGACTCCTTTCCGCTTATCGGTAATCTTTACCGAACCGAACAGAATTAGTTTTTTGTTTTGCGGCAACATACATTTCGTACGTGCCTCCTCCTTCTTTTGTGGTTTGAAGAGATTCGTGTTAATGGCGTTCGGAATATTGACAATCTCTTTTCCTGCAAGCAATGCACTACTTTGTGCTTGTTCTTTCAGCCAATGACTGCAAGTGACGAAATGAATCGGGGCATGAGCATAAAGTTCTTGTTTGTTGCGGAAAGTGCGATATGACAGATCCTTCCGGCCTCCTTCCTTATATATATAGGGGCAGTGATGGCATTCCTTCTGGTATTTGGTACATTCCCGTGCATAGTGGCAGATACCGGTACAAGGCCACATATCATGCATTGTCCATACTACAGGCTTGCCGGATGACAATATCTTTCGGATATCTTTCAATGAGAGCATTCCCTGATTGACCCAGTGAAGGTGGATGACATCCGCCTGACGGAACTCCGGAAGTGACGTAATGTCCGTGCCGGTATTTGCTATATCTACATCAAACATATGATTCCGGTGAAAACGGTTGGCACTCCAGATGACAAGACGTTCCCACATGAATTTCCATACTTGCAACCAGCTTCTGTTCAACCCGACAACACTAATCTGGTCGGTCTGTTTGTCACGTACCAACATTTTAGCTTTGATACCGTTGTTTTTCAGCGATTCCATCAGACGGCTTGCCGCAACGGCCGGACCGCCCATCTTCTCAGAAGTATTAATAATCAGTATTCTCATTTTCTAAAGTTTGCTTGCCAACAGGCTTGTATACAGATTGATATATTGTCCGGCTACCACCTTGCCCGAATATTTAGTCATTACTTCGTTTCTCATTGCTTCCGGTGACACCCGTTCTTTCCCTTCGGTAAGTCCCCATTTTATTCCGTCGGCCAGACTTTCCGCCGACTGATAGTCAGCCAAGTATCCATTCTCCTTATGGCGGATGATGTCTGCTTGTCCGCTGTTGCCGAACGAAACAGGCAGGCAACCGCAAGACTGGGCTTCAATCAGTGTTTGTCCGAAGGTTTCGTAGAGCGAGGCGGACACTGCGACATCGGCTGCCGAATAGATTTGAGAAAGCTCCTCCGCTTGGCTTACCCAGCCCATGTAGGTATGACTGACCGGAATAGACGGGAGCACCTGCAGGGGGTATTTGATTCTTCCGAATAGTAGGAGGTGCAACTCTTTACTCCGAAAGTCTTTTCGTCGGATTAAAAGGCGAATGGCCTCCATCAACGTTGGGAATCCTTTTATCGGATCATCAATACGGGCAGCCCCGAACACGATAATCCGTTTGTCAGGAAGAGATAATGCTTGTCGGCATTCTACTTTATTAAGTATCCGGAAGTTGCTCAGTGAAAGCGTATTCGGTATCACTGTGACCGGCTTTCCTTTGAGTAGTGTGCTTTGGCGTACTTGTGAGGCGAGCCAATTACTTACTGTAACGATATTTATTCTTGCCGGAGAGAGTATGCTCTGTTTTTTCCTGAAGACGCGGTGAGACAAGTCGTTGTTCCCGGGAAAACGGAGAAAGTGGCAGTTTCCGCATTCGTTTTTGAATGATTCGCAAGAGTAGGAATAATGGCAGATGGAGGTACATTCCCACATGTCATGCATCGTCCAAACAACAGGTTTGCCGGAGGTGATGATTTGTTGAATATTGTGCAAGGACAGCATGCCCTGATTGATCCAATGCAAGTGAATGATATCTGCCTCTTTGAAAACCGGAAGCCGGGTGACATCGAACCCCGTATTGGCAATGGATACCCTAAAAAGATTCTTCCGGCTGAAAAGATTATTTGCCCAAATAATGAGACGTTCCCAGATAAACGTGAACTTTCTTTGCCAAGACTTACCGACGGTATGTACTTTATCGGAGTGGCTCGTTTTGTGCAGTACCAACATCCCGGTGTCTATTCCGGCACCGTTGAGCGATTCCATCAGACGGTTTGCTGCGATAGCCGCACCGCCTATTCGTTCTGAAGTATTGATGATTAGTACTCTCATGCGCATAAAAGTTTATGCAAATGTACGCTTTTCGTTGCAAATCTATGGTTGCTTGCGATAAGTTTTTACCGTAGTAGTTAAGATTTGCGATAATTCGCGGCTGTAATGTTCTAAATTATATTCCCGTTCTGCCAGTTTCCGACCGTTGGCTCCCATTTGCTGTGCTTCTTCAGGATGGGTGTAGAGGTAACGGATGGCTTGTTTCCATCCTTCTGTATCATTATAGTCTACATAGATACCTGTTCCTTCTTTTTCAATGTCCATTTGAAATTTAGGATTACGTGAGCAAATCACCGGGAGTCCTAATGCAAAAGCTTCTACCAGTGTGGTGAGTTCCACGGTGTAGGGGTTGTCAAGGCAGCAGATGACTACTACTTTTGAATGTGCTACTTCTGTGGCGAGCTTGTGTGGGATGATACCGCTCGTGAAATGTATCCGTATGTTGGTATATGGTATATATTTTTTTAGTAAAAGCTCATAGTTCTTGTCTCCGGCGGCAGGTGTGGTAAACACATCAAGGGGAAGCCCTGTTTCGGCAAATGCTTTTAGCAAGGTGGTGAAGTCACGATTCTCTTTCCCAGTAGTGATAAACGTCTTTTCCGGTTCTTCTTCGTTTGCGGCTGGAAGGTGCTGTCTCAGATAGTCATAGAAATCAAGGTCGGCTCCCCAATGTATAAGGTGCAACTGACCGGCGTTGACTTTGCCTGATTTTAAAGAGTCCTCAATTAACGTCTGACTGAAAAAGAACATTTGATCGATACCTCTATAATAAAAGCGGGAAACCAAATTCTTCAGTTTGTTGGAGTTTCGGACTACGGCTTGATGGTGCCAGATAGCAATGGGTTTGCGGTACAATCCGAACGCACGTAAGAAGATAATAAGCTCTAGTCCGTAAAAGGAGGTACCATACAAAAGGTCGTACGGTTCTTTGCAACGTATGATTTCAAAGAAATTGTAGAGTGAGAACCGTATACGGGATGCGAAATGACGGTAATGGTGGAGTATCGGGTGAATACCGTGTTTACTGAAATGAGTGAGCCCATATAATATATGTCCGGGGTGTAAATGGTTCTTCCATTCGTCCAATGCTTCTTGTATGGGGCGTGTGTGATAATAGTACATTTTCATGCGCCGAAGTCTCCTTTCAAGGTACGTTTAATTCGTCGAATCGCTTTGGCCATAAAGCAATTTGTGCGGTGGTAATAGCGTGCGAATGCTTCTCTGGCTTTTTCATTTTCTTCTATTGGCGACCATTTTTCTATTGGGAGCGGTTTCATCCATAAGGTGGAACTGTATAAACCTCCACCACCGCAGTTGGTGCCGCTTCCATCGAAACCGATGTTCTGAATAAGTGAACGTCCGGTGTTTAACGAGAGGATATCTGCTAAAAACAGGCTGGCATTCCAGCGGATGGCCCATGAATTGTTTTTTCCCTCGATTTGGCGCCTCAGCATTCGTGTGAAAGGATAATTCCCGTTGAGGTCAAATCTCCGTGTGAGGTTACGTTCTTCCAATTGGCGGAGCAGCTCTTTCCCGTCGGGATTGAAATATTTCCATGCTCTGTCCCAAGTAGCCCACCCCCAACTTCCGGTAAACTTGATAAGAAATGTATCGGGCAGGGAAGGGTCGTTGGTGAAATCACAAGCTTGTATGTGACCGACGCGTGGCTCGTCTTTGTAAGTCTCAAGTGCATCGTTCATAAATTGTAGGAAGTAAGGTGCTGTAATCAAGTCGTCTTCCATTACGATAACCCGCCCGAAGCGGTTGACTTGTGTGGTAACTCCGTCAATGATATTACGCGCAAGTCCCCAGTTCTTTTCCCGTTCGATGAGGGTGATGCTCTTAAATCCTGTTATCTTATGGATATAGTTGCGGACTTCAGCTACAGCTGCCTCGTCTGTGTCCTTGCGGGCTGCATCGGAATAGATGTAGAGCTCACTTTCGGCAGCGAGTGTGTTGTTTTGAAGTGTCTCCATCGTTTGTTTTAAATGTTCCGGACGATTGTACACGAACAGCAATATGGGAGCGTATTTTGTCATTATGTTATTTGGTTTTTGTTACTAGTTCAATAATTTTGCTGCCGAAGTACTGCCAAGCGTTTTCATCGAGAAATTGCCTATATCCAACTAGTGAGGCTTTTTCTTTTTTATAGTCTGAGAGGATGACGGCAATATCATCCAGACTTTTAAATGTGTGGACGTTTAATAGACTGTTGTGGCTGTAATCGATGAATGATCCGGTGGCTGGTCCTATTACCTTTGCCCCGAAAGAAAGGGAATCCATTAATACTCCCGAACTTAATACAGAATCGGGACAGTAAGGAATGAGTACAAAACGGGAGCAGGCTACGTAATTACTTAGCTTTTCAAACGATGGACTTTCAGGGATGATTTTGACATAATCAGGTGCTTTGTCCTGCAATTCTTTCAACAAAGAGGCGGAGGCACATCGTCCGATAATGCAGACATTGGGGTGTTGCTCCGGATGGTTACGTAGGTATGAAAGATATTCATGTATACCTTTATAGCGTGAGATAGTACCCCATATCAGCAAATCATAAAGAATATTATTCTCGGCAGGTAACTGTCGGGGAAGTCGATTGATGGTAGGATGGTGCAGAAAATGAACTTTTCCGCTGGCTTGCGGATATCTCTGCCGGATGATTTCCAGCCCTTCGGTAGCGTGTGTAAGTATTAAATCCGCTTTCCGGACGATGAAACGCATGAGGAATTTTTTCATGCCTGTATACCCGTCATTGTGTGGTTTTTTGTTGTGCAGTACCCATACGATTTTCTTCTTTGCCAATTTGAGTACTGTTACGAAACAGATTGCCGTGACAGCTTGTAAAAGTCCGTATTTGAAATCAGGAATACTTTCAAACCAATTGAAGATAATCACGTCTCCCCATCGTTTGGGAGGCAATATGCTAAGAAGTGGGTTTCGGTGTGGAGGATTGATAACAGTACTTTCTCCTTCACGGTTCAAGGAAGCGATGAAATTCTCTATATAGGGATTGTTTTTTTCGTTAGGGTTTTGCCTTAAACGCGGAAATACAGTAAATGTTATCATATTCCTAAGTCATTAATGGATGGCAAATTTACTACAATCTCGGATAAAATACAAGGGAGTGAAAAAAGACTTGATGCATGATTGCAAAAAACGTGTATGGGGATAAAGTTGTTTATGCTGAATGCAACAGACGCAACAGGCTTTCAGAATTCCAACAATACTGCCTGTCTTCATATACCGAATTGTTCGGATGGTATATTTCTGCCTGAATGGATAGTTGCTGACAGCTTGAAAATATCTTTTTGTAACATTGCGCTGTGAGTGGTTGCTTAGGCTTTTCAGAGCAGTTTGTAGTCCTTCCCATGCATTGTATTTTTGTTCCGTATGGTAGGAAGTGGCTTGAGGATGTCTACGCCAATAGACCAGTCCTTCGTCAATGAACTCTATTGGTCCGGAGACAACGGCAGCCAACATTAGCAAGGAGTCATAGGAGATGTTATTCTCTTGTTTCACAGCTTGCTGGAAAATGGGTAGGATATTGCGGTGGAAGAGACATTCGTGTCCCGGGACATATGGTTTCATTAATAGATAAAGCTCGTTGTAAAGTACATTAGATTTGTTTTTTTTCCCCATGGTCTGTTGAATATCCGTGGTGAATAGGTAAGAGTTATGAAAAAGTAGAGAATGATTTGTTGCGTGGTTCATCAGAATCTCTATCTTATCCGGTCGCCAGATATCATCTTGGTCGGAAGAGGCGATATATTCACCTTCAGCTTTGGCGAAGGCGGATGAAAAATTGTAATTGAATCCTAGTGGTGTCTCGTTAATATAGAGTTTGACACGTGGGTCTCTTTTTTGATATGCTTCAATAATTGTTACTGTACGATCGGTAGAACAATCGTCTTGTATGATCAATTCATGGATGGGATAGGTCTGGCACAATATAGAATCTATTTGCTGTTCAAGATATTTATCTCCGTTATAGGTACACATAACGACTGAAATGGAAACCGGTGAGCTCGGATTAATATTCATATTTTTGAATTTGTGTAAATACTGTCTGCAAAAATAGCCAAAGAATAATAAACTTGTTTACTTTTGTGTTGGAAATGAATATATGATTATGGAAAAGATTATATTAGTGCCGGTGGGAGGATTAGCTAATCGTATGCGCGCTGTAGCTTCTGCCGTTACCTTGACATATAGAGTAAGGAGAAAGTTGGAAGTACTATGGTTCCGTGATTGGGGACTGAATGCTCCCTTTTTCAAAGTGTTTGAGGAACCGGAGTTGATGAATATATCCTTTTCGGAGACTTCTTGCAAACATTTGCTTATGTATGACCGTCCTCGCAGGCGTAATTTTTATCTTCCGAAACTTTTTCAGAAATTGTTGTTTGAGGATTGTCTGTATGAAAGGGACGTACGTGCTCTTTGTTATAAGGAGTCGGAGCTGGAAGAGTGGGCATCTCAAAGTGGACGGTTGTATATTGCTACTTGTGACCAGTTTGCGAATTACAGTACAAATTTACTTCGTTCTTTGTTTCACCCTGTCGCTTCCGTTTGTGAGGAAGTCGAACGCCGTTTTTGTCACTTTTCCAAGCATACGGTAGGTGTACATATTCGTCGTGCAGATCATACGGTAGCCATCCGTCAAAGTCCATTGGATTTGTTTTTTACACAGTTGGACAAAGAAAGTGATATGTATGATGATTTGTGTATCTATCTGGCAACTGATTCGGAAGAGGTGAAACAGCAGTTACGCAATCGTTATGGTAGCAGGGTGCATACGGCTGAGACGGTTTCTGATCGTGGCTCGATTTCCGGAATTAAGGATGCTGTAGCCGATATGTATACACTGTCACGCACTCAAAAGATTTATGGATCTTCAGGCAGTTCTTTTTCGGAACTGGCTGCCCAATTAGGAGATATTCCCCTGCAAATACTTCGTGTTTAGATTTTCTTTCTTATAAATTCAATGCACTCACGGAATATCACGGATTGTAATTTCCATAAAATCAGAGCGTACAAAGATACTACCAGCACTATTTTTATTAGTAAGGATAAATATAGATTCCGGATTCCGAGAGTGATATAATAAGCGGAGGCAGTCAATGTGGCTGCTAATAAGAAATAAGGAGCGATATCCTTGAGTACACAGGATAGAGTCAAAGGTATTTCTCTTTTGACGAAGAAATACCAGACAAAAAGCCATAAGATATTGATGGTAATGAACAGATAAATCATCATTGTGATACCATAAGGATAGCTGAGACATGCTGTGATAAGTTGCAAAATGCTGAGTGTGATATTGCAGAACATAAACACGGAAGAACGTCCCCGGCTGACCAACAGGTTTGAGAACAGGTTATTAATAGGGATAAACGCACCCCAGATACAGAGCAACTGCATCATTTGGGCGGAAACGAGCCATTTGTCAGTAATGGTAATCACGATGAACTCTTTGGATACAATGCTGAGGCCGAACATGGCAGGGAAAGAGATAAATGCGGTGAAGCGCAGCATTTTACGGAATACGGCTACCTGACGCTGGGTGTCTTCCGTTATGCTTGCTAATACGGGCTGGGCTACTCCGTTAATCATTCCTGTGATTAAGGAATGTCCCATGTTATTCCATTTGTTTGCTTGGCTGAAATCTCCTACTGCCTGCTTGGTATAGAATTTCCCTAATAGTACGGAGAACAGATTGTTGTTGATAGTCATGAATATGTTGGTAATTAACATTTTACTACTAAAACCGAACATCTCTTTTATAGGAGAAAAGTCGAAATGGAAGCTAGGCATCCATTTGGCGAAGTACCAATTGAGTATAACGACAACTGCTACGTATACAAGTGATTGTATGGCTATGCCCCAATAGGCAAATCCATTTACGGCAAGGACTATTGCTGTAATACCGGATAATGTAAGTGAGGAAAGGGAAATAATCGTATTTTCTTTCACTTTGAGGTTGCGGAAAAGGATGGCGCGTGGAGCGATCCCTAAACTAGCGATAAAAAAACTTAGGAAAGTCAGTCGGGAAAGGGGGACTAATTCCGGCGTACGGTAAAACTCGGCAATCAGTGGAGCCGACAGGTAGAGCAATATATATAAGATGGCGCTACAAGAAACACTAAACCAAAATACGGCATTGTAATCTTTGTCCGAAGCATTTTTACGGTTGACCAAAGCGGAGATGAAACCGCTTTCCTGTAGGATGTTGGCTATCGTTGAAAAGATGGTCAGCATACCGATCATGCCATAATCGGAGCGTGACAACAAACGAGCCAGAACAATTCCGAAAAGAAGCCCCAGCAACTGCTGTAAGCTGTTGCTGAGTCCTCCCCAAAATAATCCTTTGGCTGTCTTTTGTCTCAGTGATTGCTCTTCACCCATTTTTTATTTTACTTCGCTGCCCGGCTTTACCTCCCGTCCCGGCATAATAACAGCCAAACTGCCATCATTATTTTCGGCGCTCAGAATCATTCCTTCGCTGACGATACCTTTCAGTTTGCGCGGGGCAAGATTGGCGATGAAGCAAACCTGTTTGCCTACCAGTTCTTCCGGTTGATAGTGTTTGGCAATGCCCGATACGATAGTACGTGTTTCCAGTCCGTCGTCGATTTTGAATTGCAACAACTTATCTGCCTTTGGTACTTTCTGGCATTCGAGGATAGTACCTACACGGATATCCAATTTCGTGAAATCATCGAATTCGATGTTCGGACGAATCGGATTGGCTTTGTAGTTTGCTTCTTCGTTTGCTTTTTTAATATCAAGCAACTTCTGTACTTGTGCTTCGATAGTAGCGTCTTCGATCTTTTCAAACAGCAGTTCCGGCTTATTCAACTGATGGCCTATGGACAGCAGATTGTCATTTCCTAGTTCAGCCCATTCGAATGTGTCCATATTCAGCATCTTACGGAGTTTCTCCGAACTGAACGGCAGGAACGGATCAAAAGCGATGGCGAGGTTGGCAACCAACTGTAGGGAAATGTTTAAGATAGTGCCTACACGCTCCATATCTGTTTTGGCCAATTTCCACGGTTCGGTGTCGGCCAGATATTTGTTACCGATACGTGCCAGATTCATGGCTTCTTTCTGTGCATCGCGGAATTTGAAAATGTCGAGCAGTTTTTCCACTTCTGCTTTTACGTCTGCGAATTCTTTCAGAGTTTCCTTGTCATAGTCAGTCAATTCGCCCTGTGCAGGTACTTTTCCGTCAAAGTACTTTTGGGTAAGTACCATAGCGCGATTCACAAAGTTGCCATATACAGCGACCAGTTCGTTATTGTTGCGTGCCTGGAAGTCTTTCCAGGTGAAGTCATTGTCTTTTGTTTCCGGTGCATTGGCGGTCAGTACATAGCGGAGTACGTCTTGCTTTCCGGGAAAATCGGCCAGGTATTCGTGCAGCCATACAGCCCAATTGCGGGAAGTGGAAATTTTATCTCCTTCCAGGTTTAGGAATTCGTTGCTCGGCACGTTGTCCGGCAGAATGTAACTGCCTTCAGCTTTCAGCATTGCAGGGAATACGATGCAATGGAATACGATGTTGTCCTTGCCGATGAAGTGAATCAAACGGGTTTCAGGATCCTTCCACCATGTTTCCCAACTATCGGGAAGCAGTTCTTTGGTATTGGAAATGTATCCGATAGGCGCGTCAAACCATACGTACAAAACTTTTCCTTCTGCTCCTTCTACGGGAACGGGGATTCCCCAATCGAGGTCGCGGCTTACGGCACGTGGCTGCAAGCCCATGTCGAGCCAGCTTTTGCATTGACCGTATACGTTGGGACGCCATTCTTTATGATCTTCCAGAATCCATTTGCGCAGCCATGCCTCATGTTTGTCGAGGGGAAGATACCAATGCTTGGTTTCTTTCATTACCGGCTTGCTCCCGCTGATGGCGCTTTTCGGATTAATGAGATCTGTCGGAGAGAGTGAAGTACCGCATTTCTCACATTGGTCACCGTATGCTCCTTCCGAGTGGCAGTGAGGACATTCTCCGGTGATATAACGGTCGGCGAGGAATGTTTTAGCTTCTTCATCGTAGTATTGCTCAGACGTTTTTTCGATAAATTCTCCTTTGTCGTACAATGTTTTGAAGAAGTCCGAAGCTAGTTGGTGATGGGTCGGTGAACTGGTGCGGCTATACACATCGAATGAGATTCCGAATTCCTCAAATGACTTTTTAATTAAGGAATGGTAACGGTCTACTACATCCTGCGGGGTGATTCCTTCCTTTTTGGCACGGATCGTGATAGGCACTCCGTGTTCGTCCGAACCGCCGATGAATAATACATCTTCTTTTTTCAGGCGCAGATAGCGTACATAAATATCTGCGGGTACGTATACACCGGCCAGATGACCGATGTGGACAGGTCCGTTCGCATAGGGCAATGCCGATGTGACGGTGGTTCTTTTGAATTTCTTTTCCATTGTATCGTGTGATTTTATTGTTTTCAGCTTTGTAATGTGCAAAGATAGTGACTTTCTGTCTGATAGCAAAAGTTTGTTTCAATATATTGTGCAAGGGGTTACAATACGGACATACCTTCTAAAATATCTCATTAATAACCAAATGTAATAACCGATTTTAATAACGTTTGGTAATAACAAAGATGAGCGAACAGGTATTTTTAGATTTCAGTTTGAATTTCAATTTGCGGCAGACAAAGAAGAATATGCCAACCATTATTTATGCCCTGTTTACCTTTAGAGGGAGACAATACAAGGTCAATATTGGCGCCAAAGTTTATCCAACGCAATGGAATAAGCGGAAACAAATAGCCACTATCAGCAACGGGCAAACAAGGCTGGATAATCGCAATAATGAGATAGTCAATAAAAGAATAAGGTCCATATTTGCCGTCTTTGAAGAGAAGAAGAGTTATCTTTGCGAGAACTTAGAGAGGATAGACTTCCTCTTTGAAGAAATGAGGCAAGCTATTAATCCTAATCTTAAAACTCGTTATACAATTATGAAAGATAACAACCAATTATCTGCAACGCTTATCTTAAGTCAAATGGCAGAAAGGAATATTCCTTCAGAGAATAGTCGGAAGATATATCTGGGATATGTAACGGCATTTAAAGAGTATTTGGAAGCTAAAGGCATAAGCAACAGGTTATCTGCCATAAATACAGATGTACTGGAAGATTACCAACAATTCCTACTGGACAGGAATCCTACGAAAATTAAAACTCTCCTTAACAAAGTCAAGGGGATTGTAACGTTAATCAACCATGCCAATAAGGATAAAGCTATTAAAGCAAACATAAACACCAATGGCATAACATATCTGGAAGACAAGCGGAGCAAGGAGCAGAAGAAAAGCAAACAGGTTCCATTAACAGAAGGACAATTATTAGCCATATATAATTGCACTGATTTAAATGCCAAAGAGAGTGAAGCTAAAGATTTGTTTATTTGTCAGTGCTTGTTAGGGCAACGTATTTCAGATTTACCTAAAATATTTAAGGGAGAATATACGATTACAAAGCTAGAGGACGGTAATGAAGTGATTTCGTTTATAGTTCAAAAGACCATAGAACAAGCTACATTACATCTCTTCCCGGTAGTAAAAGAAATTTTAGAACGATATAAGCAAACAGGTTTCAAACATATAGATTTACTTACAGAAGATGAAAGGATAGTCAAGAAGAATGAAGCTAAGCTGAATAGAACAATTAAACAGGTATGTGAGAAAGCGGGACTGGATAGCGATATAAACTATGTTGAACAAATAGGTGGTAATATAACTAAAAAGAGAAAGAAACTATTTGAGTTAATTCATACTCAAACAGCAAGACATACTTTTATCACTTTGATGTGTCGCTTGGGTATACCTAAAGAGGATGTTATAATAGCAACTGCGCATACAGACACCACAATGATAGACGATGTTTATTTGCATGAAACTGTAAACGATAAAGGAACAAGGCTTATTAATTCTTTAAAGAAAATCAAAAACAGTAGATTATTCAAGGTTGAAGGGACTGATAATATGGTAGATGCTACAATGAATAAACAAGAAACGGTCAAGAAGCCAATTTCAAGGGCGAGCGTGGCTGACAATATAACCTTTGAAACCTTGTTAGACACTCAATTTTTTGCATCCAAAATCAATAAGGCTGTTGAACTACAATCACAAGTAGGTCACTTGAAAGATGGGAAACTATGTAGCTATGACAATGAAATTGCGTCCCTTATAAGCGAGATAGAAAAGTTCTCCCAATCTTCCACTTCAGATTCTGATGTGGCAAAGCAATATGTGAAACAGTTATCTGTTGGGAAGCTGTCAGACTTGTATGACTGTTTTAGGGAAATGATTATCAAGTGCGTTAAGATTGGTATCAGTAAGGATGCAATTATGCAGTTTATCAATAAGGCTTTGGAAATAGGCTTGTTGGATAATGCAAGATTCACCAATATAAAAGAAATCACTACAGCCTTATTGGATAAAAGAAATCAAGACTGACAAGTTTTTTAGGAAATTAGGGTTTCTGGTAAGGCTGAACAGCATATTCTCCCCGAACAGCT